>ERZ795061.3206-NODE-3206-length-14434-cov-6.907713_pt1 | contig 14434 bp, 13 predicted proteins | sample MGYA00375145_ERZ795061 | MGnify/ENA primary metagenome ERZ795061 (study PRJEB30190, sample SAMN05720144) | anaerobic digester metagenome | isolation source: active sludge of municipal wastewater-treating anaerobic digesters | place: USA | collected 2014-12-22 ... | reverse complement strand
CTCACCTACACCTTGCCGCGGACGGTCAAGGTGAGGGAGAGCGTGGACGTTGGACATGAAGCGATGAACAAAACGGCAATGACACTTGTGACAACCGTGCTACTCCTCGTACTAGGTGCGTTAGCTGCAGGCGAGGACTATGAAAAGGCGAATCGCGAAGGTGCATTCATACTCGCCCATAATCGTTACAGCGTGGTGTCCATCGGCGTGGACACCACTAATCCAGACTTGCTCAAACTCGCGATTGATTTGCAGGCGACAATATTCAACCTCGGCGGAGCCAGGCCGCCCATCGAGAACATCGGACCGAGAGTTCCGCCGGGGAGCACGAATCTGATGTGGCGTATGTTTGCCGCCATGCCTTCCGGCTGAAATAAGCCACCAGCGAGGTGTTGGGCCAGGCGCGACGCAGTGCCGCCGGAGTCAGATGGTCCCACAGGATCCTCGACGGTTGAGTACGCGTCCCATCATCCACTCCCAAGGATCGGTCAAACCAAGCCGCCACCGCCTGCCGTTGAAAGAGCGGTGCCCCCAATTCCCGCGCCGTCAGATTCCACACCACGACCTGTGGCGGCGGACGAAACCGGTCCGAGGCAATGAACCGGCGTAATTCCAGGAACGGCCCCGTTCCCATTCGCGCGTGATTGTACACTCGAACATGGCCGATTGCGGCCAAGACCTGGGCCACGGTCTGCGTTCCCAACACAACCATGAAACTGTCCCCCACCATCACAATGGGGCATATTCCTTCTTCCGGCGTCGAGGCATTGAAATACCCCCAGGAATCCAGCGGCTGAATCGTTTCCGGATGGAATTCCGCATAGCGGGCCGCCATCCCGGCAAATGGCAACATCTGCGTCAGGCCGGCACCGGTTTGCGCGGGAAGTGTCCGAACCTGCGGCGCCGCCGAAACCGCCGCGGTCGAGACGGGACCGGTGGAGGGCCACCAGACATCCTGCCATCGAAATGGGCCGAACCGGGCCACCCAGTCGCCAGCCAGCAGCAGGAATCCTGCCGTCAGCCAAACGCCAACCCACGCCCGGCTCCGGCCGGGAGGGGCACTCACGAAGACGTCAAGCAATTCTGGATGGTTTGGAGAATCAGCCATGGCTTCTCAGAACTGAAAATACAGGAAAGGCGAACTCGTATTGACAAGAAAAACCGCCACGCATAACGCCAATAGCACCAGCAGCGTCGCCGCCAACCAGCCACTCGGCCGCCAGCGAATTTCCCACGTGTTGCGGGCGGCAAACGTCAACCCCAACCCCAACGCCAACATTCCCCAGTTGAGCACCCCCGTTCCCGTCAGTGGCCAAACCGTGCCCCACCCATTGATCCCCGCCAATCCCGCGATCATTCGCCCCGCCCCGGCCAGCGTCGGCGCGCGAAACAACACCCAACCAATCATGACTAGCACGAAGGTGAAGGCCATCTGCAACGGCCGGGGCAACGCCCACGCCAATCCGCGCTTGCCCAGCATCCGTTCTCCCGCCAGGAGCATCCCGTGGTAGGCCCCCCACAGCAGGAATGTCCAGTTCGCCCCATGCCACAGCCCCCCCAGCAGCATCGTGAGGAATAGATTGACGTAGGTCCTGACGGGCCCGCGCCGATTACCACCCAATGGGACATACAGATAGTCCCGCAGCCATGAGGACAGCGAGATGTGCCAGCGGCGCCAAAACTCCGTGATGGAAACCGATTTGTACGGCGAGTGGAAATTCTGCGGGAACTGGAACCCCAGCAGGAGCCCCAATCCAACCGCCATGTCCGAGTAGCCGCTGAAATCAAAGTAGATCTGGAGCGTATAGGCCAGCAGCCCCGTCCACGCCCCGGCCAATCCGGGCGCCGCCTGGGCAAATGCCCAATCAGCCATCGGCGCCATTGCGTCCGCCAACAGGACTTTCTTCGCCAATCCCATCACGAATAGCACGATGCCGGCCCCCGCCTTGGCCCAAGTGTGACTTCGCTGCCGCAATTGACGATCAATCTCGTGATACCGCACGATGGGCCCCGCCACCAACTGGGGGAACAGCGATACATAGCATGCAAAATCAATGAAGCTCCGCGCCGGCCGGGCATGGCCCCGGTAGATGTCGATCGAATAACTCATGGCTTGGAACGTGTAGAAGGAAATCCCCACCGGAAGCACCAGGTGCAGCAGCGGAACCATTCCGCTATCCGCCCCCAGCCATCCTGACATCTGGTTGATCGTCTCCGCCCCCAGATCATAATACTTGAAAAATCCCAGGATCGTCAGATCACTGCTTATCGATAACCACAGCCAGCGTTTTCGGCCCCTTGGATCCGGGGCGGCGGCGATATGTCCGCCTGCCACGTAATCAATAGCCGTCGTTAGCAGCAGCAGGCCGCAAAACCGGTAGTCCCACCAGCCGTAGAAAACATAGCTGGCGATCGCCAGCCAGCCGTGCCGCCAGGCCTTCGGCAGCAGCAAATAGTACCCCGCCAGCACGGCCGGCAGCAGGAAGAATAAAAATTCGTAAGAGTTGAAAAGCATGACCGTCAGGCCGAAATCCCCGCCAGCCGCTCCATGCGCCCGGCCTCTTCTTCCCGCAAAATATGCACCAACGCCGAGATGGACCCGGCCAGCAGCATCATCGGGGGGTGCCAGGGCAACGGACTAAACGCTCCGCCCACGGCAATCGCCAAACCCTGCATTTGAAAGGTCCAGCCCAGATCTCGTACCGCCGGCCAATAGCCGGCATGTCGGCGCACCCAACCGCCCCCAAAAAAGATCAACCCCACAAATCCGATGTAGAGCCCCATGCCAAATATTCCCATCTGGCGGCCCGCCATCAAAATCTCGCAATGCACCTGACCACTTGCCATGGGAAATCGATCGACATATTTACTCTCGTTCGGCCAAACGCCAACGCCAAACACAGGATAGGCCTTGATCAAAGCCCATGTGTCCCGGTTCTTCGCCCGCCGTTCATCCGCACTTTGCTCATCTTGGCTCAGTGGCCTCGGTTCCTTGTCTTTTTCTTCGGCCCCCAAGAAGGAGGCAATCGATTCGGGAATGGTTCGAAACCGGGCCCGGTTTTTCTCCCCCGTCATGGGATAGAGCAACATAATGGCCAAGGCGACCACCAGAAGAGTCTTCCACCGATGCCTCCCGTAATGCGGCACCAGGAATAGTCCAATCGCCACCAGCGTCACCATCCCTGTCCGGCTTCCCGTTTCAAAGATAATCCACACCGACAGCAAAGCGCAGATCAAAAAGAACAACCGCACCAGCTTCATGGAAGACTGCTGATAGGCATACAGATACAGCGGCAGCATCACGCACATCATGTAGGCAAAACCATTGGGGTTTTCAATCAGCCCCACCGCGGCGCCCATCAGCCGGTCGCCAGCATACGTAGCCCCGGCCCGGGACAGTTGGACGCCCGCCTTCACCCACCACAGCGTGGCAAACAAAGTCGTCATCTGAACCGCCCATATCCGCTCGACCGATGTCGCCATCGCCTCCACCATGATCAAGAGCAGGGCATTCTTGACAATGATATCCAGATAGGCATTCCACGCCGACGAAACCTGATAGACCCCGAAATGCTGCGACAGAGTCGCAAATAGAAGAAGCAAAAACGCCAGAATCGTTCCCGGACCCAGGCGAATCAAGAACCGCTTGGATTCCAAGCACCCCATGACATGCAGGCAAACGGCAATAATGAAAGATAAATTGGCAATCCGCAGCGGCCAGAGAAATGTAAACCGATTCTGCGGCTGGACCAGCAGGACGCAGATGTACCAAAGCAAAAACCGAAAGGCCCAGAGGCTCATGACGCCCCCCGGCGCCCCTGACGCCCAGCCCACCAGATTCGGCTTGGAAGTGCGTTTCCCATTTCGAGCGCCCACTATAAGGAGGCCCGCCCCGCGCCGCAATGGATTTCCATCCATGGCCTTTCCCGCTCCGCCCACCCCGCCTCCGATCTTGACCCCCCCCGATCCAGCCCATAGACTGCTCTGCCAATGACCGCTGCCCTTTTATCTCGGCTGACCGACTTGCGCCACTCGCCCTGGATCCAGCAGATCGCCTCGGGGCTCAGCAGGTTCCGCGGCCTGCGCCAGGCCGCGAAATTCGACCGGCATGGATCGGTCTTCGCCGGCTCCGGATTGCGGATCCGGAAGCGATTTGCCCAAATCGAACTGGGCGACGGCGTCAAGTTCGGCCATGGCGTGGGGATCGGCGCGGCCGGACGCGGCCCGGCCGATCTGGCGCTCTTGCGCATCGGCGCGCACACGATCAACGGCGACCGAACGCATATCAACTGCCAGACCTCCGTTTCGATCGGCACGCACTGCGCCATCTCCTGGGACATCGAAATCCTGGACGCCGACATGCACACCATCGTGTCGGAAGATGGCCAAGCCCTGCCCAACCGGGCTCCCGTCGTCATCGAAGACCGGGTGTGGATCGGAACCCGGGCCTTGATCCTCAAGGGCGTGACCATCGGGCACGACTCCATCGTGGCTGCCGGCGCGGTCGTGGCCCATTCCGTCCCGCCCCACAGCATCTGCGCCGGCAATCCAGCAAAAGTCATCCGGCAAGTCCAAGGCTGGCGGCATTGACCCCATGAACGCGGCGCCCATCAAAGTCGGCATGCTGATCTCCTACGACTATCGGTATGCCCGCTACTCCCTGCCCTTGCTCTACGACCATGCGGACCGGATCACCTTGGCGATCGACCAAGACTGCCGCACCTGGGCCGGAAACCCGTTCGCGATTGACGATTCCTTCTGGGACTGGCTCCAGAAGCTGGACGTCCACAAGAAAATCGAGATTTATCGCGACGACTTCCATCGGCCCGAACTGGACACCATCGGCAATGACACCCGGGAGCGGAACATGCTCGCCCAGCACATGGGCGCAGGCGGCTGGCACGTGCAGGTCGACAGCGACGAATACTTTCCCGATTTCGGCGCCTTCGCCCATTTTCTTCGACGGCATTCCCGCTGGACGGAACCGGAACACCCCCCCGTCGATATCGGCGCGTTCTGGATCCCGCTGTTCAAGCAAACCGACGACGGATTCCTATACGTCAAGGACGCCTATGAGTCCTTCCCCCTGGCCACCAACCGACCCGAATACAAGAGCGCCCGGAAAAGCGAGCATCTGATCCGCTACACGCGCCATTGCGTCTTCCACCAGACCTGGGCGCGACCAGACGAAGAAATTCTGGCAAAAATTACCAACTGGAGCCATTCGGGCGACTTCAACGGCCGAGCCTATTTCGAGCGCTGGAAATCAATCGATCAGCACAATTACCTAGATGTCCATGACTTCCACCCGTGTTTTCCGAAAATCTGGCGTTCGTTGGGATGGACCCCCGGCAGGGACATCTCCGAGTTTATCCAGTGCTACCGCCAAGACCATTCCATAACCGTCCCCATCTGGCTCTATCTCCGCAGAAGACTGGGGCAGACCCGTAGGTCTATTTTCCGACAACCAACCCGACCGCAGCAAAGTAAACCATGAAGCCCACCTGATGCAAACGACGAATGCTTGATGCCTTTAATGCGCATAAGGCTTGATCGACTGCAGTGGATGGAATCACACAGTTATTTCATCAATGCCTTGAATTCCAATTCGTATTGTCGCGCGATTTCATCCCAGTCGAATTTTTCGGCCTGTTTGCGGGGCAGATTGCCCCAGTCCGCCGCCAGCGCGGTGGCCAATGCCCGCGAATACCCGTCTATGTCATGCGGGTCTTCCACATATAGCCCGGCATCACCCACGATTCCCCGCCTCAATTCGTCGTCGGTCGCCACGACGGGAAGGTTGCAAGCCATCGCTTCAAGGTAGACCACGCCAAAGGCTTCGGAGGATTCGGAAACCAAGGTGAACAGATCGGCCGAATTGAAAATCGCGGGCATTTGGTCGTGGGGCGCCGTGGTTTGCCGGAAACGCGCGCCAAGAAGGCGCGTGCCCATCTCACGCGTTTCCTGGCTGCCGCCCATAACCAACAGAGAAATTCCGTCCAGCCGGGAAACCGCTTGAATCGTTTCCTGTACATTTTTATACCGATCGGGACCTGCCGCGCATAGAACGACGGGGCGCGGCAACCCGTAGGGGTTGGTTTTGGGCGCGGGAGCAAACGCATTCAGATCCACCCCGTTTGGAATCAACACGGTTCTCTGCTTTGGAGCCGCATGCTTCACGCATGTTTCATTTTGCCCCGACAAACACACAAACAGGTTCGGCCGAAGCCTCAAAGTCAATGGATCCGGGCTGATGGCGGATTGACCGGATACGACCAGCCGAGCGTTCGACAGAAACGAATAGATTTTCGAAATCAGGATCACCCAGTTTCCATTCATGGGCACGATGATGTCTGGACGAATGAAAAGGCACCTTCCAATCGCCCGGAGGGAAAATGCAAGTATTTCACGATGCGCTCGATCCAACCGCAGGAATTTCAGAATCGTCCGTGACACCTTTTTATCGCCGCCTCTTATGGGAATCTCGATGATCCTGTATGGCCGGTCCGCATCAAACTTCTTGGGCTGGAAAACCGTGACCTCATGGCGCTTCGCCAAGCTGTTCGCCAACGAGTCGCAAACGGTTTCCGCCCCCCGGAAAACCAATCCCGAATGGCAGGATAGAAAGACGATTTTCATAGAATTACCGACCAAGAGTGCCTTATGCCTTGAAAGATGTCGAGCATATGGCCCGGATGTCTCTTGGATTGGCATAAGTGCATTTTCTGGAAACGTCTCGGGGTGTATTAATCATTAGGCGGGCAGCATCTGCCGGCAATCTAGGCGGCATCCACAGGCGGAGTCGGAACCAGAATCAGGGCCGTTCGCAAAGTGCATTCAATCGGTCGTGGCCCCCGGGCGTATGGTCATCCCGGCGCCGGTCTCTCTCAACTGAAAGGACCCGCAAACCCAATCCTTCAAGGACGGAGCGCAACTTGGCCTGATCGAAAAAATCGACGTGTTGAATACAATTGTCGTATGCGTGTTCATACGGCGTGACAATGAGCAATCGGCCCCCCGGTTTGAGCACCCGTAAATTCCTCGATCGTCGCGCGGATCCGCGCCCCCTTCGGATGCCAGTGCACCAGCCCCGGCCCCACGCTCTCCTGGATGCTGAACAAATCCAGGTCCCGCCCCAGCACGCGGTGATCCCGCCGCTTGGCCTCCTCCAGCATCTTCAGGTGCGCCTCCAGATCCGCCTGCGACAGGAACGCCGTCCCGTACAGCCGCTGCATCATCTGGTTTTTTTCGTCGCCCCGGAAATACGCTCCCGCCACGCTCAGCAGCTTGAACGCCTTGATGGCGCCTGTGCTTTTCACGTGCGGCCCGCGACACAAATCCGTGAAATCGCCCGTGTGATACAGGCTGATCGTTTCGCCTTCGGGAATATCCGCCAGCCGTTCCAGCTTGTACGTCTGCCCCCGCCCCTTCATCAGCTCCCACACCTCTTCGCGCGTCTTTTCCTCGCGCACAAACGGCAGGTCCTCGGCCACAATCTTGGCCATTTCCGCCTCGATCGCCGGAAAGTCTTCCTCCGTCAGCCGGTGTTTCAGGTCGAAATCATAATAAAACCCGTCCTCGGTGTCCGGGCCGATATCAAACAAGGCGTCCGGCCACAACCGCTGAACCGCCGACGCCATCACATGCGCCGCGCTGTGGCGCATCGTCTCCAAACCAATACAATCAGACTTCATGAAAAGCAGACAGAATCCTTCCTAAAACGCGCAAAACTACCCCCTCCCCCCCCCAAAGTCAATGCCCGCCACGCGTCCGCGTTCGCCCGCGTGCCCTTTGGACGCCGACGGGAAGGGTGGCGCATCGCGAGACCGCCCATGGATCGAAAAAGGTAGGGCGCGGCCTCCGGCCAAGCCGAACGCCTTTGTTGTAGCCCGGGGTGACGCCCCGTGGGCTGTTCCGCTCCCCTTTCGCCCCGCAAAAGCCGCCAAGGTTTGAAAAGTCGGGAGGGTTGGCCCAACCCTCCGGGCTGCTTGGCGCCCCCCAATCCCCAACTCAAAAGTCGCCAGCGGCGCAACCGGTTCGCGAGCTCAAATCCCGATCCCTACGCGTCACAACTTCGCAAATTCCGCCCTGAACCGCATGCTCAAGCCTGCCAGTTCATCGGCGCGCAAGAAGTCTTTCAGTTCCTCGGCGATGGCTTCGTCGGACAGTGGGTTGGCATGGGCCCGCAAGAACCCATGGAAATCCTCGATCGTTTTGCCCTTGAAATGCTCCGGGGCCTTGACGAGGCGGGAGTACTCCGGCTTTTGCAGACGGCGAAGCAGGGTCGCCGCATCCGGACGAACGCCCATGCGCAGAAAAAACCAGATGTCATATAGGTCGCGCATCAGGCGACGCTCGTTCCAGGCTGCCATCTTGTCGGCCAACGCCACCGGATAATCCACCACCCGGATCAAGCGGGGCGGCAGATTGAACAACCGGGCCAGGCTTCCGGTGGAAAGCGTGCGGGCGCTCACATCCAGAGCCGTCTTGGCCTCTACTTGGATGGCCACATCGCCGCGGGAAATCGAGACGCGCAGACACTTGGAATTGAGGGTGTGACTTATGGTCACGCCGGCCAAGGAACGCAAGGCTTCCAGCACATCTCCCGCGATGTCTTTCTTGGACCGATAGGGCACAAAAACATAGTCCAGATCGTTGGTCAGCCTTTCGCATCCCAGGATGCGGAGAACCATGCCGCCTCGCAGCACGGCGTGCTTGTCAAAACGGAGCGCGAACAAATCCAGAACCTCGACCAACAGGCGTTGCTGCTCTTCCATCATGGGGCTTTCCAGTTGCGGTCATAATAGGCGCGAAAGCGCGAGTCATACACTTCGAGATACTTGGAAACCAGCGCCGGATCCAGTTTGTCTCGGTTCACGTCGGTGTCCAGGTCGAAAGAGAATGCCCGCCCCTTGAAAGCGTAATAGCAGGCATCCAGCCACGCTTTTTCCGGCGTCGCCATCCGGATTCCGTTTTCCGCCGTGAACCCGAAAAACAGCCGAGGCGCGATGCTCAGGTGCTCGATGGCTCCCAACGGACAGGAATACTTCCGGGGAACGCCTACCTTGACCGCCTGCAGGCGACGGGCCGGAACCGAGCCGATCAGCAGATGCCGGCTCAAGGCCATTCCGGTCGAAATATAGGCCGTCGGATCGATGCGCGCGCTGATCGCCGCCAAGGAAGCCGAAGGCCGCGCATACAGCCCCCGCTTCACCTTCACCAAAAACCCGCCCGCCACCAGCCTCTCCACTCTCTTGTACACCCCGGCGTCGCTCAATTCTCCAAGCCACACGCGCAAATCTCCCAGCGTGAATATCCCGCCGAGTTCCTCCGCCCATTTGCCAAAGTCCATCTGGTCAGTCATAATCATTTCCAGAAACTATATATCTATTATAGTTTCCGTCAATACTTCTTCGGTTTGTTCTCGCCACGCACGCAAAGTCCGCCAAGGCTTGAAGGGTAGGGAGGGTTGGCCCAACCCTCCGGACTGCTTGGCTATCCCCCTATCCCCGACACAAAAACCGCCAGCGACGCAACAGTTTTGCTCCCCCGCCCCAAGGAACATCATCTCACAGGACGTCTTTCCCCCGCCGTCTTCGCCAACCTGATCCCCTGATCGTCAGAGAATTCCAGCGTCGTGCCGTCGGGGCTGGTGTATGTCCGCACTGGTTTTCCATTCGGGCCCTTGCCCTCGGTCAACGGATACGGCGCCGCAAACTCTTGCAGATATTTCGACGTGGCCAGCGTCCGTCCTCCGAACAAGACATCCGAAAGCCACGGGGGGAAGGCTAGTTCCGCCACAGCTCCTTTGGCGTCGGCTTCGGCCACGACCGCCACATGGGCAAACGGCGATTTTACGCAGACGTATTCCATCTTTTTGAAGTCGTACGGCCCGTCGCCCGGACTGTACAGGTTCACCTTGTATTTTACGTCCGCAATCCGCTTGACCAGGACTTTGGGGACATCCGCGAGCGGCATGCCGAGAAAGAGGCCTTTGATGGCCATGTCGTCAGGCCCCGGCTGCGCCACGGGTTCGTCCGCCAGAATGCCGGGGTCGAATGTCCGAACGGGCGGCGGCGGAGGGGTTGCGCACCCTTGGCCATAAAGGCATGCCAGCAGGACAAGAAGCGACCCCAAGGCAACAGGACTCCCTCGCGTCTTGCCGGAACAATGGCTAATCCGCATGGCCAAACAAGCAATAAGCGATTTCATGGCGTTAAACCCCTTGAGTTCTCCAATTGAATGCCCAAAGGCTGTACAACCCGGCCTATTGCAGCACCCGCAGCCTTTCCGCGCCGCGGACGGCGGCGGCCCGGACGCTTTCCGAAGTCGTCTTCACATTGTCCAGATACTTGTCCGCCTGGTAGATCCGCGCCACGTCGTTGGCGATTCCATCCAGCACGGGCAAGCTCTTTTCGGTGCCTTTTTGCGCGAGAAATTCGCACATGAGGGTGGCAGCGGAGGCGCTGGTCTCGTCCTCTAGAGCCTTGATGAAAAGCCTTTCGGCGTATTCCGGGAAGGTATTTGCGATCAGGCGGGCGGCGCGAGCGCGCTGGGCCGGATATAATCCTTTGATCAGAAGCGTTCCGGCGAATTTCAATGCCTTTTCTTGGTCGGATGTCAGCGCCATGACCGTCACGCCGGCCTGGACAGCCGTCTCGGCATCCGGAGCCTCCATTGCGTATTCGGCCAAATCATCCCGCAAGTAGGTCATTTGCTTTTCGGCCATGGTTTGCAGCAAGGCCACGCGCACCTTCCAGTTCTTCTGCGACAAAAGCGCATCCATCAGCTTGGCGCCATCTGCCTCCGTCAGATTCCGCTTGGCCAACTGCCGGGCTGCCGCCACCGCATCGCTAGTGACGGACTTTGGCGAACTCGCGGTTTCAATCAAGGCGGTGGTCCCATACGACGCCGGATCGTAGGTTGTTTTCCCGATCATGCTCGACATCGAGGCGCAGGAAGTCAGCCATGGCAAGGCTACGGCCAATCCAACAGCAAACAAACACGTTTTTTTCATGACAACTCCTTCGATTTTAAAATTCAAACCTGGGCTTGCTCTCCGGAGCCGCGGCGGCTCCACCAGCATCCGCCGTTTCCAGCGAACGGCAAATTTGGCCGACCTTGAGGTCTTCCGGCCGCTGGATGGGCTTGATGATCTTGCACTTTGAGAACTTGACCTGAGTCTCGAAAACTTCCACCTCGCCCGCAGTCATCTCTTCGCTTCCAAGCACTTCGCCGGTTTCGGGATCGACCACCTGGTTGCCTTGCCCATAAACGATGAGCCGTTGTCCCGGTTGCACGGTAGCCTCGCCGGCGTTGATCATAACCACCTTTTCATCCGCGTTTACCGCAATGAGTTTGATGGGCCAGATGGTGGTGACAATCTTGGCCACGACGTTCCGGGACAGATTGTCCAGTAACTCGCCGATCGCGCCTTGGTTTTCCGAAGCGGTGCCAAAGCCCAGGAGTCCCGCCTGGGAACTGCCCGTTATGATCCTACCGGTCACCTGGTCGCTGCCGACAATGGTGCCGGATGTGTTGTCTACCAAGCGCAAATCCAGCGTAATCTTCATGGTCACCTGCTCCGATCCGCCAAACACCCCCCCGCTCTTTTGCGCCGTGTCGGTTTCAAACCGCGTGATGGTTCCGAAGGCGGTGTATTTTGCCGATTTCAATTCTCCCCGCTGGATTAAATCGGACTCGGCGTAATCCCCGTCCAGCTCGTTGTCCATCTGATCTTTAATTTCATTCTTTCTGGTCTGTTCGACCACCGTGAATTTTCCAGACTTATGGGCCTTGGTCACCACCATCTCCCGCAGAACGGGCGACTCCTTCTCGATGGCCGTTTCCTTCTGATCGCTGGGCATTTGCGCTCCCTCTGGTTTATCCGCTCCCGCCGCTTTGCGCTCGGAATCGACCGTTTGGCCGGCCAACGCCCCAAGGGCGGCGCCCCCGAGCCACTGCTTGGGCTTTCCCCCCGCCAGAAGACCGCCCGCAATGGCTCCCAAGGTCCCACCACTCCCCTGTCCCGCCCCCGCCGAACTTATTTGTTTGCCCCCACGATCGGCCGTTTGCGAGAGATCGAATTCGTTGCTGTACTTGAATTTTCCAATAGACAAGGTGGGCTTCTCGCCCGTGACGGGGATGGCTTTCTTACTGGGAGTCGCGACAACCTCTTGGGATTCGGCAGAAGTAGCTTCCAGCGTGCATTTTGTGCCAACACCTGGCTGTCCTTCAACGATTTCCGCCGCCGCTGACCGTTCGTCCACAGAGGTGACTCGTAGCGTTCCTGCGCGTTTGGATCCCGTGGATATCACTTCTCCCGTATCTGGATCCTTGACCACGGCCAGATCAAAGAATGCCAGTTGGTCTCCCTGTTTTAGAATCGAGGATCCATAATTCAAGACCGCATTATTTCCGTCCACCGCTGCGACCTTGACCGGATAGGTGGCCAAAGTGAATTCCCGGGCCAATTTAGCAGCCAATGGGCCAAACAAATCGGCCGGTGATTGCGCAAAGTCCGTCAATTCCGTGGTCCGGGTTGACTCGGTAGCCGTTGTCAGTTTGGTTATTTTCAAAACCGCTCGTGCCGTGTATTGCTTGCGCATTCCACGATCTATGTTCCTGTCAATCAATTCCAACGATCCGCCGATGGCCAACTGGGCCGATTTGAAACCGCCCAACTGCTGTGCGGTGCCTGGGTCGAAAAGACCGGATTGTGAATTCTGGATTTCCTCCACGGCTGATCTCAAGTCGTCGCGCTTGGCCGCCTCGATTTTCCCGAGCTTGTTTATCTCGGCCTTGAGCAGGTCTTGAAAATTAATGTTTTGCAAATAAGGCTTGGCATTGTCCGCAACAATGAAGTCATCGATGCGGAAAACCATTTTCCCTTGTTGCTGGGCATGAGCCTCCTTCCCGCCGAAAAGGAGGGCGGCGACTATGATTGCGACGCCAAAAAGCATTTTTCCTGTTTTCGAATACATAGCTCCGCCCTCCATCATCGTTAATTAAGACTATTGAACTGGCTGGGCCACAGGTGCTGCGGACGGAGCCACAGGCGCCGCCGGAGGCAGTTTCATCATTTGGATCGGCATTTTCGTAGTCATCGAACCGATCATGACGCCAGGCTTGTCGAGCACATCTTTAAAGCCCTCCATAGTGGCGCTCATCTTGTATTTCCCTTTCCTGACCTGCGTGACACCCGGCGAGGCCACGTACACCACTTCGCCTTCCCATCCATCCGGCGTTAGGGTGACATTCGGAAAATTGCCGTCGGGATCGTTAAAGGCGAAATCGACATCCTGCATCGCCGACTGAAAGGTCTGCATCTCCGTCCGGGAAGAGGAATAGTCCACGGGGCCTTTCTTGTCTTTCCCATCGACAAATAGGTAGCTCGATGCATCTTGGCACTGGAGGGTATATTTTCCCTTCCGCATGGTCACTTCGACTCCGTCGCTGGCGGTGTTTATTTCTTCGCCGGCCGCATTCAATATCGAAACGGCAATGCCGGAGGGATCCAGATTGGGATTGTTGGGCGCCACCTTGAACGAGAATTTAATGCTGGCCATGAAATTTTGGTAAATGGCCGCGGCCATCTGCTCGACGGCGTCATCTACCATTTCCTCGTGCACGGTTTCAGAGACCATGCCACCGACATCCGTCACGGTTTGCTTCTTCGTGATTTTGAAAGTCTGCGACAGTGCAATGCTGCCGTCGGCCACACTTTGCAATTTCAAAATGAAATCGCGCGAATAGGTCGTATCCTTGAAATTCACGCCGCCCACGTTTCCTTCCGCCGTGTTTTGGCGCAAATCGCCAACATCCACGTAAACCTTGTAACTCGCGGCCAATCGGCCGGCCGCAAACGTTGCCGCCGATTTATCGGCCGACTCTCCTCCGGCCTCCTGCAACAGCTCCGCCATGTCGTTCCGTTCCAGAATGCGAAACACATCATATTGGGAAAGGCGAGCAGCCAATTTTTTGCCACCTTCGAACAATGGCCGCATTTCCGGCTGTCCCATCATGGATTGACGGAGGCGCTCGATTTCCTCTTCGCGCTGCTGGTCTTGTGCTTCCGCCGCCTGGATTTCTTTCATGCGTTCTTGGATTTTCTGGTAGATTTCCATTTTCCGGATTTCACCCAGTTCTTCGGGCGAAAGGAATGACCGGTCTTCGGCGCTCAAATCCGTCTTTTGCCCCGCAATCGGGGTGCGTTGTATGGGCGTCAGATACTTCGAAGTCTCGGCTTCCAGCGGGCGGAAATTTCCAATGCTCAAGTCGATGCGTTCGTCGGCCTTGCTCCCGGTTGAGATTCCCATCATTCCGATCAACACCAGCGGAACCAACAACTTGCATTTCATTTCGTTCTCCTTGTTGTTTGATTGATAAGAAATCGCTTTTCAGGGGCACGGGCACCCGCCCGCCTGCCTGTGCG
>ERZ795061.3198-NODE-3198-length-14462-cov-5.898036_pt1 | contig 14462 bp, 8 predicted proteins | sample MGYA00375145_ERZ795061 | MGnify/ENA primary metagenome ERZ795061 (study PRJEB30190, sample SAMN05720144) | anaerobic digester metagenome | isolation source: active sludge of municipal wastewater-treating anaerobic digesters | place: USA | collected 2014-12-22 ... | reverse complement strand
GAGTCGCGATCGAGCGACTTGGAGCGGAGGATTTCGATCCCGGCGTGCAGGTAGGCAATCCCCTGGCTCAGCGCGACGAAGGCGATCCCCAACAGCTGGCTGCGGGCGCGCTGCTCGCGTGACGTCCCGCGCGGGAGGCGCAGGGCATTGAGGTCGAAGAGCGTGAGGTTGTCGTGGTTCTCCACATAGTTGACGACCTCGCTCGGTTCCTGCGCGTAGCCGGCGGGCTGGCCGCCGTAGTCGAAGCGCGACAATGGGCGGCGCACCCCGTCGGCGCCGGTCATCTCGTAGTCGCGCAGCGTCCCGGCGAGCCCCACGCGCGCCAGGTCGGCGGCCCTGAGCCCGTCGGCGCGGCGGTCGCGCCCGGCATTCGGGGCATTGGGGGCATCGAGCAGTCCGTTGAGCAGCCCCTGGTTGGCCACGAGCCCCTCACCCCCGTCGCAGCAGCCCCCCCCGCGCAGCGCATCGCGGGCGCGGTCGCTGAAGGTGGCGATTCCGCTCCCACCTAACGATCGCTGCGATGCCTGGACGAATCGCGCCCCGTTCGCCACCTCGCCAAAGTCCCATCCCTCCCCCAGGAGCGGGATGTGGCGCCCGGCGGCCGCGTCGACGGCGCGTTGCAGCTGGGCCATCGCTCCTCGCGGCTGGTGCCCCATGAGGTCGAAGCGGAACGAGTCGATGCGATAGTGGCGCGCCCACGTCGCCGTCGACTCGACCATGAGCTTGGCCATCATCGCGTGCTCGGTCGCGGTGTTCTCGCAGCAGGTGGAGCGCTCCATTGCCCCGTTCGCACTCAGGCGGTGGTAGTAGCCGGGGACGATGCGATCGAGGACCGACTTGGGGGCCTGCCCGGCGGCAAAGGTGTGGTTGTACACGACGTCCATGCCGACGCGCAGCCCCGCCGCGTGCAGCGCCTGGACCATCGCGCGGAACTCGCGCACGCGACCCGCCGCGTCATCGGCGTCGGTGGCGTAGCTCCCTTCGGGGACGGTGTAGTGAAATGGGTCGTAGCCCCAGTTGAAGCAGTCACGATCCCGCACCGCGCTCACGGCCCCCTGTTGCTGCTCGGAATTGGCCGCCGCCGACGGGATCGCGGGGACCACGCACCCCACCTCGGGGACGGTCGACAGGTCGTACGCGGGGAGGAGGTGCACGTCGGTGATGCCCGCCGAGCCTAACGCGCGCAGGTGGCGCATCCCGGCCGACCGTGGCTCGGTGAAGGCGAGGTACTTCCCGCGCCACGCCGCACGCACCGTGGAGTCCTGCGCCGAAAAGTCGCGCACGTGCAGTTCGTAGACCGTGAGGTCGGTGGCGGCGCGCAACGGTGCTGGCCGACGCGCCATGCGCCACCCATTCGGCTGCGTGCGCGGGTCGTCCAGCGAGAGCAGGACGCTCCGCCTGGAGTTCGCGGTGAGGGCCACGGCATACGGATCGGTGACGCGATTGCGCACGATGCCGACGCCAGGGACGAACAGCTCCACTACATAGAGGTAGCCACCCCCGCGCACGTGGCCGCGCAGGGGCGCGCGCCAGATGCCAGTCGTCTCGTCGCGCACGAGCGGCACAACCGTGGCGGAGTCGCCGGTGGCGCGCGGATAGACGCAGGCCGCGACCGCACGCGCCGTCGGCGCCCAGACGGCGAGCCGTCCGCCCGCCGTGCCGAGCGCCTGCAGCGTGGCCCCGAGGTCCGGGGCGTCGGCGGCGCGCGCATACAGGTCATCGAGCGCCCCCGGGAGCTGGATCCCGGTCGCCTCGAGCACGCGCCCGTCCGCATCCTCCCGGACCAGGACGTGCTGGTCGCGAAGGAGGCCAGCCACCTGATCCTGCGCCGCAACCGGGAGCGTTAGGCGCACCCCGGCGGCGATGAACCGAAATCGCTGCGCCACGTCGGGCGCGAGCGGCGACGCGTCGCGTTCGAGTGGGATGCGGGCATCAGCCCCCTCGACGGCGGCGCCGCGCGCCACCTGCAGCGTTGCCCCCGCCGATTTGTAGAGGGCATAGCGCCCGTCGGCGGGGGCCCCCGGCCATTGCAGCTGTTGCCGCGAGAGCCAGTAGGCGGCGGCGCCGGTGTCAGCGTACCGCACGCGCACCAGCGTGTCCGCCAGCGCGGGGGAGACGCAAGCCTGCAACGGTAGCTGCGCGGGCGAGGCGAGCGCGCGTGAGGGGGTCGGCAGGAGCAAGAGCGCGCCCGGCACAAGCACGCGCAGGACCGACGCGCGCAGGGTCAGCGCGCGCGCCGAACAGACCGATCGGGGCACGCGCGACATCGTTTTGGCGAGGAGGAAAGCGGGCGACGAGAGTGGCGGCATGACTTCAAGCTACTGGCCTCCGCCGCTTCGGCCATACGCACGACGGGGCGACGTCTCGGCGCGACGCTCAGCGTTCGGATATCGTGGCCCGTGCCCGTTCACGATGTCGCTGCAGCACGCGCACCTCCGGATCGATGACCAACTCGTCCGGACGCGACGAGAGCGTCCACTGCGCGCGCGCCGTTCGACCGGCGCCGAGCATCACCCGCTGTCGACCGTCAGCGATCGCCTCGCCGTTCCGCCTGGCGTCGACATCGACGCTGATCGTCCCGGTTCCGGCGTTTCGGATGACGGCGTCGCAACGCCATGCCGTCCCCTGCCGCTGGCACTGGCTTCGGTCGATGGCCAACTCGGGGAGTGCCGTGCTCCCTAACCACTGCGCCACCTCGAGCTCCAGCGCCACGGGGTCTGGCGCCACCGCACGCAGGGATTCGAGCAATGAGGCCGGAGTGGCCGCGGTCCCCAGCCGCTGGTGCCGCGCGATGAGTTGCTGCAACGCCGCGAAGGTCCGCCGCTCCCCAAGGTGCTGGTGCAGCATCCACATGGCCCACGCCCCGCGCTTCTGCAGCACGGACTCGTCCGCCGTCCCGTCTTCCGACGTCTCGAGAATGGGTCGCTCCCTGCTCGTCGAGCGCCCGGCGAGGTACTGTGCCTCGAGCGCACGGGCGAAGGCCATGCGCGCCTGCGGGCCCAGTTCGGCGTCGATGAGGAGGAGCGCCGAGTAGTCGGCCAGTCCTTCGGCGAGCATTCCGGTTCCCGGGCCTTCGGCAATGTTGAGCAGGTGCCCCCACCACTGGTGCGCGGCTTCGTGCGCCGCGACGGCAAAGGCGAGCCCGCCACGCACCCCCTCCGGTGTGCGCCACCCTAACCCTTCTGAGACGGCGATGGTCGTCGGGTAGGCGGTGGCCTGCGTCTCGAGGTCCGGGGACTCGGCCAGCCGCAGTTCCTGCCACGGATACGGGGCGTACCACTCGGCGTAGCGAGTGCGCGCCGCCCGGAGCGCGTGCAGGACGTTAGGCGCCCTGGACGCGTGCGCCGCCAGGTGAAAGACGGCGGCCCCTGGGGCGCGCGCCACGTTCCACCGTCCCGCCATGAGCGAGAGCGCGACGACCGGGTGCTCGGTGGCCCAGGTGACGGTCGAACGGTTGCCCACGGTTTTCTGTGCCACAAGGTCGCCGACACCGTTCACCGTGTACTGCCTCGGCGCGCTCACGGTCATGCGCGACGTGAAGCCACGCGCGTCGCGCTCGGCGCCGACGAGTGCCGGGAGGAAGGCCCCGCGATGGGTGGAGAGTACCGTCGCCTCGGGGAGGATGTAGCTCGAGGCGCCGCCGCCGTTGCGCGTGTAGCGGGCCGGCATGGTGGCCCGATAGCGAAAGCCGACGCGCACGCGATCGCCCGGACGCAGCGGCGCGGTGAGCGCCACCTCTACGGTGTCGCGCACTCGCCGTCCCGTCGAGCGCTCGGCGCCGCCCTCCCATATCACCTCGCCGAGGACGGCGGGGACGTGAAAGCGCAGCGCCTGCAGCGTCGAGGCGCCGCGGTTCTCGACGTCGTACGTGCCGCGCGCGTCCATCGTGCGCGCCTGCGGCTTCAATTCGATGGTGAGGTCGATGTGTGCGAGGCGCGTCCCGAACGGTGCACCCTCCCGCGCACCGGTGGCCGGCAGGCCTTCGCTCGCTGCTGATGCCACGCTCGCCCCGCGCGCTGGCGCTGCGCGGTCGATGCGCACCGCCAACAACCCGGCGGCGACGGCGGGGACGACCGCGAGCGGAGCGAGGCGCCATCCGGCGCGCAGGACATGCACGGGGCGCCGGCGTTCCTTCCCGCGGGACACGTCACGCTCGGTGCGCGCAAAGGCGCGGCTGGCGACGGCGAAGCAGAGCGCCGCCGAGCCTAACGCGAGCAGGCGGTTGAGCAGCAGGGGGGGACCGTTGAGCGGGAACGGGCCGAAGTCGGTCCATCGCAGCGCTCCCCAGAGCGGCCAGTTGGAGAGCCACGTCATCCCGCCGCCCATGAAGTGCGCAGCGGTGAGCACCAGCGTGGCCAGGCCGATCGCCAGCGCGCTGGTGCGCTGTCGCACGACCACCATCACCGCCATGACGAACGACGTCCAGAGGATGAAGGTGGGGGCGAGGACGAGGCCAAAGACGAGCAGCAGAGGCCCGGCCTCGATGCGCGCTCCGGGCTGCAGCACCGCGGCGCCGATCCCGCCGACGACGCACACCGCCAGGAGCACGACGACGAGGGTGAGCGCCGCGATTCCCCTCCCGCTGAGCATCGCGGTCGTGGGGATCGGCGAGGACAGGGCGAGCGACTCGAAGCCGGTGGCGCGATCGCGGTGCATCATCTCCACCACCGTGAAGAGGAGGTAGAGGCAGACGAGTACCGTGACGACCGGGATGGTGCGGACCGCGAAGTCGCCCGCCGACGTGAGGAGCGGGAGGCCGTAGTCGTCCACTTCGCCCCCGCCCACCTCCATGACGATGGCGAGGAGGGCGAGCCCGAAGAGATACCCCGCCGGCTGCGCACGCAGTTCGCGCAACTCGGCGGTGAGCACGGTGCGGAGCCCGGTAAACCACACTGGGGCGCGGCTCTGCATCCACAACTCACCCAACGGGGCAAAGGTCGCACGCGTGGGTCGCGCAGTGACGGCCGTCGCTGCGCCTGACGGCGGCGCGTCCGTGCGGCGGGCGCGCCGCACGCCGAGGGCCCAGACCGCGGCGGCGGGGACCATCAGCGTGAGCAAGCGGCCCGCGACAATCGTGGCATCGAGCGCCAACGGTGCGGTGTTGTAGAAGCCGAGGCCACGATCCTCGGCGAAGAGCGAATGGGAGAGCCAGCGCAGCCCGGTGGGATCGAGCACCATGAGCGTATGATCGAGCCACGGCGCGATCCCGACCGGGTGCCAGTTCCAGAAGAGGGCGAACTGCGCCACGTACAGCGCGGTCGGGAGTGCGTAGACCAGCATCGGGCGGCGCGTGGCGGCGCCGAGTGAGAAGGCAAGACCGGCCATCCACAGCACCCCGGGCAGGGCAAGGACGACCAATGGGACGACGTACGACGCCAGCGAGAAGGGGCCGCGCGCCACGCCGCCGACTCCCAACTCCCGGAAGGCCATCACGACCAGCAGGTGCACGCCTAACGCGAGCAGGAGCGCCGCGACGACGCCCGCCAGCTTGGCCACCAAGTATTCGCGCGTGCTCACCGGTGAGCTGCCGATCAGATCGGTCATCCCCACTTCGTCGTCGCGCAGGACGGTCAGCCCGGCCATGAGCGCGACGAAGAAGGGATAGACGAAGAAGGCACTCATCGCGAAGGTCGGGGCGAGCGCGTGCACCGAGTTGGCGAAGGCGCGCACCCCATCCACCGTCTCCCCGCCGCCGCGAATCATCGCCACGGGGTTGAGCGTGCTGGTGGCCGCCACGACGATGAGGAGCAGCGTCCAGAACGGCGCGCCACGCAGCTGCGTGCGCAGTTCGAGCGAGGCGATCGCCTGCATACGCGCGCGTGGCATCACGCCACACCGCGCAGCGACGGATGTCGCGATTGCGTCAGGAGCAGGTAGGCATCGTCGAGCTTGGCCTGGACGCCGTGAAAACCGTCGGGGACCACGCCGTCCGGGGCGTGCACGCGCAGCCGATGGCGCCCCTCGACCAGGTACGATTCGGTCACGTGGAAGCGCGCGCTGATCGCCTCGAGGGCGTTGCGCCCCACTTCGCCCTCGAACATCGCCCCGGCCAGCGCGTCGCGTGCAGCGGACGGCGTGGTGGAGGCGAGAATGGTCCCCTGGTGCAGCACCGCAAAACGCGGGCAGAGGACGGCGACGTCGTCCACGATGTGCGTCGACAGGAGCACGATACGCGACTCGGCGAGTTCGGCCAGCAATCGATAGAAGCGAAGGCGCTCTTCGGGATCGAGACCGGCCGTCGGTTCGTCGACGATGATCAGGCGCGGGTCGCCCGCGATGGCCTGCGCGATCCCCAGGCGCTGTCGCATCCCGCCCGAAAAGCTTCGGACCGGTCGTTGTGCGGCCGCGCCGAGGTTCACGCGTTCGAGCAGCGCCTCCACGAGGGCATCGATCCCGCCCGGGTGCGACACCCCCTTCAGCTGCAACATGTGGCGCAGCATGGCGTGCCCCGTCAGGTGCGGATAGAACCCGAAGTACTGCGGGAGGTAGCCCAGCCTGGGCCAGAGGCGTTCCGGGTGCCCCGTGATGTCGTCGCCGTCGAGGATGATGTGCCCGGCGGACGGCTCGAGCAGCCCGGCGAGGATCCGCATGAAGGTCGTCTTCCCCGCCCCGTTAGGGCCCAGCAGGCCGAACATCCCGGTGGGGACATCGAGCGAGGTGCCACGGAGCGCGTGCACGGGACCGGGATACCACTTGGCGAGGGCGCGGATCTCGAGCATGGCGGCGGCGGAGGCAGCGAGGAGGAGGGGGGAACGTGTCGAGCGCGGGCGGGTGTGCGATCGTACGCTGGGTGACGATGGGGCGTTTCACCCCCCTCAGGTGCGGGACGCTTGTCCTATCTTCGTGCACGGCGGCGTCCCCAACCCGGCCTTGGGCCCCTACATTCGTACGTTGGTCGCCGCGTCACGCCGTCTCGCTCGCGCAGGGTCTTTCGCCCCGCGAGGCTCCCTTCGCCCTTCCCTCCCCCACATGTCCGCCGCACGCACCCGCACGCTGCTCGCCAGCGCATTCGTCATCGCCGCGAGCACCCCGCTCGCCGCGCAGCAGGAGGTCGTCGACAGCACCACGCTCCGCCGCTTCTACCAGGAGGAGTGGACCAGCGGGCAGGTGATGTCGATCGCCAGCTGGCTCACCGACGTCCATGGCCCCCGCCTCACGGGGTCGCCAGGCGCAAAGGCCGCCGGCGAATGGGCGGTGAAGACGATGAAGGAGTGGGGGCTGTCGAACGTGGGGTTCGAGTACTGGAGCCCCCGGTTCCCCGGGTGGCGCAACGACCGCCTCACGGTGCAGGTGCTCTCGCCGACCCCCTTCGAGGTCGACGCGGCGCCGCGCGCGTGGTCGGCCGGCACCTCGGGACCGGTCAAGGGCGAGGCGAAGCTCGTGACCATGACGAGCTGGGGCGACACGACCAAGTACGCGGGGGCGCTGCGCGGCGCGCTCGTTCTGCTGGGCGCCCCCCCGCAACTCGCGCCGCACCTCAAGGCCGACGCCAAGCGGTACACGGATGAGGAGCTGGACAAGATGGCCGCAGCAGGCGTCCCCGATCCCCGCTCCGGGGGCTTCGCGATTCCGCGCAACCCGGCCGCGATGGGGGCGATGGCGCGTCGTTTCGCGGGCACGACGCTTCGCCCGGCGAACGACACGGCCGCGCTTCGCTGGTTCTCGCGCCAGGGCGTCGCGGCGATCCTGCTCCCGGCACGCGGCGACGACGGCACGATCTTCACCGACAACGGCTCGCCGCGCACCCCCGGCGTTGCCCAGGTGCCCATGGTCCACGTGGCAGGCGAGCACTACGGGCGCATCGCCCGCATCCTCGAAAAGGGGATCCCGGTCACAATCGCCCTCGACATGGCGAACACCGTGACGCCCGAGGCCGAATCGTTCAACATCGTTGCCGAGATTCCCGGGACCGACCCGGCGCTCAAGGACGAGGTGGTCATGCTGGGGGCGCACTTCGACTCGTGGCACGCGGGGACCGGCGCCACCGACAATGCCGCCGGGACGGCGGTGATGATGGAGGCCCTGCGCCTGATCAAGACGAGCGGGCTCAAGCCGCGCCGCACGATCCGCATCGGCCTGTGGACGGGAGAGGAACAGGGGCTGTTCGGTTCACGCGAGTATGTCGCGCGCCACCTGGGCGAACGCGTGTTTCGCGTGGACTCGAACGGCTTTACCCCTACCGATACCGTGCAAGCCCTCCCCGCCTACGAGAAGCACGCCGGCTACTTCAACGTGGACAATGGGACGGGGAAGATTCGTGGTGTGTACCTGCAGGGGAACACGCAGGTGAAGGACGCCTTCTCGGCGTGGATCGCTCCGCTCAAGGACAAGGGGGTCACGACCGTCTCCCCGGCCAACACGAGCGGCACGGACCATCAGGCCTTCGACGCCATCGGCCTGGGGGGCTGGCAGTTCATCCAGGACCCGGTGGACTACGACACGCGCACGCACCACAGCAACCAGGACCTCTTCGAGCGGCTCGTGCCCGACGACATGAAGCACAATGCCGCGGTGGTGGCGGGCTTCGTGTGGCAGGCGGCGCAGCGCAGCACGAAGCTCCCGGGCAAGGCTGGCTGGCCGATCGTCGTGCAGGACAAGCGCGCGAAGCCGATCTCGGAGTAGGAGCGCGGGCGTGTGAGGGCCGGCCTAACGGCCGCCCACCAACACGTTGGGGTCAGCCTCATCGAACGATCGGTTCGATGGCGCTGACCCCAACGTGCAAAAGCCGGAACGCCCGGGACCGGGCTACGATTCGTCGGCCAGGATCTGCCGGATCCCCGCCACGATCTGGTCGACCGTGGCCTCGTACGGAAACTGCAGTCGCACGCGCCCCTTGGCATCGAGCGCGTACAGCGTGGTGGAGTGCGAGACCGTGTACGGCGCCGCCGACTCAGGCGTCGGGACGATCTCGTACTTCGCCCCATACAACTTGACCACCGTGTCGACTTCCTCGCGCGTCCCGGTGAGGCCCAGGGCGTCGAGGTCGAACTGGTCGAGGTCGGCCTTGAGCACCTCGGGGGTATCGCGCTCGGGATCGACGGTGATGTAGAGCGTCTTCACCTTCGGGCGGTCCTCTCCCAGGCGGCGTGTCACCGAGGAGAGCTTGGAGAGGGTGGTGGGGCAAACGTCGGGACAGAAGCTGTAGCCGAAGAAGATCAGCACCACCTTGCCGCGTTGCGAGGCGAGCTCGAAGCGCTGGCTCGTGTGGTCGGTCAACGAGAAGTCGCCGCCGATGGGCTCGATGGGGAGCGCCGGCTTCCGGTCGCATGCGCCGGCCGCCACCGTGAGGGCGACGAGCGCGAGCGCGCGCCCCCACGAGCCGCGCCGCCCGATCACGGCATCGCTCCGGGCTTGCGCACGCCGGCCATGAGCATGACGGTGGATCCGTCGTCCAGCGTGAGCGTCACGTGGATCGAGTCGCCAGCCGCAAGCGGACGCTTGAGGCCGAAGAGCATCAGGTGCAGTCCGCCCGGCTTGAGCTCGGTCTTGCCGCCGGCGGGGATCTCGATCGACTTCACGGGCGACATCTTCATCATCGTGCCGTCGCGCACCATCTCGTGCAGCTCGAGCTTCTCGGCCACATCGGCGGTGCCGCTCACCACGGAGCGTGCCACCGTCCCGGGGTTCTCGAGGACGAGGAAGGCCCCCGTGACCTTGCGCGCCCCAGTTGCCTCGCGCACCCAGGCGTCCTTCGCCGTGACCTTGGCGCCCTGCGCCTGCACGGGCGCGGCGAACACGGCGAATGCCACCAGCGCCGCGGCCAGCGCGCCGATCGGGGAGGGGCGCAGCGTGCGCGCCGGGGAGGATATCGGTTTCATTTCGGTTCTCGTGTTGGAGGTGGTGGTGACGACGAACGAGGGGGTGCTGACGGCAAGAACTGCCGTGGGATGCTGCGAAGGGAGATCACGTACAGCGCGATCGACTCGCGCTCGGCATTGGTGAGGTGGACGAAGCGTGGCATCGCGCCACCGGTCATGATCCCGGTGGCGATGGTCTGGGCGATGGCTTCCACCGCTGTCCCGTTCTTGAAGGCGTTGGCGTCGCGAAAGTCGCGCGGCGGCGGATTGAGCGTCTTCCCCACCGGTCCGTCGCCCCAGCCGCTGGGGCCGTGGCAGCTTCCGCACCCGTTCGCGCGGTAGAGGGCCCGCCCCTCCTCCGCCGACGGCCCCACGGCGCTGCTATCGAGCGGCGAGTCGTCGTGGATGGGTTGGAAGCGCGCCGCCACGTTGCGCACCGCCTCGATGCTGAGTTCCGGCGAGACGATCGAATCGAGGTCGGCATAGGCGATCACGCGCGCCATAGCCGAGGCCGGCGCGCCGCGCGCGAAGCGCACGGTGACGCGCGTCGAGTCACCGCGTACCAGCGGGCGCCGGAGCCCACTAAGCAAGGCGTGCAGCCCATCGGGCGAGAAGCGCAGCTTCGCTCCCGGCGCGAGTTCGGCCCGGACGACCGTCGCGCGATTGCCCGTCGCCTCGCCGGCCGCCGCCGCGCTCGTGGGGAGCAGGTGCTCGCGGCTCGAGAACAACGCCGCCTGCAACGCGAGCTCGACCTCGATGCCGACGATCGTGTCGGTCTCCGTACCAGGGTTGCGCACCACGCCATACAGCGCCGCCGACTCGTTCCCCACCGGGATGACCACGACCAGGCGCTGGAGCGGGAGCGACGCGTCTTCCGACGAGCAGGCAGTGGCCGCCACGAGGAAAACGAACAGCGCGACGCAACGCAGTGCCGTGTGCAGCACCGTGTGCGGCGCCGTGCGTTTCCCTCGGGCGAACCACCACCGTTGAAGCGTCATGAGGTCGAATCTGGGGAAGGCGCGACGCCGCGCGATGGCATACGGTCGCGCCGCCGCGTCACGGCGATAAACGGCGCCACGAGGCGCGAGCGCGATGCGCGTCGTGATACACCGACTGTCCCCGGTGGGGGGCGCACGGTGACGCGCACCGGGATCTCGACATCCCCCAGCGCGTGCAGCGTGAGCGAGATGCGGTCGCCCACCTTGAGCTCGCGCCCGACATCGAGCAGGAGCAGGTGGGGGCCACTGGGGGCCATGCGGATGCTGCGGCCCGCGGCAACGAAGAAGGCGCTGGCGACCTGTTCGCCCGCGCTCCCTTCCGCGCCGAGTCCGATGGAGCTGACCGCCAGTGCGTCGGAGGTGGAGGTTCGAAGAATGGCCAACGGGAGGGTGCTGAAGTTGTCGATCGCGAGGAACACGTGTGCGTTGCTGCCGGCGGCGACCGGATAGGTGTATGCCTCTCGCAGGAGAATGGCGCCCTGCTGCGCGGAGCCGACGGACGACGACATCACGAGTGCCACCGCGATCACCGAAACGGTGCGCATGTGGGACTCCAGACCGTGGGATGGCACGTGGTCCCCGCATTGGCGGGCGACGACGTTGCCACGTAGAGGGGGCTACGCGGTCAGGAGCGCCGGTGGGCCGTTGGCGAACGGCAGGAGGAAGCCAACACGATCGTGCGGGCGACGGTCGCCACGCGCAACGACGGGGGCATCAGAGACCACGCGCAGCTCGACGGCCAGGCGCGTGGCAGGTGCAACGTGGACGAGCGCGGGGGCGGCGCAACAGTGACCGATGCAGTCGCACGGTCCGGACGGCGCATCGGTGGGCGGCACGTCCTCCCGGGCATCAGCGCGAGCGTGCGCGTCCTCGTTCGACGCGGCGTCCTCCGCGAACCGAGCGGCGCGATGGTGCTCATGCCCCGAAGGCTGCGCCGCGTGGGCCGACTCGTGACTCGTCGACGCGCTCGCGACCGCGAGGCCCGTCCCCTTCCCCATCGCGTGCGTAGCCCCCGCACCATGCTCCCCGGAGCTGCAGCATCGGAAGGCCCCCCCAACCGCAGGCGACCCCAACGCGAAGACGAGGAGTAACCCCGTCCTGGCGACGCGTGCGATGAGGTGGCGGAGAGCGCGGCGCATGGTCCTTCGATACTCGCCGGTGTCGCGTGGTGGTGTCAAGGGAGAGCGAGGGTCCGCGAGGCCCGGGTCAACCTCAGGCGTGGGTTCGCCGCCCTCCACCCCTTGAAGCTCCCTCGTCCAGGACGGATCGTTCGCCTCGTTCGGTGCCCGGTCGTTCTCCCCGTCCCGCCCTCCGATGTCCCCCACCCGCCGCGAAGCGCTCGTCCAGCTCGCCGCCCTCGCCATGCTTCCACGCCTGGATCGGCAGTCCGTCAGCAGCAACCCGCTCGACGGGACTATCGCCGACTATCAGGCGGGGCGCCGCCGCGGACGCTGGAGCGCGGCCGAGGTGACCGCGGCCGCGCTGGCCCGCTCTCGCCAGGACGGGATGACGTGGCGCGCCATCGACGTACTCTCCGAGTCGGCGCTCGCCGAGGCGAAGGCCTCCGATGTGCGCCAACGCGCGCGAAAACTGCGCGGTCCGATGGACGGCGTCCCCGTCTTCGCCAAGTCGATCTACGACATGAAGGGGCTCCCCACCACCGCATCGAGCACCGAGTGGGCTCGGCTCTTTCCCGAGGTGGTGGGGCGCGACGCCCTCGAGGTCGCGCGCCTGCGTGCCGCCGGGGCCGTCGTACTCGGCAAGACCGCCGCCGACGACTTCGCCTATCGAGGGAACGGGACGAGCAGCCACACCGGGCAGGTCCTCAACCCCTACGATCGATCCGGCACGCGCACCCCCGGTGGTTCCAGCGCCGGCTCCGCCGTGGCCGCGGCTGCCGGGATGGCCTTCGCCGCCCTCGGCACCGACGACGGCGGCTCCAATCGCATCCCGGCGCAGTTCACGGGCGTGGTGGGGATGAAGCCGAGCTTTGGGCTCGTCCCGCGCACGGGAGTCATCCCGACCTGGCCGATCCTCGACACGCACGGCCCGCTCTCCCGCTTTGTGGCCGACGCGGCGCTCATGCTCGCCGTGCTCGCGGGGGCCGATGCCTCGGATCCGCTCGCGCTGACCGCGGCGTCGAACGGCGCCCCGCTCGCCGCGCTGCGGGACGACGCCCTCGCCGGCGTTAGGCTCGGCCTCGCCGAGCCCAACGTCGCGCGATCGCAGATGACGGCGGAGGCGCTGGCGGTTTGGGATCGTGCGGTCAGCGACCTGCGCCTCGCGGGGGCCGTCGTCGAGTCGTTCACGCCGACGGTCACCCGCATGACCTTCCGCGACGCCTTCGCCGAGTCGGCGCGCGCGCGTGGCGACGTCGCGGTCGACGCCAACGCGCCGGCACCAACCGCCAACGCCCTGCTGCACTACTTCACCGGACGCACCGACGATCCGCGCGGAGCGATTCGGCGCGGCTACTCGGCGTTCCAGTCGTTCTACGACGTGCTCCCCAAGACGTACGAGGCGTGCGTGCCGCTGCTCGACCAGCCGATGACGCAGGACCCCGCCACCCTCTCCTTCGCGCGCTCACGTGCCGAGGTGGTGGTGACGCTGGTGGCGTCGATGCAGAAGGCGGGCGTCGCGGCGATGGTCTATCCCACGATGCCGTTCAATGCCCCGCGCGCGGTCGACAAGTGGCCGGACATTCGCACGACGCTGAGCTACGGCAACTGGCTCGGGCTGCCGGAGGTGTCGGTGCCGGCGGGGTACGGCGCCGACGGAATGCCGGCGATGAACCTGTCGATCGTTGGACTCCCGGGGGAAGATGCGCGCGTGCTGGCGTGGGCGCATGCATACGAGCGGCAGTCGAAGCGGTTTGTCGCGCCGGTCGTGGCGCCCTGACAGCGCAGCGACTTGCGAGCGCGGTGGCGCGTCGCATCTCGCTCACGCGCGGAGGGGCGGCTCCACACGCGCTCCGCGACACACCGCCCTCGTATCGCGAAGCCCTCGACGGCTCACTCCGTCCCGAACGTCCACACCGTGCGCGAGCGATACACGTCGCCCGGCCGAAGGATCGTATTCGGGAACGACGGACGATTCGGTGAATCGGGAAAGTGCTGCGTCTCGAGGCAGAGCCCGTTCCGGCGCCGATAGACCACGCCGCCTTTCCCCGTCAGCGTCCCGTCGAGAAAGTTGCCCGTGTAGAACTGCACGCCAGGTTCGGTCGTGTGCACCTGCAGCGTGCGACCGGTCGTCGCCTCCCGCAGCGTGGCGGCCAGCGCCAGTCCCGTGTCGGCGCGTGTCAGCACGATCGTGTGATCGTATCCACCGCCATTTCGCAGTTGGGGATGATCCGCGTCGATCCGCTCGCCGATCGCGTGGGCGCTGGTGAAGTCGAACGGGGTCCCCGCCACGGGGGCGAGTTCGCCGGTCGGAATGAGCGTCGAATCCACCGGCACGTAACGATCGGCCGCGAAGGTGAGTGTGTGCCCGAGAATGTCGCCGCTGCCGGCCAGGTTGAAGTACGTGTGCTGCGTCAGGTTGACGGGCGTCGCTTTGTCGGTCGTCGCCTCGTACGCGATGCGCACCTCGTTTGCATCGGTGAGGGTGTACGACACCGATGCCGTCAGCGTGCCGGGATACCCCTCCTCGCCATACTTGCTCACGTATC
>ERZ795061.3196-NODE-3196-length-14466-cov-7.325376_pt1 | contig 14466 bp, 15 predicted proteins | sample MGYA00375145_ERZ795061 | MGnify/ENA primary metagenome ERZ795061 (study PRJEB30190, sample SAMN05720144) | anaerobic digester metagenome | isolation source: active sludge of municipal wastewater-treating anaerobic digesters | place: USA | collected 2014-12-22 ... | reverse complement strand
CAGTACAAGCAAGTCCATCGGCGCTCATAGAGCTTCAGTCGCTGTACCGGCTTCTTCCCGCAACACGAACACGTCTGCGTAGAGGGATAGAAGGGATCAGCGATCACCAGCGTGCAGTGTTGAGACACGACGGCTTTGTACTTCAGCTGCCGGCTGATCTCACCCCACGATGCATCGCCGATATGCTTAGAGAGCCGTCGGTTCTGCAACATCCCCTTCACGTTGAGGTCTTCGATCCCGATGGCTTGGTGTTCGCGTATGAGGGATGTCGTGAAGGTGTGAAGGGTGTTGCTGCGGAGGTTAGAGATACGTTCATAGGCTCTCGCAAGCCGTTGACGTGCTTTGTGACGGTTCTTAGAACCTTTTTGCTTCTTAGCCAGCTGACGCTGGAGTTTGCCAAGCTTCCTTTGGGCTTGGAGATAGTAACGCGGGTTAGAAAGGACTTCACCGGTAGAGAGCGTCGCGAGATCCGTCAGACCCAGATCTATCCCGACGAACTTCTTACCGGAGGTCTTCTCCGGAGTATAGTGCGCTGTGAAGCTCACGTAGTACTTGCCTGAAGGAGAGCGAGAGACGACACATTGCGTGAAATGAGGAGGAAGACCTCGACCATCGATAGCGATCTTGATGACTCCTGGGAACTTAGACAACCAGAGCTTATCCTCTCGGATTGCGCTATTCTGATTGGTGTAGTGTGCAGCCTGACGTCCCTTACGCGTTCGGAACTTGGGATAGCCGTGACCGCGTCGAAAGAACTGCTTGAACGCATCGGCGGCATGACTACACGCTTGCTGAAGTGACTGAGACGGCATGTCGGCCAACCATGCTGTCTCGGGATCTTGTTTCCACTGCGGTAACTTTAACATGAAACTAAATGCGCTTACTGAAGGAGCTGGATGTTGTGACTTATCTGATCGCCAAAGCTGATACGCGATTTGGTTCTCCGCCAACTGTCGGTTATAGACATATCGACACGCTCCAAACACTTGCGCCAGATAACACTGTTGCGTTTGGTTCGGATACAGTCGATACTTGAAACCTTTTTGAAACACTCCTCCGAAGGAGGATCGATGCTGAGACATGATGATCCTCCTAAATAATCACACTTTAAGTATGTATCACTCAACACTCTTAGGAAGCGATATGCTTATTCAAAACCTTCAAACCAATCTTGATGATATCTATTACAGTAATCCCTATTTTGTAATGATTGAGTCACATTTGACTTATCTAAAATCACTATCTAGTAATCAAACCACAGCAATTTCAAAACAACAAAACGACAAATACGAAGGGGATTTTTACGGATTGCTCAATGAGCTAAACATTGAAAAACAATATCATTATCCTACTATGAGAATAAACGGATATGATAATAGTAATGATTTTCTAGGTGATAGAGAATTTATACTGATACCAGACTTTCAAGAAGTCAATTTACTGACACGTATCCTCACTAGTAAAACACTTTAAACCATTTCAGACAAGAAAAAAGAGCCAGACCTTTAAGGTCTGGCTCTATGCTGCTCTACGGTTTAAATTCCTCGACCGTAGGGATAACTAGGATATTGACCGCTCATCTGGTTTCCAAAGTTCTGTTGCATTTGTTGATACGGCACCAATCCACCCGGTGTCATGATCATCGGTCCATTGGCAGTTTGAATAACAGTGTTCATAGGAACACTGTTAAGATCTACCGGCATAGCTGGCATGTTAGTGTAACCTGCTTGAAGCTGGTTTGCCGGCATCATCTGTTGCGGCATCTGCGGCATCTGAGGAGGGTACATCATCAACTGCGGCATCATCTGTTGATGCGACATCATCTGTTGCGGCATCATCTGTTGCGGCATTTGCTGTTGCGGCATCTGAGGTATTTGAGGACGAGCATTGCTAATAACGGATTGGAAATCCAGTCCTCGTTTGCTATGTTTGATCTCAGCGGGAGTTGCCGGCGACGGGTAAGCTGGCGCCGGTTGATGAGCAGCTGCAGGAATAACCGCAGCTTTTGCTTTTTGCTCTTGTCCTTCTCCTTGAGTAAGCGCTCCTTCATTACCGCTTTGAACAGGAATGCTTCGAATTTCTTGAGTCAGATTGTCAATCTGAGGAAACAACTCAATCCATTCCGAATCAAACTTCATCTTATCCGCATCTTCAATGAATTCACCGTAAAGATCCAGCAAATCATTGAGCTGTGAAGCCACCAATGCCGACGTTTTCAACAGGACATCAAAATACGGACATGGTGATGTTTCCGTGAATGCATTGTAACTTTCTTCTTTGTCCACATCTGGAATCATGAACTCAAAGAGTTGTTTCAAAGCTTCACGGTCTTTGACACGCAGTTTGTCGTATTTGATCTTACTTTGCTTATCTCCGTCCGGATACTTGATCAAATCATCATAGAACGGAAAAGTCGTGATACCTACACGAGGATGTTTTTTATTCTTATAGAATCCTCCTCGCTTAAGGTAGATATGAACAAACACACCATCTGGGCGAGACTGAACTCCCGGCAACAGTACGTTTTTCACATAGTTACTAACGGTCGTTTCATCGACTTCTTTAACAGCCATCATGATCCGAAGTTGATCAGGATTCAGCTTACCGTGAAGAGCCGGTGAAGCAATCAAATTCAACAGAGACTGCATGATCACACCGATCGTATAATTCAATCGGATATTGATACTCTGTTTGATCTTGTTCAGAACATCCGATTCAGCGCGAAGAATATTCTCAGCGCAGGGATGAAAAACAATATGATTCTTAGGATTGAACCCACGAAGATTTTCATTCGTAGGAAGAATCAATTGAAGATTATCGATGATGGTCGGTTGCTTTTGTCCAGCCAGGTTATTGAAAATATAACCTTTACTGTCGGTAGAGAATCCAGCAAAACGAAGGACGCTCTCATAAATTTCAAGTAGTTTCATCTTACACTCCGTTATTCAAAGCCAAGCCAATCGGCTTCGATGGGATGCTAACGTTATTAAACATGGTCTCGAAATCACTCGAGATTTTATGAAAGTCTTCACGATTCCCGGTGATGACAGGTGTGAGCAAAGAATCACAGAAAGACGGCGTGTTGTAAGGAATCATCGGACCGCCGTTCAAAGACAGACTGATAAATGTATCGCCGAAAAGATCTGCATGCATTTCAACCTGATAGACATCCTGATTACCAAAAGTCAAATCATACATGACTTCTTGATTGAATCGACGAACAAAATGCTCGTAATTCAGACGCATATCTGCAGAACTCAAAGATTTTGCATCAATCAGAATCGTATTCATCAAACCAGAAATATCTTGATTAGTAGATCGAAATGCAATCTTAGTAATCAGTAGATCCATCATCAACGCAGGAACAGCATTGCCCAACATGGTTGCAATCAAAGTACTCCGATCAGAACCATTCCAATACGACATCTGTCCTGCTTCACCCATTTGCATCATTTGATGCGTTCCCTGAAGCGAATTGAAAACAGAATTGTTTCGGACATTGCTGTCAATTTTCATCAAATCAGCAAAGTTAAAAGTCGTACCTGTGCCGTATCCACGAATCTGTTTGACAGCTCGGATAAAAGGATTTTGTTCCACATGCGGTTGTATGGAGCTATTACGACATTGCGAATACAGCTCATGGTTGGACACGCCAAATTCAGTCAAAGACTGATTTCTGACAACATTATCCAGAATTTGAGAAACATATTGGCACGGAAGCGTATCTGCTTTACTAGCCAAGAAAGCTTCGTTGTTATGTGTTTGACGAGTGTCGACGCACATACTGCCAGGTTGTTGAAAATTAAGTTCTTGTTCAATATAGCCAGACTGAATACCCGTAAAGATATCCATTGCACGAAGTCCGTAAACATCCTGCTGCTGTCCCTGACTGATCAGCTGGCCGTTAATTACGTGTGCTTTCTCAGTGATTTTATCACGAATCTGCATGCCATGTGGAGTCATCATTTCGACACGCGTGACTTGCATATAAGAGTTGATGATAAAATCCATGTTCGGATCAATATTACCTTGCGGAGTAACACCGAGATGGCTAGTGAAACCCTGAAAATAATAGATCTGAGTATTACCTACTGAGAATTGAACATGCACTTCCAGTACAAAGCGAATACGACGTTCGCTCCAACCGTTCGGAATATAAACTTCTCCGTGGTGAGTGGGAGACGGCATCACCATACTGGACGTCAGACCAGACAACAAAGGCGCCGTAATAGAAAAATCTTGAGTTTGTTCAAGCCTGTTATTCAGACTGTTAAGAATATTGTTGTCCACATGGGTGATATACGGACGAGAGAATACCGGATTATAAGTACCGGATTCTTGAAGAATCAATTTAGCAATTTGGACTTGTGTCCGACCATTGTACTGATAAGGAATATCCATTTGAATCTCCTAATTAAATCCAACTACGACTACCGATTTCAATCACCAGTTTTGTCAAATCAATTTTAATCATCGGAACAATAGGGAATCTCCGATTGACATTACTGAAAACGTCCTGTAACATTTCTTCATGTGCAGAAGATCGCCAAGAGAACATTGTCAGATTATCCGACATAGTGTTAATGGATTCAGCGGCAAGATTGGTTTCTTTCATACCCGTGCGACGATTATTTGTCACTCGAGAATAGGGATAAAGTCTATCAAGTTCATCGGTAAGTTCTTTTGGAACACGGGTTTTACTATCCACCGGAGAGATCATCATATCGCTATCCAATATCACCGGATACGACGTTGCCAGAATAGATAGATACTTATACCCTCGTGTCCACAAAACTGCTTCTAGCACACCTAGAGCGTCTACAATCATCTTCTTGGGTAGATACATCAAACCCTTAGGAGAGATAACAGGTTTGAAAACCCATCTCAACAAAGTCATCTGAGGATCCAGAAGACGTTTTGACATCAAGACTTGTGCGGTAGCAATACTCCGTTCTAAAAGTTCAGGATTCAAATTAGAGGATAAGCGATACGCAATCTGTCGAATATCTTTCAAGCTGTTTTCTAGCTCAACAATTTCTCCAGGTGCAATATTGGTTTTGATCTTGTACCACTCAAGTGTAGAGATTTTATTTTCGCTACTTTGTCCTTTATCGTCAAGTTTCTTTTCCTTGACGGCATTCTCCATGTCGTTATCCGTATTACGGATTTTCTGAATGATGAACTTATAAATGAATTTAATTAAGTGCGTCTGAGGATCAACTCCTTTTACATCTCCCAAACAAAGTCGTCGTATGCAAACTAGAGATAGCAACCAGAAACCAAAGTCTTCTGAACAAATACCGTCCAGGGTATTGTTCGGATCATTTTTGTCATCTCCTACGATATGTTCAATATAAACACGAAGCTTATCCATCGCTGTTGAATGGATAATCGATGTTTCATTGATGATCTGAAATGCAAAATACTCTTTAAACTTAGTTCCTGTGTCATGACGAATGTTTAGAACATACTCACCCCAAACTGGAATCATTGCTTTTAGACAAATACTCAAAGCCACCAACTGAACATAATCCGATCGTGTATAGGTCTTTTCACGACTGGTATTGTTGTCGATGGAATGCGTGTATTCATTCTCGATGATATCAGGAACATGAATATCAGATTTGAAAGTCATCCAGCTACGGATATTTTCCAAATCATGATAAGTCATCAGTTGTTTGACCAGATTAGTGATTTGGTCAAACAGGTCCCCGCGTTGAAGAACATCTTGAAACGCATACTGAATATCTTTGTACAGCTGGAACAATTGGTCTTGTTGTTCCATGGGAAGCGATTCCCAATACTTATTGATATATTCAAAAACATCGTAAGCTTGAAATTGCTTACGACCAAATACTGAAATCGAAAATACCAGTTGCTCTCCTTTATGATCGAGAATCACTTCGGGTGCCGTGTTTTGATTCACGCTGGGTATCGCTTTCAAGTCATTCTCCGGTAGTTAACTACTTAAAGTATGTGTGACTCAGAACTTCTTAGAACAGGTATTTATAAAAACTGACACGAACCTTAGGGGACAATACCCCTAAGGTTCGTCATGTGTCATGTATAAATTAAAAACTGATATCGTCAAAGTTCTCGGCAGGTGCCGGCTTTGAATAAGACTGAGAAGCTTGCGCGGCGGGTTTATCGCCTTGCGGTACAGAAGCAGGTCGGAACTGAGTAGTCAAATGTTGATAAGCTTGACGCAACGCAGAAATCGATGCTAGTGCAACAACTTGAGAAGATTCAGCTTCCGTAAAAGCAGAACCATCAGGTTTAAAGAACTGATGGTAACGACTGATACGATATTCAAAAACAATCTTGGGACGCTTCTCGTCAGCATCAACAACTGAAATCCAAATAATCCCTTGCTCATTACGACCTACAAAAACATCACTAACTTTACGAATTTCACCTTGCTTTCCATCTTTATCGCGAGGAGAATTTCGACATTCCACTTTAAACTTTTCAAGCTGACCCCGTGCAACACGTTCAAACTGAGTTAGAAAACCCAGGAACGTATTGGGATCCATTGCAGCAGTAATGATACCGTAACGTGTTTGCTGATCTGACGGAACATTGGTAAACACGCTGATTCGAGGATTACCATTCAAAACACCCCAAACCAGTCGAGAATTCTTATTTTGAGAACCCGGTGCTTGCGTAAAAAGAACATGTTTGTCCAGTTCACGAATGCGACCTTCTTGTTGTTCATTAATTTCAGCCATGAGCTACTCCTTGTTTGATCTATTAGATCAGGTGTTGTTAAAGTTTTTTCACATAGTCGAGAACAAAGGGTTCTCGAATTTCCAATTCACAATCAAGAATGATTTTATCGATCGTAGTTGTAACGATCCAATCTCTCCTTTTTGAAATATCAATCATCAGTTTTCGAAGTTTGTAATCCGAAGGTTGAATTAAAACTCGATCACCGAAGATAAATAAAAGCTTATGATTAAAGGGAAGATGAGATAAGTCATGTTCCCCGACAGGATAATACTTCGAATTCCATTGATTTCTCATCTTGAGTTTACCTGTATTGGATTCCAGGAGATCAAGACGATCAAAGTGTTTATAAGACAACAGATCAAAAGGAATATGTGTTATTACCAAAGCACGAGTTCGTTTGACAGGATGAATTTTGTCATGGAGTGTCAAATCTTTATCCTTGACCAACTCTGTCATTGTACGAAATAACAAAGCTTCGTAATGTTTTTGTCCTTCTGTCCTAGCTTCACGAAGCTTTACCTTAGCTTGAAGTTTCAGCATATGGTAATTCGGAATATAGAAATAAGGCTGACAATGATTCTGACCTTCATTTCGAAAGAGATCACCAATCAACTCAATTTCAAATTTCAGAATCTCTGCTAATTGTTTTGAATTAGCAGTTGCAAAAACAGTTTTATCTACCGAAGATGCCAGATTACGAAACAAAGTCCAAAGATTGATCCAGATCTCGCTATATTGAGAGATCTGGATCTTATTGGGTATTTCACGTTTATCATCGTATCTTTCAATACGAGGAGAGAACAGAGATTCAAACGCTAAGCCTGTAGGAAGACTTAAAGGAAATGAAGAAAGTAATCTATCATTAAGACTCTTTCCTGTTTGACTAAGCATTATTGGACTCCAATATAGAAGTTAATAATTGATCTTGTTGAACGCTTAATTGATGTTTGGCTCGTATTTCTGTCATCAGAGACAAAACAATATTTTGAGGCGTTAACGTAATCGGTGTATAAGCTACATCAGATTGTAAAACATCTGTCACAAGAAGATATTTATCTTCATCTTCTTCTTCCTCCGATTTCTTGGAGAAATAGTACATGACATATCTGAGTTTAAATTCTTCAAACGCTGAATAAATAGGATGATTCTTTTTTGCTTTGATTCTGATATACGAATTATGAGGAATCTTTGCCAGTATTTTATCAATTTGAAGATAACATTGGTCGATGTCGTTGGACTTCAATGTTATCGTTTTAAAGATCTTGGCCGTTTTATTTTCGATAAAAAGAAACTCATCATCGTTGTTATCGCGAATAGTACAAAGTACGGCACCTTTAGGTTCTTCTTCGCCGTGAGACAAACGATCAAAAGAACCACTTGCGATAATACGTTTATATGTCGTGAACGTATGAATGTGTCCGATGTTAATAAAGTGTTTCACCAAACTCAGATAAGCTTCAGGATCATGCGCTTGCGTTGTCTGCATGCCTATCTTACATTGGTAAGTAAAATATCCGTGAAACATACCAATATCAACTTGCGAGATATTGTTGTCTTTTAGCAGTTGAAGAACTTGTTCATAAGTAGTTTGCGCATTATCCGTCCACTCATCAGGAATATAAAGAATCCAAAGATCGTGACGTTCGTGATGTTCAATGAAAAGAGTATCTATATATTTAAAGTCTAAAGGAGTATTTACAATACCTGCCAATGCTTTTACAAGATAGGATTGTTTCCAATCGTGACTAGGCGTTCCTTCGAGCACTCTTAAAGCAATGTCGTGACGAGAGCAGAAATAAGCTAGACGATTAAGCCAATCAAGTATAGCATAGGTATCAGGATCAGAAAGATCCAAAAGCTTGTCAAACAAATCACCGGCAATGAATATATAATCAAGCTCAACAAACGGACTATCTTTTTTAAAGTCATGAAAGTAAGCTGTTAGATTATTTATAATTTCAGGCGCGGTATTACGCGCGTGACCTAAATGGATATCACTGAGTTCTAGATACTTCAGCTCTTTCTTGTTCATATCTTTTAATCAAATCACATTTAGGAAAATCACATAGAAATCCATCGACATGAGAACAACTACCTTTCTCATGATCAAGATAAACCGGACATGAACACACCGGATCATTTTGATGAGAATGAGATCCTGCAATGAATTTAATCGTATTCCAGATCGTCTGAAGGATTGGCATGTTGAACCTGATGAAATGTCTGAACCTGAATCCCATATCGTTGAAAAATCAAATTCCAACGTTGCATGCTATCTAATTGTTGAGGAGAATTTTGTTTAATTTCTTCAACTTTACGATCAAGATTGTTATGAAGAAAACGATTAGCGGCTACTGGAACACTGTCATTACGAAGACCGTACTCGTTCATGATGTCAGTAAAAGAATTACCGGGACTACGAGTAGCAATTTGAAAGATATTAGTATCAAAGAGCGCAGGTACGCTAAACACTACCTGTTGCGCTTGATTCAAAATATCCACTTCATTCATGGGAGAACCTGCGATTGAAATCCAATCCGCAAAGATATTTACATCCGGAGTAATCGCTTTTTGACCACTAAAGTAGGGAAGAAACACACCTACAAAGATATCTTCAGGAAGCCGTCCATGTGGATTACTAGCAACCAATTGCCCGTAAAAAAAATCAGTTGATTCTGTTACTCGTTGACGATGGTAATCTTGAATTTGCTTTTCGACGTCGTTCATGATTGTTCCTAACCGTTGTTAATTTCGATGATTTTATCAGTAAAGGTATTAGAAATCTCTCGAATTTTCTGAAGATTAAATACTTCTCCCGTTGTATCTGTAAAAGAAAGATATATTGAGATTTGTCCTTTTGACGGATCGACGGTATTCTCAACTTCTTGAACTTCCACAACTACATTATTAAAATACCGGCTAAAATAATCACTCAAAGTTTGTCGAACGGCAGATATCGTTCCCATCATGTCACCTTGATTGACATGAAGTATATAAGCAAAAGAACAAATCTTTTTATGATAGATATAAGACTGACTATAATCACTTGCAAAGAAAGTTGCAAAAAGATAATCAGCAATCCGTTGACTATTACCAACCCAACTATCCTCAGATAAACTAGGATAAACAATGTTATTCGCCATATTCTATTCCTTTATAAGGTTCCAGAAGATGGAGCGATTTAAAAAAGAAAACCAAGAGGAGAAGTGGATATCCACTTCTCCTCTCTGTCAGCCAATTTTCTCAGAGAAAATCGATGTCGGATCAATACTGCATTTTAGGAACATATCTGCTAGTTCCCAACTATGCAGAATATCTACTTTTTCTGTAGTTGTTAGATCACGATCTTCGGCAAGCAACTCCTCCATATAAATCCTGACCGTCCAATCAGGTTGATTATCTTCACCTGTTTGAACTACTCCGCTCATCACTCGACGATAGTCATAATGAGTTTCACCGATGTCACCAGGATGAATATCTTGATAACTATCGCTATAGCCGTCGCAACGCTGCTGAAGATACAAACTTCTGATACCCGGAAACGCCATGACATAACGCTGCATAACCGGTTGACACGTACGCAGTGCTTGGAGACTATCCAGTTCACGAATAGAATTCGGACTAAATAGATTCATGGCTTTACGTACTGCTAATTTTGCTCTTTCAGCAATTGCACTATCGTTGATCTTTGCGTACAAATCACGTGATCCTTCGATAAAACGACGACCTGCATCATTTAAGGTATGGCTGAAATTTTGAATCTGCTGCTTGAAATAATCTTGATTGATAGGATTACTATCTCCATAAAGGAGATAGTCGAAAGCTTCTGAACCTCCATGCGTCGTATTAATTTGAAACACAATAACTCCCTTTACGATACCAAAGTAAGTATGTATGACTCATATAGGTTTGAGAAGGGTTTTTATTCGTTCACATAAAGATTCTGCATCTTGATGAAAGGAATCTTTATTAAACTTATGTTTAAGAGAATCACGCGTATCCAAAAAGAAACCCTTAGGTTCTGTCTTGGATACCGTGATCTTAATTGTGCTGACTTCGTTTGATTCGGTATTCATTACGAATCTCTTCAAAGAAATCTACTAACCAAAGATGTTCTTTAGGTTCAATCAGTTTATGTTCAGGTGGTTTACCGTAATAATAGTAATGCGTAAAAGGTAAAACCGTGTGAAGCATCTCATCAACAATATAACTATTTTGTTCCAACTTACATCTTAACGCTTGTTTGATAATATCTTGAAAATCCAGACATTCAACACGCTCGTATGTCTTACCTAATTGCTTTGCATTATACCCATCAAGCTGACGAAGAGCATCATATTGTTTTCCGGTCGATAACCAATACCAAAACCCTTCAATACTTTTAAATGACCCATAAGGTTCTATGGTAAAAGGCGTCATAGCAAAATTACTCAACATTCTGCCTAAACCTGTTTTCCCTTTACTATAAATATTGATATGGTCAATCCCGTCCTTAGTAGGATCATGAACCTTATGCTCTGCATGATTTTGAATAAACATCTTCAATCCTTCTTCAAATGTAGAATACTGTTGGATTTCCTCCCATACACGCTTGATCACGCGACCGTGACAAGCTTTTGGTTCACAGAAACACAATAGCTGGCTTTCTTCAGTCAGATCATGTAACGCTGAAATAATTACAGGATCACGTCGACAGATTCTCTCGGTAAGATATTTATCATACCAAGCGATGACTTCTTCACGTGTTCCGTCTTCACCGATTACTTTTGGATTACCCCAGACAGATCCTCTTCCGATATAGGTAACTTGGTCTGACTGATATTGGAATAACTTGTCTTTGTACTTATTTAAAATTTTCATACCATAGTTCCTCTTCTTCAGATTATCAGTCAAGTAGAGAAAAAAAGAACCGCTAGCCTAAGCCAGCGGTCCTTTTCTTAACCTTCGATCCAAGAACTGATCGAAGAAATCACAGGTTTAGGCATTGCAGGATTACCTGAAACACCGTATGGTTTATTCATATCTAGTACGTTGAATCGAGGTTCCAGCGGATACCAGCTATCCGCCATGAACTTATCCATCGCAATAGACACGTTGAGAGCATCTCCATCGAACCTTCTGTCCAGATAGTTCGCTACGCTATCCCGGTGTGCTGTGACACCCGCTCCATGTCTCCATGGAGAGCAGACCATATCTTCATCCTCTTGTTAGAGGATGCTTCCCGCTTCAGAACGCTTGTTCCTACACCTTGCTTAAGGGCTGGCCGTTGAACTTTCTCCATGGCTTTCGCGGTAGGAGCTTAGCTGCTGATTGTCTCTACCTTGATCTTTTCGAGCATTCACGCTTACTGTTTCCAGTTACGTTGTAGCGACCAAGTCTAACAAGAGTTTCCAGCAGTTCAAGAAGAAACTCATTCGACATTACTATCGAAGAGGACTAATGTTAATCAGCATTGAAAGCACGACAAATCAAGATCGAAAGAGAGATGGAATGATCTCCCGGATCTGTCTTAAACTTCGTTATTTGAACACGCTGGGCCGAGCCCTGCATTAGAGAAGGTCAGAGTCCAATCAGCTCGCTACGCTGACCCGGTGTGCTAAGACACCCGCTCATACTTTCATATGAGAGCAGACTATATCTTCATCCTCTCCGAAAAGATCGGATGTCTCCCGTTTCGAACTCGCTTGAGTCCTACGCCTTACGGCTAGTCGTTGAACTTTCTCCACTGTCATCGACATAGAGGAGCTTAGCTGCTACAGAGAGACTTCGTCTCTACGGTTGCCCATTTCACCTTACGGATCATCCGTCTCGTTGTTAAACCGTGGCTTCGTCTTTCGACTCGCAGTGGTGAGACAGCTTTAGGGGGTTCCAGCAATTAGAGAGATTTTGTCGACGTCATTACTGACGAAGGAAACCCGACATTAAATGCGATTTCGTTGTAACAAGACGGCTATGGATTGATTTGGACTTTCTTGAATCAGCTCTTGCAAAATCCGATCCAACAAAGGATGATACTTTTCCACGTGACCCAACAGCAAACCAATCGCTGAGTTCAGCTCCATGCCTAACTTCAAAAGCTTATTCAACAGATGCGGTCTAAATGCCGTTAGACCAATACCCCATGGAACATGGATCTCATCATATCGATGTGTGTCTGTCAGTGATGAGATAACTGCTCGAAAACTAGAGTTCGTTCGACTGGCAAAGATATGCCGTCGGAACTGACCCGTCTTAGGTTGAAGACTCGTTCGATAGAACTTCTCATAGAACTCGGACAACTTCGCCAGTGCTTTAGCGGTTCGGTTCTCTTTGACATGCTGAGATTGATCGTGGAAATTACGATCAATAGACACCAACATCTCAATGGCGTCTACTGCGTCGACGATGTTCGTGTCGACATACACACCAAGATTGGTTTTCTCAACGATGAGAAGGGTTTTATTGGGAAGTGGAATATAATCAGAAAAGACAAGATGACGATTGTCTCTCAGGAGATCTTGAAGATAGTCATGTTCTCCTTTACGTCCTTGAAAATCTTTGATGGAATACAGGATAGCAATAATATCATCAAAGTGCTCAACGAAATTATTGTAACCTCGTTTTATCCCCGTCTCCATGATCTTGGAGAGTACTTTGGGTTGTCTAACTGTAGGGTTATAAGTACGATCTGTTAACCACTGAATGATGTTGAATCCGGGTTTCTTGAACTTGTTTTTCAACATGATCCAGATAATCGGACTGATCAGTTTTTCAACACCTGTTGGTTTACGAAACCAAATCGTAGGTTCGATACTATTTTCAAATGAAGACTTGACAAGCGTATTGCAAATAGAGCACTTTACGCCAATTGAGAATTCTCCTTTAATACTTCCACAACGACACGAAGGAAGCAGGGTGATCATGTCATCGGTGTAACGAGTAGTGATTAGATCACGTATCCCATCACGGTCTTCTGCTGAACCATTTGACACATCGTTAATGATGATCGGTGGTTCTGACAGACATTGAAATACTTCATTGAAATCAACAAGTCTTTGGTAGACTGGCAAGATCAGACTCCTTGGACAACGTTTACGAACATCCGGAATGGACATTCATATAAAATATATGTGGTTGAGATTTTTTTCCAAAGGGGTATAGATCCAGGAGCTTAAAGCTCCTGGATCTATGGCTTATCAAGGACAAGGAGATACATTACAATTAATAGGTTGATTTACGATATCAGAATAAGTCAAAGGCTGATAGTTATTAGAATTACTATAAGACTGAGTTGTTGTATCGTTTCGATCTGTCGTGGTATAAGAACCATTGCCAATAACGCCAGTACCTGATAAGGTATATGTGGTATTTGTAGTAGCACCAGGAGCTTGAATGCGACCAGCCATGCCTACAAAAGCTTCATTAGTGCTAATAGCAGTTAAGCGGGAATTATTAGACGAAATCTGAGCTGTGCGGTTAGTAGCATAAATGCCATAGCCTTGTACTATACTAGGTACAAAAATACCAAGGATATCTTTAGTATTCTCCCAAGTGGTTTTAGGAGGAGGAATATAGGCTGTTTGATTATTACCTTGACTAAATGCGCCCATGGAAATCATTGCTGCTACTTTAGTAGCGGTATCTCCAGTAACGCTGATAGCCGCCATGGCTTTATAACGCTCAGCTTCAGCGGTATAGCGTGCAGTTTGAATACGTTCTTGCATTTCTGCATAACGTGCATATTCATCGACAGCACAA
>ERZ795061.3193-NODE-3193-length-14472-cov-8.086079_pt1 | contig 14472 bp, 10 predicted proteins | sample MGYA00375145_ERZ795061 | MGnify/ENA primary metagenome ERZ795061 (study PRJEB30190, sample SAMN05720144) | anaerobic digester metagenome | isolation source: active sludge of municipal wastewater-treating anaerobic digesters | place: USA | collected 2014-12-22 ... | reverse complement strand
GTCACCGAGGTCTACCCCGAGCACGTGGTGCTCGACGGCAACCACCCGCTGGCGGGCATCGCGCTGCGCCTGCACGTCGTGGTGCGCGACGTGCGCCAGGCCACGGACGAAGAGATCGAGGCCGGCAGCGTCGGCGCGCCGGTGTTCACGCTGGCCGACGCCGGGCCGTCCGACCCGCAGCTGCACTGAAGCGCCGCGTGCCGGCGGCGCTCAGGCGGGCGCGCTCTCCGGCGTGGTCACCGGTCCGGTGCCGCTGAAGCGGTCGAGGTACAGGTAGATCACCGGCGTGATGTAGAGCGTGATCGCCTGCGAGAAGACCAGCCCGCCGGCCACCGCCAGGCCCAGCGGCTGGCGCAGTTCGGCGCCGGCCCCCAGGCCGAGCGCGATCGGCAGCGCGCCCATCAGCGCCGCCAGCGTGGTCATCATGATCGGGCGGAAGCGCAGCACGCACGCGTCGCGGATGGCCTGCTCGGCGTCCTGGCCGTGGTGGCGCTGCGCGTCGAGCGCGAAGTCGATCATCATGATCGCGTTCTTCTTGACGATGCCGATCAGCAGCAGGATGCCGATGGTCGCGATCAGCGTCAGGTCCATGCCGAAGAGCTGCAGCGTCAGCAGCGCGCCCACCGCCGCCGACGGCAGGCCGGCGAGGATGGTCAGCGGGTGGATGTAGCTCTCGTAGAGCACGCCCAGCAGCACGTAGATCACGAGCAGGGCCGAGACGATCAGGATCGCCTGGCTGCTCTGCGAACTCTTGAAGACCGCCGCGTCGCCGCCGTACGCGGTGATGATCGACGAGGGCATGCCGAGCTCCTCCCGATAGCGGTCAATGCGCGCGGTGGCGTCACCCAGCGGCACGTTCGGGCCGAGATTGAACGACACCGTCACCGCCTGCAGCTGGCCGACGTGGTTGACCGAGGTCGGGCCGATGGTGCGCTCGACCGTCGCGAAGCTCGACAGCGGCACCAGCGCGCCGGTGCTGCTGCGCATGTAGACGCCGTTGAACGCGCTCTCGTCGCGGCGCGCCTCGGGCGCCACCTCGAGGATGACCTGGTAGCTGTCGGCGCTGGTGTAGATCGTCGAGACCTGGCGTTCGCCGAAAGCGCTGTACAGGGCGTTGCGCACGCTGTCGATCGACACGCCGAGCGTGTTGGCACGGTCGCGGTCGATGCGCAGCGAGGCCTGCAGGCCGCGCAGCTGCGAGTCGCTGGTCACGTCGCGGAAGGCCGGGTCGGCGCGCAGCCGTTCCTGCAGCCGGGCGGCCCACTCGCCGAGCTCGTCGGCCTTCACGCTCTGCAGGATGTACTGGTACTGCGCCTTGCTCTGGCGCCCGCCGAGCTGCAGGTTCTGGATCGGCCGCAGGTACACGGCCAGGCCCGGCACCTCGCGCAGCTTGCGGCGCAGGCCCTCGACCACCTGCTTCATCGGCTGGCGCTCGGCGCGCGGCTTGAGCGTGATGAACATGCGGCCGGTGTTCAGCGAGTTGTTGCCGCCGCCGTTGAAGGACGACACGAACAGCACGTTCGGGTCGGCACGCACGATCGCCGCGGCGCGGTCCTGCAGCCCGACCATCGCGGCGAAGGAGGTGTCCTCGGAGGCCTCGGTCGACGCGCTGATCTGGCCGATGTCCTCTTCCGGGAAGAAGCCCTTGGGCGCGATCACGAACAGCCAGGCCGTCAGCGCGAAGCTGGCGAAGGCCACCGCGAGCACGAACCGCCGGTGGTGCAGCGCGACCTCGAGCGACCGGGCATAGGCCGCCAGCAGACGGTCGAAGCCGCGCTCGAAGGCCCGCACCAGCGCGCCCGGTGGCTTCTTGTGCGCCTCGTCGCTCAGGAAGCGGCTGGCGAGCATCGGCACCAGCGTCAGCGACACGAAGGCCGAGGCCACGATGGCCAGCGAGACGATCACCGCGAACTCGTGGAACAGCAGCCCGATCACGCCCGGCATGAAGAAGATCGGGATGAACACCGCCACCAGCGAGCTGGAGATCGACAGGATCGTGAAACCGACCTCGCGCGAGCCCTTGAGCGCCGCCTCGAACGGCGCCATGCCGTCCTCGACGTGGCGGATGATGTTCTCGAGCATCACGATCGCGTCGTCGACCACCAGGCCGACCGCCAGCGTCAGGCCCAGCAGCGAGATGTTGTCGAGCGTGTAGCCCAGGCCCCACAGCAACGAGATCGCGCCGACCAGCGACACCGGCAGCGACAGCGTCGGGATCACCGTCGCGACGAAACGCCGCAGGAACAGGAAGATCACCAGCACCACGAGCACGATGGTGCCCAGCATCGTCAGCGACACGTCGTGCAGCGCCTCGCGGATCGAGGTCGAACGGTCGTTGACGAGGTTCATGCGCACCGACTGCGGCAGCTGCGAGCGGAAGCCCGGCAGCGCCGCGCGCACCGCGTCGACCACCTTCACGGTGTTCGCGTCGGGCTGCCGCTGCACGGCCAGCGTGATCGAGCTCTCGCCGTTGAAGTTGGCCGAGGTCTTCACGGTCTCGTAGCTGTCTTCGACGCGCGCCACGTCGCGCAGCCGCACCGGGCTGCCGTTGCGGTTGGCGACGATCAGGTCGGCGAACTCCTGCGCGTTGCGCAGCTGCCGGTTGGCCTGCAGCGTCAGCGTCTGCTGGGCACCGTCGATCGTGCCCACCGGCGTGTTCGCGTTCGCCGCACGCAGCGCCGCGGTGAGCTCGTCCAGGCTGAGGTTGCGCGACGAGAGCGCGTCGGGCAGCACGCGCACGCGCACCGCGTAGCGCTTCTGGCCGAAGATCTGCACCTGCGCGACGCCGTCGAGCGTGGACAGGCTGGGCGACAGCAGGTGCTCGGCGTAGTCGTTGAGCTCCGACAGGTTCAGCGACGGCGAGGTCAGCGCGATCAGCAGCACCGGTGCGTCCGCCGGGTTGACCTTGCGGTACGAGGGCGGCGAGGTCATGTCCTGCGGCAGTGCGCGCTGCGCGCGCAGCAGCGCGGCCTGGACGTCGACCGCGGCGGCGTCGATGTTGCGGCCTTCCTCGAACTCGAGCGTCAGCGAGGTCGCGCCGAGCGTGTTCGTCGAGCTGATGATGCTCAGGCCGGGAATGGTCGAGAACTGCTTCTCCAGCGGCAGCGCCACCGAGGTCGCCATCGTCTCGGGGCTCGCGCCGGGCAGTTGTGCCGAGACGTTGATGACCGGGGTGTTGTAGCTCGGCAGCGCGGCCACCGGGATGCGCGTGTAGGCGATCACGCCGGCGAGCACGATCGCCAGGTTCAGCAGCACCGTCGTGACCGGGCGGCGGATGAAGAGCTCGGACAGGTTCATGGCGCCACCGCCGAGCCGGCAGCCGACGGTTCACCCCCGCGGCCGCCGCCCGACGGCGCCGAGGCCCCGCGCCGGCCGCGCGCCGAGGCGGTGGCGTCGCGTTCGACCACGGTCGTGCCGGGCCGCACGTTCTGGCGCCCTTCGACGATGACCTTGTCGCCGGCGGCCAGGCCGGTGACCACCGCGTCGGCGCCGATCGGCTGCACGATCTCGACCGGCCGCATCGCCGCCTTGCGGCCGGGCTCGACGACGAAGACCACGCGCCCCTGCGGCGACTGCACGATCGCCGCCTGCGGCACGACGATCGCGCCCTTCAGCGTCTGCACCGTCAGGGCCACGCCGACGAAGGCGCCGGGCCACAGGGCCTGTTCGCGGTTGGCGAACACCGCCTTGACGCGCACCGTGCCCGAGGCGGCATCGACCGCGTTGTCGACGAACTGCAGCTTGCCGGTGAGCGTGCCACGGCCTTCGGGCAGCGTGGCGAGCACGGTCGCGCCGCCGCCCTGCAGGCTCGCCAGCGCGTCCGCGAGGTGGCGTTGCGGCAGGCTGAAGGCCACGGCGATCGGGTCGAGCTGCGTGATCGTCACCAGCGGCGCGCCCGAAGGCTGCGCGTAGCTGCCGACCGAGACCGACACCGCGCCGGCCCGGCCGGCCGCCGGCGCGACGATGCGGCTGTACGACAGGTTCACGCGCACCGCATCGATGGCCGCGCGGTCGGCGGCCACCAGCGCCTGCTGCGACTCGACCAGCGCCTGGTTCGTGTCGACCGCACCCTGCGACACGAAACCCTGCGCGACGAGGTCGCGGCTGCGCGCGAGCTGGCGCTGCGCGTCGGCGAGTGCGGCCTGGTCCTTGAGGAGTTGCGCCTGGGCCTTGGCGAGGTTGGCCTCGTCGGCGCGGGCGTCGAGCGTGAACAGCAGGTCTCCCGCCTTCACGAACTGGCCGTCGCGCAGGTTCACGCTGCGCACGACGCTGGCGACCTGCGGCTTGACGTCGACGCTGTTCAGCGCCGCCACGGTGCCGGTGGCCTGCAGCTGCACGTCGACGTCGCGCTGCACGGCGGAAACCACGCTGACGCTGACCGCGCCGCCCGCGCCCGAGGCCCCGGAGGCCGGCGCGGCCGCCGCCGAGGCGGACCCCGCGGCGCCCGGCGAGCCCGACGGGCCACGGCCCTGCAGCACCGCGTAGCCCGCGGCCGCCAGCACGACCGCGCCCACCACCCCCACGACAAACTTCGCCTTCATTGCTGCGCCCGCTGTGATTCTTGTCCCGGGCTCGCGGCAGGGTCCGGCGAGGCCTCGCTTCGCCCGCGCGTCGAGCGGACGTCGGAGCCTAGCATTGCAGGCGCTGCAGGCTGTTTCCCGCGGGTAAATCTGCCGGGCCGGGGCGTGGCGCGGTGCACGCGCCCGCCTGCGGGGCGGCGGGTCAGTGCTGGCCGGTCGAGCCGAACCCGCCCTCGCCGCGCTGCGACGCGCCGAACTCGTCGACCCGGCGGAAGCGGGCCTGCACCACCGGCACGATCACGAGCTGCGCGATGCGCTCCAGCGGCTGCACGGTGAAGGCCGCGCTGCCGCGGTTCCAGCAGCTGACCATCAGCGGGCCCTGGTAGTCGGAGTCGATCAGCCCGACCAGGTTGCCCAGCACGATGCCGTGCTTGTGGCCCATACCGCTGCGCGGCAGGATCATCGCCGCCAGGCCCGGGTCGCCGATGTGCAGCGACAGGCCGGTCGGGATCAGCGTGCTCTGGCCCGGCTCGAGCACGAGCGGCCCGTCCAGGCAGGCGCGCAGGTCCAGGCCGGCGCTGCCGGGCGTGGCGTAGGCCGGCAGCTGCTCGGCCATGCGCGGGTCGAGCACTTTCACGTCGATGGTCGTCATGGGGTCGCGGGGGGAAGTCGCAGGGCGATCTCGGCGACGAGCTGGCGCGCCAGCGTCAGCTTGTCGGCGGGGGGCAGCTCGCGGTGACCGGCGGCGTCGACCAGGGTCAGCGCGTTGTCGTCGCGGCCGAAGGTCGCCGGGCCGATGTTGCCGACGATCAACGGCACGTTCTTGCGCGCCAGCTTCTCGCGGGCGTGCTTCAGCAGGTCGTGGCTCTCGGCCGCGAAGCCGACGCAGAACGGCGGCTTCGGCAGCCGGGCCACGGCCGCCAGGATGTCGGGGTTCTCGACCAGCTCGAGCACCGGCGCGCCCTCGCCGGCCGCCTTCTTGATCTTGCGGTGCGCCGGCGCGGCGGCGCGCCAGTCGGCCACCGCCGCGGTCGCGACGAACAGGTCGTGCGAGGCGGCGCGCGCGAGCACCGCGTCGTGCATCGCGAGCGCGCTGCGCACGTCGATGCGTTGCACGCCGCGCGGCGTGGGCAGGTGCACCGGGCCGGCCACCAGCCGCACGGCGGCGCCGGCCTCGGCGGCGGCGCGCGCGATCGCGAAGCCCATCTTGCCGCTCGACAGGTTGGTGATGCCGCGCACCGGGTCGATGGCCTCGAAGGTCGGTCCGGCGGTGATCAGCACCGTGCGGCCGCGCAGCGGCTTGGGCTGGAACCAGGCGATGAGCTCGTCGCACAGTTCCTGCGCCTCGAGCATGCGGCCGTCGCCGACCTCGCCGCAGGCCTGGTCGCCGTGGCCGGGGCCGAGCACCGTGGCGCCGTCGGCGCGCAGCTGCGCCAGGTTGCGCTGCGTGGCCGGGTGGGCCCACATCTCGCGGTTCATCGCCGGGGCCACGAGCAGCGGACAGCGCTCGAGCGGCCGCGCCAGGCACAGCAGGCTCAGCAGGTCGTCGGCCCGGCCCTGCACGAGCTTCGCGATGAAGTCGGCACTCGCCGGCGCGACCAGCACCGCATCGGCCTCGCGGGTGAGGTTGATGTGCGCCATCGCGTTCGGCTCGCGCGGGTCCCAGGGACTGGTGTAGACGCTGCGGTTCGACAGCGCCTGCATCGTCACCGGCGTGATGAACTGCGCCGCCGCCTCGGTCATCACGACCTGCACGCTCGCGCCGGCCTTGGCCAGCAGCCGCGTCAGCTCGGCCGCCTTGTAGCAGGCGATGCCGCCGGTGAGGCCGAGCACGAGGTGCCTGCCCTGGAGGTCGAGTCGTTCGGTCATGGGTCGTTTCGCGGTCGGCGCGCTGCCGAAGCCGGGATTGTGCCGTCTCGGCGCGAGACGACCCGACCTTGCTGGGCGAGCGGTTTTCGGGATCGCCGCCGGCTGGTGCACACTCGCCCTCCCGAGCCCGGGGCGTGCACTTACCGGAGGTCACCGACACGTACGCCGAAGGGCTGCACCGACACGGCAGAATCGCGGCCGCCACGTCGCGCCGCAGACGACAGAACCTCGCACGCCGCGGGCCAGCCCCACGACGCGCTCCGGTAGCCCCTCGCCCCGGAACGGCCTCGCCGGACCGGGTCGACAGCACTGAAAGGGCCGCTCCATGCGCCACCCCCCTCCCGCCACCGCCGCTGCCGACGGCCCGTGCGAACCGCGCTTCCTCCAGCTTCACCACGAAGACAGCGACGCCCTGCGCGACGAACTCGTGCGCGGGCTGCGCGCGACGCCGGCCCAGGTGGCGCCCAAGTTCCTCTACGACCCCCTGGGCTCACGCCTTTTCGAGGCCATCACCGAGCTGCCCGAGTACTACCCGACGCGCACCGAGGCCGCGATCTTCCGCGCCGCGGCCGCCGACATCGCCGCGGCGGTGGGCACGGGCGGCACGCTGATCGACCTGGGCGCCGGAGGCTGCACGAAGGCCGCCTCGCTGTTCGCGTCGCTGCGCCCGGCGCGCTACGTCGCCGTGGACATCTCGGTGGAGTTCGTGCGCGAGGCGCTGAACCGGCTGCAGCGACAGCACCCGCACATCGACATGACCGGCGTCGGCCTGGATTTCTCGCAGGACCTGGCGCTGCCGCCCGAGGCGCTGCAGGGCCGGCCGGTGTTCTTCTACGCCGGCTCGAGCATCGGCAACTTCGCGCCGGCCGACGCGCGCGCGCTGCTGCAACGCCTGCACGCCCAGGCGGCCGGCGGCGGACTGCTGATCGGCGTCGACCTGGTCAAGCCGGCCAGCGTGCTGGAGCCGGCCTACGACGATGCGCTGGGCGTGACCGCCGCGTTCAACCTGAACCTGCTGCGCCACGTCAACCGGCTGATCGGCGCCGACTTCGCACCGCGCGACTGGCGCCACGTGGCGGTGTACGACGCCGCCGCGGCACGCATCGAAATGCACCTCGAGGCGCGTCACGACCTGGTCGTGCACTGGGCGGGCGGAACGCGCGCCTTTCGCGCGGGCGAACGCATCCACACCGAGAACTCGTACAAGTACGGCCTCGACGCCTTCGCCGCCCTGCTGCGCGAGGCCGGCTACACCGACACCCGCCACTGGACCGACCCGCAGCGCGCCTTCGCGGTGTTCTGGGCCCGGGCCTGACCCCCTTGCCGATGACGACCCCGAACCTCCTGCAAACGACCCTCGCCGGCGCCGCCTCGTCGCCCCCGCTCTCCCCGCTGTGGACCCTGGACGGCCTGCGCGCCGCCGACCCGGTGCTGGGCCTGGCGCTGCTGCTGCTGGTGGCGGTGCTGATCGCCGAAGCGCTGCACCGAGCCTGGCGCCTGCCACGCGCCTGCGGGCACATGCTGACCGGTGCGATCGCCGGGCCGGTGCTGCTGCGGCTGCTCGATTCCGCCGATCTCGACCCCTGGAAGCCGCTGATCGACCTGGCCATCGCCGCGCTCGTCTTCGAGCTCGGCAGCCGCATCCGGCCGCGCTGGCTCGTCGACAACCCCTGGCTCGCGCTCGGCTGCGTGCTGCAGGCGGTGCTGTGCGGCAGCGCCGTCGCCGTGGTGCTGATGGGCTTCGGCGCGCCGGGCCTGTCGGCGGCAGTGGCCGGCACCGTGGCCCTGGCGACCTCGCCGGTGATCGTGCTCACCGTCGTGCACGAACTGCGCTCGCGCGGCCAGGTCACCGAACGGCTGCTGATGATGACCGTGATCAACAGCGTCATCGCCGTGCTCGGCCTGAAGGTGCTGCGCGTGCTCGTGGCCAGCGACGCCGAGACCCTGGGCGCCGAGTGGCTGCAGGCGGTCTCGGACGCGCTGTGGGTCACCAGCGGCTCGTTCCTGCTCGGCGTGGTCGCGGGCTTCGCGCTCGACCGCCTGAGCCCGCTGGTGCGCGCCACGCCGGCCATGCCGGTGCTGCAGATCGCGCTGGTCATCGTGGCCAGCATGCTGGCCACGCAGTGGATGCTGTCGCCGCTGCTGGCGCTGCTGGTCGCGGGCATGACGGCGCGCGCGCGCATGGGCCATGCGCTCACCGTCGAGCCGCACCTGGGCTCGGCGGGCGCGGCGCTGAACGTGCTGCTGTTCATCGCCATCGGGCTGCTGCTGGGCGTGGACGGCGCGCTGCGCCTGTGGCCCTGGGCGCTGGCGATCATCGCCGCGCGACTGGTCGCCACCGGCCTGGCCGTCGGCGCGCTGGCGCGCGTGAGCGGCCTCGGCTGGCGCCAGGCCACCGCCCTGTCGGTGGCCCTGCAGCCCATGAGCAGCCTGGCCGTGCTGCTGGCCGCGGACAGCTTCGCGTGGCCGGTGCAATGGCCCGGCATCGACACGAACGCCTTGCAGGCCCTGCTGCTGGCGATCACGCTGATGCAGCTCAGCGGGCCGGTGTGGACGCAGCTGGCCCTGCAGCGCATCGCGCGCGAAGTCCAACCGGGTTGAGACCATGCCGCTCCAAGCCTTCAGCACCTCGCAGGCCCTGACGCTCGGCGTCGAGCTCGAACTGCAACTCGTCGGCACGCACGACTTCGACCTCGCCCCGCAGGCCGACGACCTGCTGCGCGTGCTCAGGAACCACACCGGCGCCTGGGACGTGAAGCCCGAGATCACGCGCAGCATGATCGAGATCGGCACCTCGATCCAGCGCCAGCACGCCGTGCTGCTGGCCGAGCTGAACGACCTGCGCGACCAGCTCGCGCGCGGCGCGCGGCGCCTGAACATCGGCATCGGCGGCGGCGGCACGCACCCGTTCCAGCACTGGAGCGAGCAGCAGATCTACCCCGGCGAGCGCTTCCACTACATCAGCGAGCTCTACGGCTACCTCGCCAAGCAGTTCACCGTCTTCGGCCAGCACGTGCACGTCGGCTGCGAGGACGGCGACCGCGCGCTCTGGCTGCTGCACGCGCTGTCGCGCTACGTGCCGCATTTCATCGCGCTGTCGGCCTCGTCGCCGTTCGTGCAGGGCGTCGACACCGGCTTCGACTCGGCGCGGCTGAACTCGGTGTTCGCCTTCCCGCTGTCGGGCCGCGCGCCCTTCTGCCTGGGCTGGGACGAGTTCGGCGCCTACTTCGACAAGATGGCCAGCACCGGCGTCGTGCAGTCGATGAAGGACTTCTACTGGGACATCCGGCCCAAGCCGGAGTACGGCACGATCGAGCTGCGCGTGTGCGACACGCCGCTGACCGTGGCCAAGGCCGCGGCGCTGGCCTGCTACCTGCAATGCATCTGCCGCTACCTGCGCGAGGAGCGGCCCTTCGAGCCGGCCGAGGACGACTACCTCGTCTACACCTTCAACCGCTTCCAGGCCTGCCGCTTCGGCCTCGACGGCGAGATCGTCGATCCCAAGACCAAGCAGCGCGTGAAGATCCGCGACGACATCGTGCGCACGCTGGCGCGCGTGGACGAGCATGCGCTCGACCTGCAGGCCCTGGAGGCGAGCAACACGATCCGCGACAGCCTGTTCGACGGCAACGACGCGAGCTGGCTGCGCGCACAGCGCCAGCCGGGCACGCCGCTGTCGGCGGTGGTCGAGGCCGCCGTGCAGCGCTGGGCGGCCTGAACGGCACGGCGCGGCCGCGCGCGACCGACGCCCCGGGCTTCAGGCGCCGAAGCCGAACAGCCGCCGCGGCGTGTCCCAGAGCAGGCGCCGGCGGTCGGCGGCGTCGGGCAGCAGGGCCTCGACCCAGCGCAGCAGGGGGCCGACGTCCAGGCGTTCGGGCGACCTCAGGAAGGGCCAGTCGGTGCCCCAGACGCAGGCGTCGAGCGTGTAGGCGTCGATCAGCGCGTCGACGCAGGGGCGCGCATCCGAGCACGGCAGCGACTGCGCCGAGAACTTCTGGTAGCCCGAGCGCTTGACCGTCGCCCGCCCGCTGCGCGCGAGCGCGAGCACCGCCTGGAAGCCCGGCTGCGACAGCCCCTCGCCCGGCGTCGGCCGGCCGCAGTGGTCGACGAGGATGCGCGCGCCGCCGGCCCGCAGCGCCGGCGCCAGGCCGACCATCTGGTCGCGCTCGACCTGCACCTGGACGAACAGGTCGAGCTCGGCCAGCGTGCGCAGCAGCGCCTGCGTGTCGGCGAGGCAATGCGCGATGCCGTGCAGCGTCGCGTTGAGGGCCACGCCGACGACGCCGGCGGCCTTCAGCCGCAGCAGCTCGTCGCGGCCGGTGTCGTTCGGCACGACGGCGATGCCCTTGAAGCGCCCGCCGCTCGCGGCGAGCGCGTCCAGCAGGCAGCGGTTGTCGGTGCCGTAGCCGGAGTTCGGCCCGACCACCAGCGCGTGGCGGATGCCATAGGCGTCCATCACCGCGCGGTGCTGGTCGCGCGTGCCCATCTCGGCGCCCGCGGGACGGTAGGCCACGTCGTCGGCGTAGGCGTAGCGCGCCGGGTCGAGCACGTGGTTGTGGCAGTCGACCTTGGGTTCGTCGAAGACGGACATGGCGGCCGCGCTCAAGCCACCGGGATCGACGGCGGGTTCGGGTGGATGCGCGCCATCGCGTGGGCGTCGGCGTAGCGGCCGTCGCGCAGCGCATAGCCCCGATGCGTGCCCTCGAGCTCGAAGCCGAACTTGCGGTACAGCGCGATCGCCGGCACGTTGTCGGCGTAGACGGTCAGTTCGATGCGCAAGGCGCCGATCCAGCGGTCGGCGTAGTCGCACATCGCCGCCATCAGCGCACTGCCGACGCCCTGGCGCTGCGCCTCGGGCGCGACCGAGATGCCCAGCATCAGCGCATGACGCCGGCGGATCGCCGTGCCGGCCGGGTGCAACCCCGCGGTGCCGAGCACCGTGGCGTCGCGCTCGGCGACGATCAGCAGGTCGGTGCGGCCGGGCGCCAGCGTCTCGGCGAGGCGCTCGGCCCAGCTCTGTTCGGTCGCGAACGGCATCTGCATCAGCCCGCCGAAGACCTGCGGGTGGCCCATGATGCGGGCGTAGGCAGCGGCGTCCCGGGGCGTGGCGCGGCGGATCGTCAGGCTCATGTCGGGGCTCCTGCGTTCGGCGCACGATAGGGCGGCGCATGCGCCGGCGCAAGACGGGGACTTCGCGCAGCCCCTATGCTGGCCCGCCATGAGCCTCCCGACGACTCCGCGCCCCACCCGCGTCGCCTTCGCCACGGTGCTCGTGCTGGCGGCGACGCTGCTCGGCGCCTGCGCCGCACCCGCGGTACCGCCCGACGCGCGCGTGCTGATCTTCGGCGAGCAGCACGACCAGCCAGACCACCAGCGCCAGGTCGCCGGCGTGGTGCGCACCCTGGCGCGCGAGGGCCGGCTCGCGGCGGTGGTGATCGAGATGGCCGAGCGCGGGCGCAGCACGGCCGGCCTGCCGACCGACGCCGACGCGGCCCGGGTGCGCGAGGCGCTCGACTGGGCGAACTGGGACTGGGACAGCTACGCGCCGGTGGTGCTGGCCGCGGTGCGCGCCGGTGTGCCGGTGCTCGGCGGCAACCTGCCGCGCCGCTCGATGCGCGACAGCATGGCCGACGGCACCCTCGACGCGAACGTGACGCCGGACGTGCGCCAGGTCCTCGCGGTGGCGGTGCGCGAAGGCCACTGCGGCCTGCTGCCGGCAGCGCAGGAGCCCGGCATGGTGCGCATCCAGATCGCGCGCGACCGCAGCATGGCGCAGACGGTGGCCGACGCGGTGCAGGCCGCTCCCGACGGCCAGCGCGTGCTGTTGCTGACCGGCGCGCTGCACGCGGCGCGCGACCGCGGCGTGCCCCAGCACCTGCCCGCGGCCGGCCTGCCTGCAACGGCCGGGGTGAGCGTCACGCTGTTCGGCGAGGCCCTCGACGGCCTGCAGGCCGACCGCTGGCAGCCGGCGGCGCGCCAGCCGCGGCCCGACCCCTGCGAGGGCCTGAGCCGCCAACTGCAGCGCCGCAGCGCGGCGTCCGCACCGGCCTGAGCGGGCTCAGGCCCGCTCGCCCACCCAGGCGGCGACCGAGGCCAGCGCGGCGTCGAGGCGGGTCGGGTCGGTGCCGCCGGCCATCGCCATGTCGGGCTTGCCGCCGCCCTTGCCGCCGACCTGCTGGGCGACGAAGTTGACCAGCTCGCCGGCCTTCACCCGGCCGATGGCGTCGGTCGTCACGCCGGCAGCCAGCTGGACCTTGCCGCCGTCGACGGCGGCCAGCACGATGGCCGCGCTCTTGAGCTTGTCCTTGAGCTTGTCCAGCGTCTCGCGCAGCGCCTTCGGATCGGCGCCGTCGAGCTTGGCGGCCAGCACCTTCAGGCCCTTGACGTCGACCGCCCGGGCCAGCAGTTCGTCGCCCTGCGACGAGGCCAGCTTGCCCTTGATCGCACCGAGCTCCTTCTCGAGCGTGCGCACCTGCTCGAGCAGCTGCGCGAGCCGCGCCGGCACTTCGGCAGGCGCGGCCTTCAGGCTGCCGGCCAGGCGGTTGACGGTGACCTCGAGCCCCTGCACCCAGGCCAGCGCGTTGTCGCCGGTGATCGCCTCGACGCGGCGCACGCCGGCCGCGACACCGCTCTCGGCGACGATCTTGAACAGGCCGATGTCGCCGGTGCGAGCGACGTGCGTGCCGCCGCACAGCTCGCGGCTGCTGCCGATGTCGAGCACGCGGACCTCGTCGCCGTACTTCTCGCCGAAGAGCATCATCGCGCCGGTCTTCTGCGCGTCCTCGATGCCCATCACGCGCGCCTGCGTGGCCGAGTTGGCCAGGATCTCGGCGTTGACGATCGCCTCGATGCGACTCACCTGCTCGGCGGTGACGGGCGCGTGGTGCGCGAAGTCGAAGCGCGTGCGTTCGGCAGTGACCAGCGAGCCCTTCTGCTGCACGTGGCCGCCGAGCACCTCGCGCAGCGCCTTGTGCATCAGGTGGGTGACGCTGTGGTTGCGCATGGTCTTCGCGCGCTGCTCGGCATCGACGCGGGCCGTGAACACGTCGCCCACCTCCAATTCGCCCTCGACGACGCGGCCGCTGTGGCCGTGCACGCTGGCCTGCACCTTGACCGTGTCTTCGACGAGCACGCGCGAGCGCGCGTTGCGCAATTCGCCGGTGTCCCCGACCTGGCCGCCGCTCTCGGCGTAGAACGGCGTGTGGTCGAGCACGACCACCACGTCGTCGCCCGCGCGGGCCTTCGTCACCGGCGTGCCGTCGACGTAGATCGCCGTCACCTTGCTGTGCTCGCACACCAGGTGCTCGTAGCCGTGGAAGGTGGTGGCCGCGCCGTCGTACTCCAGGCCGGCGGCCATCTTGAACTTGCCGGCGGCACGCGCCTGCTCGCGCTGGCGGTTCATCGCCGTCTCGAAGCCGGCGGAGTCGACCGTCACGCCGCGCTCGCGGCAGACGTCGGCCGTCAGGTCGAGCGGGAAGCCGTAGGTGTCGTGCAGCTTGAACGCGGTCTCGCCGTCGAGGGTCTTCGCGCCGCCGGCGAGGGCCGCCTCGAGGATTTCCATGCCGTTGGCGATGGTCTGGAAGAAGCGCTCCTCCTCCTGCTTCAGCACCTCGGTGACGCGCAGCTTCTCGCGCCTGAGCTCGGGGTAGGCCTCGCCCATCTCGTCGACCAGCGGCGCGACCAGGGTGTGGAAGAAGGGCTTGCGCGCACCGAGCTTGTAGCCGTGGCGGATGGCGCGGCGCGCGATGCGGCGCAGCACGTAGCCGCGGCCCTCGTTGCCGGGGATCACGCCGTCGGTGACGGTGAACGCGCAGGCGCGGATGTGGTCGGCGATGACCTTCAGCGACGGCGAGCCCGCGTCTGCGTCGCCCGCCCCGGCCGCATCGACCGCCGCCTTCGCGGCCTCGAGCAGGTTCACGAAGGTGTCGATCTCGTAGTTCGAGTGCACGTGCTGCAGCACCGCGGTGATGCGCTCCAGCCCCATGCCGGTGTCCACGCTCGGCTTGGGCAGCCTGTGCATCACGCCCGCCTCGTCGCGGTTGAACTGCATGAACACGTTGTTCCAGATCTCGATGTAGCGGTC
>ERZ795061.3188-NODE-3188-length-14481-cov-21.899071_pt1 | contig 14481 bp, 9 predicted proteins | sample MGYA00375145_ERZ795061 | MGnify/ENA primary metagenome ERZ795061 (study PRJEB30190, sample SAMN05720144) | anaerobic digester metagenome | isolation source: active sludge of municipal wastewater-treating anaerobic digesters | place: USA | collected 2014-12-22 ... | reverse complement strand
AGCCCGGCACGTGCCAGTGCGTCCACCCGTTCGTTCTCCGGATGACCGTTGTGACCCCGCACCCAGTGCCATTCCAGCTTGTGACCGGAAGCGAGCGTATCGAGTCGGCGCCACAAATCCTCATTCTTCACCGGCTCTTTGCCGGCAGTTTTCCACCCGCGCCGCTTCCAGCTATGAATCCATTCGCTGATCCCCTTTTGCACATACTGCGAATCGGTGTAGACGCGCGCCTCCACCGGCTGCGTGAGTGACTGCAACGCCTCAATGACGGCAAGCAGTTCCATTCGGTTGTTCGTCGTGGCCGGATTTCCGCCGCACAATTCCGTCTCGGCGTTGTCTATGCGCAGTAAAGCCCCCCAGCCACCAGGTCCTGGGTTCCCGCTGCAGGCCCCGTCGGTATAAATTTCGATCATTGGCTCAGAGTCCTCTACTGTTCATCATCAGGTATAACGAACGCCCCCTAGCCCGCCGATCAAACAAACGAGTCAGACCGAAGACGACTCGGCTTCGCAGAATCAACCTTGATCTATGCGGTTGGTTTCTTACTCGCCGGAACAGCACCATGCGTTGAAGAACCTGGAATCTTCGGCGTCGCCGTCTGCACATCGGCGTTTTGCGCGCGATGCAAAAGTGCGTGATCCATCAGCACCAGGGCCATCATGGCTTCAGCAATCGGCGTGGCCCGGATACCGACGCAAGGATCGTGACGCCCATTGGTTTCGACGGTCACCGGGTTGCCCTGCTTGTCGATGGAACGTCGCGGAATACGGATGCTTGATGTCGGCTTGATGGCGATGGTCACGACCACATCCTGCCCGGTGGAAATACCGCCGAGAATGCCGCCGGCATGATTCGTCACAAACCCTTCAGGCGTGAGTTCATCGCCATGCTCCGAACCCCGCTGCGCGACCGAGGCGAACCCTGCGCCGATCTCCACTGCCTTGACCGCATTGATGCTCATCATGGCGCCGGCCAGGTCAGCATCCAGCTTCGCATAGACCGGAGCACCCCACCCGACCGGCACATGCTCGGCCATGGCGGTAATCTTTGCGCCCACGGAATCGCCGGCCTTCCGCAACTCGTCCATGAACGATTCAAGCTTCCCCACCACCTCGGCATTCGCCGAAAAAAATGGATTGGTGTCCACCGTTTCCCAGCTCTGAAAGGGAGCTTCGATCGGCCCGAGTTGACTGAGGTAGCCACGGATGACAACACCGTGCTTTTCCTGCAACCACTTCTTGGCAATCGCAGCCGCCGCCACTCGCACGGCCGTTTCACGCGCCGAAGATCGTCCCCCGCCGCGATGGTCGCGGATCCCGTACTTCTGCCAATAGGTGTAGTCGGCGTGGCCCGGTCGAAAGGTGTCGAGGAGGTTGCCATAGTCACGGCTGCGCTGGTCTTCGTTCCGGATCAAGAGGGCGATGGGCGTACCGGTCGTCTTGCCCTCGAACACCCCGGAAAGGATTTCAACCGTATCGGATTCCTGCCGCTGCGTGACGTGGCGTGAGGTGCCCGGCTTGCGCCGGTCGAGATCCCGCTGAATGTCTTCGGCGGATAGCGCAAGGCCTGGCGGACACCCATCCACCACGCAGCCGATCGCCGGTCCGTGGCTTTCGCCGAATGACGTGACGGTGAAGACTCGGCCCAACGTATTGCCGGCCATGGGTTGGATGACTCCTACCTACTCGACGAGATCCAACTTGATGCGCAACTCCTTCAATTGCTCGGCACTCACGCCGGAAGGCGCTTCGGTCAGCGGGCATTGCGCGCGTTGCGTCTTGGGAAACGCGATGACATCGCGAATCGAATCGGCGCCACCCAGCAGCATGATCAACCGGTCGAGGCCGAACGCAATGCCGCCGTGCGGAGGCGCGCCATACTCCAGCGCTTCCAGCAGGAAGCCGAACTTCGCTTGAGCCTGTTCCTTGCCGATCCCCAACAGATCCAGAATCCGCAACTGGATGTCGCTACGATGATTGCGAATGCTACCACCGCCGATTTCGCTCCCGTTGAGCACCATGTCGTAGGCCTTGGCCCTGGCCTTCAACGGCTCCGTGTCGAGGAACGGCAGGTCTTCATCCATCGGCGCGGCGAAGGGATTGTGCATGAAGATATAGCGTTTCTCTTCCGGCGAATAGTCCAACAGCGGGAACTCCGTCACCCACAAGGGCTTCCAGGCTGTTTTGTCGATGAGATTCAGTTCCTCACCAAGCAGCAGTCGGATTCGCCCCAAGACATCGTGCACGATGGCCGGTTTATCCGCGCCGAAGAGCACCAGATCGCCGGGCTTCGCTTCCGGCAAGGCCTCGGCAAAGGCCTTGGCATCGAGAAATTTGGCGATTACCGATTCTAACTGGCCGTCCGCAGTGACTTTCAACCAGGCCAGGCCTTTCGCGCCAAAACTTTTCGCCGTTTCACCGAGCGCGTCGATACGACTCCGCGCAATGGAGGCCCCTCCGGACACGATCAGCGCCTTGACGAGTCCGCCCTTGGTCGCCGCCTCCTTGAACACCTTGAATTCGCTCTTCGCGGCAAACGCCGTGACATCATGCAACGGCATGTCGAAGCGAAGGTCCGGCTTGTCCGACCCGTAGCGCCCCATGGCGTCGGCATAGGTCATCCGGGGAAAGGGCGTGGGCAACTGTACCCCGCCGGCATCCTTGAAGACAGAGACGATCATGTGCTCCATGAGCGTCATGACCTGCTCACGATCCACGAACGACATTTCGAGGTCAATCTGGGTAAATTCAGGCTGGCGATCGTTACGAAGGTCTTCGTCGCGGAAGCAACGGGCAATCTGGTAATACCGATCCACACCGCTCACCATCAACACCTGCTTGAACAGCTGCGGCGACTGGGGCAGTGCATAAAACATCCCCGGATTCACGCGGCTGGGCACCAGATAATCACGAGCGCCTTCCGGCGTACTTTTGGTCAACACGGGCGTTTCCACTTCCAGAAACTGCTCCGCATTCAAGAATGCCCGCACCGCCTGCATGATCCCGTGACGCAATCCCAGCAACCGCTGCATCCTCGGACGCCTGAGATCCAGATAGCGGTACTTCAATCGAAGAGACTCGGTGATCTCAATGTCGTCCTCGATCATGAAAGGTGGCGTCTTGGCTTCGTTGAGAATCTCGACGGCATCCACGAACACTTCGATCTCACCGGTGGGCAGGTTCGGATTCTTGGACTCATCCGGCCTGGCCATCACCTGGCCGGTCACCGACACAACGCATTCGCTCCGCAAGGTATGTGCGGCTTGGTGGACCGCCGCATTCCGCTCGGCGTTGAACACCACTTGCGTCAACCCTGTTCGATCACGCAGATCGATGAACAGCACCATGCCGTGATCCCGGCGACGTTGCACCCATCCGTTCAACACCACTTGCTGACCGACTTGCGCCTTGGTCAATTCCCCACACCGATGGGTCCTGATCTTCATGCTCTTCTCCGCGTTGAGGGCCGCGATTTTCCAGCAGGGCCTCGTTGTCCCGGGCGCGAAGCTGACGATCCGCCGCGCCGCTTCTGTTGAAAGTTCTGACCAGGACCCGAGCGCCGAACCGTCATGCCCCGACCGGGGCCTTGAGGTTTCGCACCGGACCGGGGCCGCTGAAATCCTGCTCCAGGCTGAGTGCGCTGGGGTTTTTGGTCTGGCCCGGTCGGACGCGAGCCAGGGCCACGATCAGCCCCCTGCGGGATCGGACCAGCCTGAGTCCGTTGAAAACCAACCCCTTTGGCAGGACGACGAAATTTGGCACCTGGACTCATGGGCCGCCGCGTGGTTCCGCGACCTGAGCGTGAAGGTTTCGCACTGGCCAGAGACCGTTGAGATCGCGGCCCCCGTTCGGAACGCTGAGCTTTTGGCCCACGCCCTGAACGCTCGGGCTTGGGAGGACGAGGCGGAGCCGGCTCCGTCGGCGGCATCCATCGAGTCGGTTTTCCGGACGCGTCCAGTTCCGGACGTTCCGCTCTGGCCACCCGATCCTCCACCAGATCCCGTAACCGATTCGCCTCGCGGTCGGTCAGGAATCGATATTCTCGCGGCGCCAAATCTCCCAAAAGCAACGGTCCCATGCGGACACGCACGAGCTTAATCACCGAATGGCCCACCGCCTCGACCATCCGCTTCACTTGATGTTTCCGTCCTTCGTGAATCGTGACCTCAAGCCACGAATTGCTCTCAGCCTTGCTGACCTTATTCACCTTCGCCGGCGCCGTGAAGCCGTCTTCCAGCTTGACGCCTCGTTCAAGAGCTTCGATCTTCGCATCGTCGAGCACACCCTTGACCTTGATCAAATAGGTTTTCGGAACATGGTAGCGGGGATGGAGCAGCGCCTGGGCCAGGTCGCCGTGATTCGTGAGCAACATGAGCCCTTCGCTGTCGAAATCCAAGCGGCCGACAGGAAACACGCGCACGGTGACTCCGTGCAGGAGGTCCTTCACCGTGGGACGTCCCTCAGGATCATCCAGCGTGGACATGACGTTCTTGGGCTTGTTGAGGATCAAATACACATAGGGCTGCGCAGCCCGAAGATGTTTCCCATCGACTTTGACATGGTCGCGAGCGGGATCGACTTTGGTGCCGAGTTCCTTTACCACGCTACCATTGATCGTCACGCGCCCGGACGTGATCAACTCCTCGGCTTTGCGTCGCGAAGCCAGTCCGGTGCCGGCGATGAGTTTTTGTAGTCTGACTTCCATTCAAACTTTCTGTGAAGCGTCTCTCGTCATTCGAGGGATTAGATCGGATATGTATCCATCGCCTGACGCGTTATGAATGACGCCTCACGCTTGCGTTACTCCCACTCGATCGTGGAAGGCGGCTTGGAACTGATGTCGTAGACGACGCGATTCACGCCCTTTACCTCGTTGATGATCCGGCTCGACATCTTCCCCAGCACATCGCTCGGAATTTTGGCCCAATCGGCGGTCATGCCATCAAGGCTCGTGACCGCGCGGATGGCAATGACATATTCATACGTCCGCTGGTCACCCATGACACCGACCGTCCGGATCGGCAGCAGGACGGCGAAGGCCTGCCAGATCTCTCGATACAGTCCCGCGGCGCGAATTTCCTGATCGACGATCGTTTCCGCCCCGCGCAGAATGGCCAGCCGTTCCTTGGTGACTGCGCCGAGCACGCGGATCGCCAGGCCGGGACCGGGAAAGGGTTGCCGCCAGATAATCTCATCCGGCAGGCCGAGCTCCTGGCCCAAGGCCCGCACTTCGTCCTTGAACAATTCACGCAGGGGCTCGACCAGCTTCAACTTCATTCTGGTCGGCAATCCCCCGACGTTGTGGTGCGTTTTGATCGTCGCCGAGGGGCCCTTGAAGCTCACGCTTTCGATGACATCGGGATACAACGTGCCTTGCACGAGGTATTTGATGCCTTTCAACTTTTTGGACTCGACCTCAAAATTCTTAATGAAGAGACGGCCGATAATCTTTCGCTTCCGCTCGGGGTCGGTCACGCTCTTCAGGCCCGTGAGAAACTGACTGGTGCGATCGAGGATCCGCATGTTCAGATGCATCTGCGACGCGAAGGTTTTCTCGACCTGGTCACGTTCACCGGTACGCAACACCCCGTTGTCGACGAAAATGCAGGTCAGTTGATCGCCGACCGCACGGTGCGTGAGCGCGGCCGCCACAGAGGAATCCACCCCGCCGCTCAAGGCGCAGATCACCCGCTCCGTCCCGACCTGTTGCCTGATCTGTTCAACGGCCGTGTCAACATAGGAGCGCATGGTCCAGGTCGGCTTGCAGCCGCAGATATCGTAGACGAAGTTCTTGAGGATCGTGGCGCCCTCGGTGGTGTGCGCCACTTCCGGATGAAATTGAAGACAGTAGATGCGCTGCCTGGCGTCGTGCCGCTTCATCGCGGCGATGGGAGAATTGTCCGTGTGTGCGATGGAGCGGAATCCTGGCGGCATCCGTTCGATGCGATCCCCGTGCGACATCCACACGACGGTAGAGCCCCGAGTCCCTATTCCCTTGAACAGATCCGACCGGTCATCGAGGGTCAGCTCAGCCCGGCCAAACTCGCGGTGCGGAGCCTTCTCCACTTCGCCGCCCTGCAGATGCGTCACCAGCTGCATTCCGTAGCAAATCCCGAGAATGGGAATGCCCTGTTCGAAGAGTTGTTTGGATACCGAAGGAGCCTTTTTGTCGTACACGCTCGATGGTCCGCCGGATAACACGATACCCTTCGGACGGTAGGCTAATACCGTCGCGAGCGGCACGGTGCAGGGCAGGATCTGCGAATAGACCTGCGCTTCACGGATACGCCGTGCGATCAGCTGCGTGTACTGGGAGCCGAAATCAAGGACAAGGATTCTATCGTGCCAGAGTTCCATGGAGATGTTTCCGTGAAGCGTGAATCGTCGTTCGTCTAGTGAGGGGATCTGAATTGCGAGATACGCTTCACGAGAAACGTTTCACGCGAGGCTATTCCCAATCGGTGCGATAGTTGGGAGCTTCTTTGGTGATGATGACGTCGTGCACGTGCCCCTCGCGGAGACCGGCCACTGTCTGGCGGATGAACGTCGCCTTCTGCTGTAAATCCGGGATGGTCTTACATCCGCAGTAGCCCATGCCGGACTTCACGCCGCCCACCATCTGGTAGATATGGGGAGCCAGCAAGCCTTTGTAGGGCACCCGTCCCTCAATGCCTTCAGGAACCAATTTCGGTGTCGGTCGTCCGCCCTGACCGTATCGATCGCCGCCCCCCCGTTCCATGGCCCCGATCGAACCCATGCCGCGGTACACTTTGTAAGTACGTGCCTGGAACAGCACCGTTTCGCCGGGAGCCTCTTCCGTTCCTGCCAGCAGACTGCCCAGCATGACCACCGAGGCACCGGCCGCCAAGGCTTTCGTAATATCGCCGGAGTACTTAATCCCCCCATCGGCGATGACCGGAACACCCGATCCCGCCAATGCCCTGGCGCAATCTGCAATCGCCGTCAACTGCGGCATGCCTGCGCCCGACACCATGCGTGTCGTGCAGATCGAACCAGGTCCTACGCCTACTTTCACCGCATCCACACCGGCCTTGACCAAATCCTTGGCCGCCTGGGCCGTCGCAATGTTGCCGGCAATGATGTCCAACTTGGGATGTGCTTTTCTCACCATTTTGACCGTATCCAGCACAGCCTGCGAATGCCCATGCGCCGTATCCACGACCACCACGTCGACACCGGCCTTCACCAGTAACGCCACCCGGTCTGCGGTATCGGGTCCCACCCCCAAAGCCGCCCCGACCCGTAAACGACCGTGGGCATCCTTGCAGGCATTGGGATACTTGATCCGTTTCTCAATGTCCTTAATCGTGATCAGGCCTTTGAGTTCAAATTGCTTGTTGACGACCGGCAGCTTTTCAATTCGGTGCTCGTGCAGAATCTCCCTGGCCTTTTCGAGGCTGGTTCCCTCCGGAGCGGTGATGAGCTTATCGCGCTTCATCACCTGCGACACCTTCAGTTCCATTCGCGTCTCAAAACGCAAGTCTCGATTCGTGAGGATCCCGACCAATTTACCCGACTTGGTCACAGGGATACCGGAAATCCGGTATCTGGCCATGAGGTCATGTGCATCACGGATGGTTTGATCCGGCGAAATCGTAATGGGATCCAGGATCATCCCGCTCTCAGATTTCTTCACCTTGTCGATTTCAGCCGCCTGATCGGTAGGAGAGAGCACACGATGCACGATGCCGATTCCACCCTCTTGCGCCATTGCAATGGCCAATCGCGCCTCAGTCACGGTGTCCATGGCCGCGCTGACGATGGGAATATTCAGCTGAATGTTTCGAGACAGGCGAGTACGGGTGTCGACCTCGCTCGGGAGGACCTGTGATTTAGCCGGTACCAAGACGACGTCGTCATAGGTGAGCCCGAGCCGAATCTCCTTCTCTAACATCAGTCGCCACCCTCTCCCGGGCCTTTCGCCCGTTGCCCCTACACTCTCGTGGTTTTATCGACCTGCCCTAACTCTGCGGCGGCATCCGCCTCTTCCTGCAACCGCTCGCTGCCTTCATCCGCCGGCATGAATTGCTGCACCCGGGTGTTTCCGCTATCAACGGCGAACACACTCCCCCGGGAATCCACCACGATGCCGTACGGGAAGTTGAATTGTCCGTCACCACCGCCGAATCCACCCCACTGAGCGATAAAGTTGCCCTCACGGTCGAACTTCTCGACACGATGGTTGCCGGTATCCGTGACGTACACATCGCCCTGACCATCGACGGCAATGCCCCAAGGAGAGCGCAACTGTCCGGCTTCCTGCGCCAACGGGCTGCTGGCATGGCCGGCCTCGGAACTGCCGCCCCACTTGGTGAGCAACTGCGGCAATACGTTGGTGCTGGTATCGAACTTCTGCACGCGGTGATTACCCATATCGACGACATACACCGTGCCGTCGGCCTGATCTACGGCGATCCCGCGAGGGAAATAGAATTGACCGTCGCCGTTGCCGAAACTGCCCCATGACATGATGAACTCTCCGCTCATGTCGAACTTCTGCACTCTGAAGTTGGCGCTATCCACGACATAGATGTATCCGCGCACCCGATCGATCGCGATACCCCATGGGGCATTGAACTGGCCTTCGCCGTTCCCTCGCGATCCGAACTTCATCAGATAGCCGCCCAGCTTCCCGTCGAACTTCTGCACGCGGTGATTGTTGGTATCCACCACGTAGACATCGCCCTTGGCGTCGCAGGCAATACCCGTCGGGTTATGGAAGTTCGCATTGGCGGCGCCGAAATTCCCCCAGAGAATGATGAAATTCCCCGTGCGATCGAATTTCTGGATACGGTTGTTCCCGTTGTCCACGACAAAGATCGACCCCTGTTGATCGATGGCCAGGCCATACATCGGCGCCATGAATTCGCCGCCGTGCAACAACGACGCGCCGCGACCAGGCTTGCCCCACTTGGAGACACAAAGATAGCCGGAGGTGTTGACGAGAATCGTCGCACTCGCCGGCGTGGAGATATTGTTTCCGAGGTCTTTGAACCAGACGATGACGGTCTTCTGCCCGTCTCCAGGAGACAGAATGAAGGGAATCGTCGCGCCGAACTTGATCGCCGGCGGAACTTCCACCCAGCCCGGGGTTCCCGCCATCGGGGTCATCGGGTTCTCTGAGATGTAGTACGCCGCCACGCCGGTATCGAGGTCGGTGGCGGAAATCGTGACGACAATTTCAGGTGAGTTCGTCATAAACGCGCCGTGGTTGATCACCGCATACGGCGTCTGCGGAGCCGTGATATCGATCAGCACCGGCGTCGCGGACACTTCGTCCGACAATCCACTCTCCGTGCCGTCCTCATAGACCGCCGTCAGCGCATAATAATAGGCCTGGTCGTTGGTCAATCCCGAGTGATTGTATGGGCTGGTCACACCCTCGATCTTAGTGCCGCCTTCCTGCGTCAGATTCGCCGAGGTATGGAAGTAGAGATTGTAGGAGACCGCCCCAGGTACATCCATCCAGCTCAAGAATGTTTCGGTATCTCCGGGCTTGATCGCCAGATTGCGGGGAATCGGGTACTCACTGACGGCTTGCGCCCGTTCGCGTTCCGCCTTGCCGCGGTTCAGCTCTTCATCGGTCGGCACGTATTTGATGACCCGATGGTTACCGCTATCGACGACGTACACCGCCCCTTCCTTGTCCACGGCCACGCCGGACGGGAAGTTCAACTGGCCTTCGGTCTTCCCTCGATTTCCCCAAGCACAGAGGAAGGTCCCGTTTCCGTCGAACTTTTGAATACGGTGGTTGCCCTGGTCGACGACGTACACATTGCCCAAGGCATCGCAGGTCACGCCCCAGGGGGCTTTGAACTGGCCGGGACCGCTTCCTTCACGGCCCCACTTGGTCAAAAAGCTTCCGCGGGTATCGAACTTCTGAATGCGATTATTCCCTTCATCGGCCACATACGTATTCCCGACGAAGTCCACGGCCACACCGCGCGGGAAGAAAAAGGCCCCGTCGAAACTTCCATCCCGACCCCACTTCAACAACGGGGTTCCATCGCCCTTGAACTTTTGAATGCGGGCGTTGTTGGTATCGGTCACGTAAATATTGCCGTCCTGATCGGTGGTCACACCCCAGGGAGCGTCGAACTTATTCATGTCGGCCCCACGCCAGGCAAACCCGAACTTACCCCAGGCCTTCATGGGATTGCCGTCGGTGTCGAGGCGCTGCACGCGATTGTTTCCGGTATCGGCGACGTACACCTGCCCGTCCGAATTCGTGGTCAGTCCGCGCGGATAATAGAAGCCGCCTTCTGCGCTGCCGGCTTCGCCGCCCCAGCGACCGAGAAATTTTCCGTCTTTGTCGAATTTCTGGATGGAGTGATTATCGGTATCGGCCACGTAGATATTGCCGTCCTTGTCTACCGCAATACCAGTCGGAGAACTGAACTCGCCGTCCTCCACGCCCTCCTGCCCGATGATCTTGGCAATGAGGTAGGGAGCCGGGATCGCCATGACTTCCTGAGATTCGGGGCTCTCCCCCTTCTGCGTCACCACGGTCACGACATAGTGGTAGCACGTTCCGTTTGCCAAATCGTCATGCATGAAGGGCGACTGCGCACCTTCAATACATGTCCCCTTTTCCTTGGTCACGCCGATGACGGTTTTGAAATCTTCCGCGCTGGCGATGGGGCGAGTGAGTTCGGAGAATTTAATCTGCACGCCCTTGGTGGTCATGAAATACAGGTTGTAATACATGGCCTCCGGCACAGCGTCCCAGGTAATCATCACCCGGCCATTTCCAGCTTGAGCGGCCACCCCAGTCGGTGCAGGAGGCAGGTCTTCCTCCTCAGCAACGGAGTCCCCGGCGCCCCACTCACTCTGACTTCCCTCCGCCGTGAGATACCGCCGGTCAAACCGAAACATTTCGTCGAGCAGCCAAGCCTTGATCATGGTGTTCCTCGTGGTACGAGATTGGTGAAGATTGGCGGATGTTTCAATAACTTAGATCGGGCAGTCTAACAAAGCGAAAAGAAGGGAGTCAAGGCAAGACCCGCGTGGCCTGGGACGCTCTGGAGGCTCTTCCGCTGATACATCGGCAACGGAGTCACCGCGCCGACCAGAGCGTACGAAGCCGCGCGCTAGGCAGGGTAGGCATCCATCCCCCCAAAGCTGGATGGACGCATTTCTTTCGAATGTCATAGGCTCTGCACTCTCGACGTTGGATAACAACGCGCGTGCCCGGTAAGATGAACCAATCGGAGGTGTACCATGTGGCCAACACGACTTGTGCTCGCAACCCTCGCCGCGAGTCTGCTCCTTACTCCCAGCGTGCACGCGGTCGAGTCATCCCCTGTAGAAATGTGGGAATGCCCAGGCCCAGAGGGAACGATCCTCTACACCAACAAAGAGCGACCCGATTGTCAGGCCAAGGTCCTCAAAGCGCTCTCCGTTGTGCCCTCGCTACCCGATCTGCCACTCGCCCCTCCCAACGGTTCGACCTATCAGCCGACCCCGAAAGCGAAAGATTTTTCATACGACACCCCCATCGGCGCCTTGCGCAATCTCTCCCAGATACCCGAGTCAGGACGCGACTGGTATGCGGGCAACGCCAGCGGCGGGTCGGTGCAGGGCGAAGTTTGCAGCATGTATATGGAATGGATTCATCTGAATCAGAACAGCCGTGGCGGTCACTTCTTCGGCACCGATCCGTCGTACGGCAGCAATCCGACGGCCCGAAACTGGTACACCCCGAGTTACTCATTCTATGACAATGCCCGATACGTCACCCTCTCACAGATCTTCGGCGCGGGTTTTGTTCCAATCGGTTGCCGCTAGGTGCTCGCAGCCGCGAACTGCTGCTGATCGTCAGACACAAAAGGCCTTCGGGAAAACCCCCTTCACAGGAGTCTCTCGAAGGCCTTTTATGCATAACGACTGAAAAAGCGCCGGCGGCAATGCGGGGCGAATCTATCGGAGTCTTTGAGCAGACATTGCGACCAGCAGTCAGGACTCTTCCGCGATATCGGCGACTACAAGGTCCCCTCCGGCCTCATTCTCCAGAACGAGTGACTCTGAAGTCTGCCCCGCTTCATCTGCCGGCTCAAGAAGAGCCACAGGCTCATCCATGCCTTCGGACAGCCCTTCGACGACCGCCTCTGTAGATTGCGTCACGGGCTCTCCATCAACTGCCACGACCTCATCAATCGGCAACATCGCCTGCTCAGATTCGCCCAACTCTTTGAACTCACGAAGCGGCGGCAGCTGAGATAAATCGCGCAACCCAAAATGTTCGAGGAAAAACTTGGTCGTCCCATACATGATCGGGCGGCCCGGCTCTTCCTTGCGGCCAACGATGCGCACGAGTTTTCGCTCCAGCAGCGTCCGAATAACCCCTGATGTTTCGACCCCTCGAATCTGCTCGACCTCCGCGCGAACGATCGGCTGCTTGTAGGCAATGATCGCCAGGGATTCCAAGGCTGAGCGCGAGAGTTTCGAGGGAGACTTTACCTTCTCCAACCGTTTGAGCCACGGGGCGAATTCGGCCTTGGTGACGATCCGGTAACCGCCGGCCACTTCTGCCAACTGCAGCCCGCGGCCTTCCTGCTCATAGTCCTGAGCAAGGCTCGCGAGCGCCTGATCGACATCCTGCTTCGTAACCGCTCCGAGCAATGCCAAGAACCGTGTGACCGGAATAGGCTCGGCAGTCACAAAGAGCAAGGCCTCGAGGATACCCTTCAGTGCGCGCATGTCGGACAGCGCAGAATCGGCCGCCGGGGCCGCCATGTCGTGGACAACGCCCTGGCCCGACTCCGGCACCACCTCAACCGCATCGAGCGATGCAGTCGGCTCGTCAACCGGGTCCCGCACCTCGACCGATTCTTCGATTGCCTCCTCCACGCCGGGACTCATAGGTTCTTCCATTCAGACTCCTCCACTAGCTCCCCTTCCGCAACCGCTGAGAAGGCACGCGAGACAAGAATCGCCCCGAAAGTTTCGCTCTGAAACACGCGCACGACCCTGATTCGAATCAATTCGAGCAGGGCCAGGAACGTCACGATCACCACAAGCCGATGACTCGACTCCTCGAACAGCGCCGTAAAGGCCATGGATTCATGCAGTTCCAGCGCCTCGATAATGGCGCTCATACGGGTGCGGACCGTGAGGTTGTCCGGAATAATTTCAACAAGTCGCTTGCCTGGATGGCGGGACAAGACCCCCTGCAGCGCATCAACCAGATCAAAGAGGGAAATTTCGTCGAGCAGACTCTCGTCTTTCTTGACCTCGACCGGCGGACCGGGCTCGCGCGAAAACACATCCCGCCATAGACGTTCTTTATAGTCCAGCTGCGAAGCCGCCTCTTTGAACTGCTTATATTCGAGCAGTCGCCGGACGAGTTCTTCGCGCGGATCGGGGCCGTCCTCCTCGTCCACCGCCACCTCGTCGACCGGCAACAACATCCGTGACTTGATATGCAGCAGGGTCGCCGCCATCACGAGGAATTCACCGGCCACAGCCAGGTTCAATTCCTTCATCACCGACAGATAGTCCAAATACTGCTGAGCGATCAGCGCAATCGGAATATCGTAGATGTTGATTTCGTTTTTCTTGATGAGGTGCAAGAGGAGATCGAGAGGACCTTCGAAATTCTCGATCTTGACTTGGTAGGGCAGTTCAGGTTGGTCCATCAGGTACGAGAGGCTCCCTTGGCCAAAGTTTCAATCTTATACCAATTTATGGGGGGACCGGGCAAGACTAAAACTATATGTTGTGGGTTCAGCCAGGGCTACTTGGCCCTGATGATATAGACCAACAGCCCCAGCGCCATGACAAATAGGAAGATCGTGACGGCCTGGGAAAATGGAGCCGAGGCAGAAGCCGTAGGACCCGGCATCGTTGTGCTGACACGAGCGGTTCTGGTCAGCTGCGGTGTGCGCGCGAAGGTCGCCTGTGCGAGATCATCGGCCTGTTTAAATGCGGCATCGGAAAAGTCGGCCTGCGATCCGAATCGCGCGGAGGCAAACGTAGCCGGACGGTCGAAGATGGCGAACAGAAAAAAGGCTTCCCGATCGAACTGAGACGAAGAGAAGTCGCACTTCGCACGGCAATGAGCACCGGAGAATCCGGTGCCGAGGTGAAATGCCGCTCGCGAAAAATTTGCATCCTGCTCAAACACCACTTCCAGAAACTCAGTTAACCCCTGAAAGGTCGCCCCGCGAAAAATCGCCGGGCCGGCAAACACCGAGCGGTGAAATCGAGCGTGCGGGCCGAAATGCGTATCCGAAAACATGGCTCCCTGCGTAAATCGATCCTGAACAAAATAACTCTCCTGATGGAAGGTCGCATTCGATCCATCGACCAGGCCGAGAAACACGGTGCGCGAGAGGTCGACGAATCCGGCGAAATCCGTGTGCGCCAACACCACTGGTCCGGTGATCAACAGAAACCCGCTCTTGAGCCGGTTGACGATCCGTCCTTTCACCCTCGACTGCTTGATCACGAATGGCCCGCG
>ERZ795061.3182-NODE-3182-length-14494-cov-20.205000_pt1 | contig 14494 bp, 15 predicted proteins | sample MGYA00375145_ERZ795061 | MGnify/ENA primary metagenome ERZ795061 (study PRJEB30190, sample SAMN05720144) | anaerobic digester metagenome | isolation source: active sludge of municipal wastewater-treating anaerobic digesters | place: USA | collected 2014-12-22 ... | reverse complement strand
ATTTCCAAAAACATTATCCGTTTTCGGAGCTTTAATTGGCATTGCAGTTTCGGGAGCCTCTACAACTGCTTTTTGCGGCATTGCTGCAATTTGTTCTATTGGTGGTTCTTTTGCTTGAACACTCTTTACTTCAGATAACGCTTTTATTTGTCCTACAAATTTTTTTTCTGGACTTTCTTGTTTGATTTCCTCCACTCCAACAACTGCACCTCGACCAACTGGTCCTGGAGTATCAAACATAGGAAGTTGCTTTTGTCGAGCTGCGCTTCGACGTTTTTCTTGTGCCGGAGCTACCTCAGGCAAGGATGCTGGAACCTCACTTTGCAATTTAACTTCTGCTGTCACTTCGGTATTCTTTGGTAGAGTTTCTAACTCATTAAAACCAATTCTAATATTTACAGATGTTTCTCTTATTTTGCTTATATCTGGTATATCAATTAGACCTACTGTTTCGCCTGTTTTAGCAGACCCAACTTTAGCCATTCCGTAGTATGGCATTATTTCTTTTGCACCATTAAAGCTGGGAAAATCACTTGTTTTTCTGGTGCTATACTCAAGAAATTTAGCTTGAAATTCTGGAGATGTTTCAACTGTGTATCCTCCAGATGCACCTTTTTCAGGATCGGCGTGGACTATTCTTGGTCGCATTATTTCCAAAATATCTTGTGTTTCTTTTTCAGTAATTCTCCCTTCCTGAAACAACGAGAAAACAGGAGCTGCTGCAGAAAAATAATGCCCAGTAAATCGAGCGTCTGAAGACGCATCGTGCATTGTATCGGCTGCAGCTTCGTTACCAAGACCAAAGTCCTCTGAGATTATTTTTTCTAACTTTTTCGGTATTCTCGCTTTTTGTAGATTTCTGTAGGTGTCGTACGAAACGTAGTTTAGACCTGAAGTTGTACTTTCTGGAGAATACGCTGCTATTTTGCTCAAATCTGTTCCGATAGCATGACCAACAACCACAGGAAGTGTGTCTTTGCCAAAGATTTTTTCAATAACTTTCGGGAGCTCAACATCTGCACGTTCTGCACCAGAAGCAAGCAGTTGCTTATAGCTGATTTTATGCGTAAAGTCTTTCTCTTTTGTTTCAAATGGAATTTCAGGCAATATGTACTGATTTAAGTCTTTTTCTGGGTAGTTGACTACCTTTTTTCCTTCCAAATGATATTTACTTGCAGCTACTTGATATAGCTCTCTTTTACCAAGTTCATTAACCCCAAGGGTATTTTCTACGTCCAAAGAAGTAAAACTTCCTCCTAATTGACCAACAACGCTTGCTACAGCTTCTTGATACGTAGACCCTACCGGCACAGGTGGTAGGAAGTTAAATTCCTTTAACCCCTTACCTACTGCGCTTTTTGCTTCCGCTATCGGAAGCATCTTCCCCTCTGTAGGAGTGTGAACAAAAGGCGGCAGTTCATTTTGCTTTCTGGCAAAAAGCTGTGTATCCATGTATAACTTAACAGGCTCTTTGACCTCGTCAGAAGTTTTTTTGTCAGCGTTCTGAATTGATATTTCAGATTTAGGTATTATTCTTGCCGTTCCTTCTGGGCCATTCATATCCCACGGTTTACGGTTAAAAACTATGTCGAAAGCTTGAGAACCAGTGAGCCCTTCGTTTCCTGCGGCCTTCCAAGATGCCTCTATAAATCTTTTACCTAGTCTAAAGGATGCGAATGTTTCTAGTTTGTCTACCGGTGTTCCGCCTGTTCTTTCTGAAAAGATTCGCCTGTAATTATCCAAGTTTGTTTCATATTCGCCCTTATCGAAGTATGCAGAAAAAGAGTCTCCAATAGCCTTCAAAGCCTTTGAAGTGTCAGAGAGCTCAGGCTGCGGAACTTGCTGCGTAAGCTCGGCTTGCTCTTTATTCTTGCCAGTCCATCTAATCCACTCGCTTCCTGCCTTACCGACTTTTTCCCAATTACCTACAACTAATGGACTTTTACCAGTGGATATAAGGTACAAGTTATGAGGAGTTATTTGTTCGCTCATTGCGTCTAAGGTGTTTGCGCCCGGAGCGTTTTTATAGATTGCTTCTGCTTCTCTTTCGATAAATCTAAGGGCAGCAACTGGGTCAAAGCCCTTCTTGCTTTTGAACTCGCTCACCGCTCTGCTTACGAACTCTTTTACAGGGTCTCTCCAGTCCATAAGACTCAGTTGGCCAGGGTGCATTTGTTCGGAAGCTGCTAACCTATTCTGCTCCTGAAACAAAGCGGCGTTAGGCTTAACACCGAACATAGTAAGTTGCCCTAATTCAGCCTCTATTTTTGGAGATTCTGAAAGTTTGCTGCTAACCTTACCCTCTATAGCAAGTGTGCTTCTCACAGTGTTCATTGCGGATTCTAATTCTGGTATTCCAGACTTTTGCGGGTAACCAGATGCGAGCATTTGAGCTGCAGAATAAATTGCTGGATAGCTCTTGGCCTCTTGACTTCCGTATGCTTTATTGGCCTCTATAAGCTCATTAAATACATTCTTGACATTGTTTTGCACAACAGATTGTGATGCTGAGTTTGCCTCTATTTGTTTGTATTTAATGTCTTCAGGCAAAGACTGCATAACGGTCTTTATTTCTTGGTAACTTTGCTTAGGAGCCTGAAACAAGCTACCTTTTACAGCATCCGCTGTTCTTGACGCTATGTCTTGCGCAAACTGTTTGAACTCTCCGGACATAGATTGAGTTGCTACCTTTTCTGCCGGACGGCTCTCAACGGTAGGAATTGCAGAAGCGGCTTTTGTACTGCGTTCACTAATAACCTTCTGAGCAGAAACCAAAGTATTAAACAAAGCTGGTGCTGTGTCTCTGGTATCTTTTATAGAAGTTTCGCTTTTTGATACGCTTTCGAACGTAGGAGCTGATATAGCTTTTTGCGGCTGTTGGGCAGATACACCTATAGATACAGACTTTTGAATAGCACCGAGCGTGGCTACTAAATTGTTTATTTTCGAAGAAAGTTCATCTATGTTAGAAGTAAATGTTATAGACACGTCTTTTGGTATGCCTTCTAAAGCAGAAACGATGCCTTGTACTTGAGACAAGACATCTCCTGCGTTAGAACTGAAGTTTACAGCTATATCCTTTGGGAGTTTAGACAAGGACTCCTCTATTTTTGAAATAGCTGATTCTATGCTGTTTATATTTAAGTTAACGCTTAGCTTCGAGAGCTCGTCAAACTTCTTTACAAGAGAGTCTATCTTCTCAAAGGCATCTCCGCCGAGACTTACTTCGTAAGTTATATTAGGCATTTTTATTCAACTCTCTCTCCAGAAAGGTTTTGCACTCTAACAGAGTGCACATCTCCTCGAAAGAGAGGTCGCCCATCCTGATAACTCCATCAAATAAAGTATTTAATCTACGTATCAGGTAGTTTGAGTTTGGTCTTTTTGAGATCCGAGCGACCTCTTTGGCAAAAAATTTATTGCTTCTGCATCACCACTCAGAATAAAAACTCCAACTTGTTCAAATAGGTGTAAGAAAACTGATGGCGGCAGTTTAGATAAGCTTTCTTCATTGATAGGCATATCCAAGTTCCAATAAGCAAGTACATCCGTACATATAAACTTCATAAGAAGTTCTTGGATGTACTTGTCTATCCTGCTAAAGAAAATAGCCAAAGCTCTTTCTTTTTCTCTATTGTATTCCTCGAGCTTTTTAGAAAACTGCTCTTCTTGTTCTTTTGTCTTATTCGTTATCTCGAGCATCTTCCTTAGGTATTCAATTATGTCATACCTGACTCCTCTTACTTCGTCGTTGTATCTCATAAAGAGAGGAGCAAATATCGCTGATCTAAATGGACTTGGTTTCTTCAGTTCAAACTCATAGTTCCCGTAGTCTACTAACACAAATACTCCCCCTTTAATGCCATGCCGCTATGTTGCCACTTCAGTCCAACTTCCTGGATCACTGCAAATGGTTTCTGTTACTGTGTAATTTATAACACCCAAGTCTGGGTCGGCGACACTCCCGGATTCTGTTACTTTGAACACTTCAGGAACTGAGAGTGCTGCTCCGCCACTGGCTCCAGCTTTGTATTCGCTTCCAGAGCCTCTGCACCTGTATGAAGTGGTAGTACCGCATTTTCTAAATTCTATAGACGCTCCTGCGCTGTAAGAGTACTCGCCGAGTGTGCAGTATGTAGCTTCGGGGGTTTCTTCTTTGCACTCAACTACTGTCCAACCATCACCACTCGGCATTGTCGCAGTGGCTGCTGATAACATTGTGTAAGAATAGCGTTTGAAATCTCCGTATCTGGCAGACTCAGACGCTCTTTCGAATAAAGGCAGAGCGGCAAAACTACCTCCGGATGGTAGTGATCCAAAGCCAGATTCCTCATCTACACCAACACTTATTACTTTATGGTATCTTGATCCAAAAGCCGTAGAAAAAGTCATGTATATATCTTTACTACCGGCGCGCTTTGACAGTATCAAAGACATAACAATACCTCTTTACGCCGTTTTCCAGTTGGCCCAAGGCACCCCAGTAACGCACATAACTTCAACGGTTTGAAATTCGAGTTGTCCGAAATCAGGGTCTACTTGCTGCCCTACCTCTACGACCTTAGAATGAGTTATGCTTGCCTTGTCTGGAAAGTGTTTCCAGTGGTCTTCGCTTGGAGTTTCTGCGTGGTAAGCAACAGTTCCGGTAATAGTGCTCGAACCGGTAACGTTTCCAAGTCTCCAAGTCTGGCACAAGAACGTAGGATTAGCAGATAAATTCCAATTAAGCTCGTAAACATCGCATTCTACTTTAAGATCCTCAGAACAAGCATTACCAGTGCCAGATGATGGGAGTACTACATCACCAATAATTGTTTTTTGGTAAGATATTCTTTCTCCCTTTCTCGATGACATCGATGCTCTTTCGAGTGTAAGGGCAGATGGGTCAGCATTGTAAGTAAAAGTTCCAAATGTAAGGGAAGTATCGCTCTCTTGTATAGACCCTGATTCTTCGTAAATAGGAATAGTACCAGCTTTTCCAAAACTCGTTCCGGTTATTCCGTAAGCGCGTGTCCATGACGTCCTGTTATATTTCCTTGCTCTCTCAATAACAGCCATTATTTCACACTCCTTTTGATTTTTGAGTAAAAAAGTTGTACTCAAAGTCGATTCGAGATATAGCATAAAGACCATCTATACTAACTGAGTTCTTAACTCTGTTTTTCCCTATAACACCTTTGTACTCACAGTTGTTGACAACAAAAACTTTGCCGTGAAAGTATACCATAAACTCTTCGAAACGCTCCAATACATACTTTTGTATATTTACTGTCGTAGCCTTCTCTGAAGTGTTAGCGAAGGCAACCTGCAAAATCATATCAACATTGTCTATAAAAGCGCAAGGAGTCATCTTGAATGTTATATCGCTCATGAGTATGCAAGGTTTTACGACATGCGCTGAATTTAAATCTGCGTTATAAGGGTAAATTTTTACTTCACTAAACTGTGTAGTAAGAGCATCTAAAAATTGCGAATATAAGGAAGAAAACAAAGTCATTCAATCACCTACAGTATGTTTATTTGTTCCAAAGACCTTTCAAGTGCCTCGCGTATAAAGAACATCCTGCCGAAGCTTTCAAGCTTTCCGAGGACGTCAGACCCCTTGTCGAACGCCCAAGATTCATCAGAATATGTTTTTATACAAACACAAACAGAAGTCTTTGTCTCGGTTACTATATCTTCCGAGCTTAGTATACTCTTGAGCTTCCCTGTAGCAACATGGACGTCTGTTGAAAGCCCAAGTTTTTCCTTGAAGTCGATCGTTGACTGTTTTATTCCAGACCAAGTTCCAAACCCCTTTGTAGATATAAGTGCTCTGTTGTAAGCGTAGACAGCCTCTTTTATAGCGTCTCTCAACAGGCCGAGAAAAGTATCAAACTCGTCAGCGAGGTTAACGTCGAAGTTATTACAAACAACAGAAACATTCATCAGTATGGCCTTTCTGACATGGAAGCCCGCCATTCCGAGTCTGTAAACAGAGATTGCTCTGAATGAGATTTAACATCGTAAACATACTTTGTTCTTCCAGACTCTTTCGATGAATCTATAAAATCCTTAATGGCTGAGTTAAGGCTCTTTTCTGTTGCATTTGCAGCTTCTTCGTGGCCGTATCTTCTATAGAGCAAAGCAATGGTTTTTTGTATTGTTACATATTTTGCCATGCCTCTATTTGTTAAAAATCTTGTAGGAAGAACAGCTTCCGTGTAGTCAGACCCGCTTGTTATACATTCCTCAAGTATACCAGATATAACATTCTTGTTCTCTTCGTCGTCTGTTAATTGGGCAACGGCAAATACGTTAAAATGAGACAATATATCTTCGACTTCCGCATAGATCACTATGCCACCTCCTACTGAAAATAAACCCTGTGTGAGGGGGGGGGCACACAGGGTCTTTTTCTGATCAGGTCAACTACGAGAGTACAGTAAAAGCCATGATGGAGTTCGGGTGAGTGAGAACAGGGAATGGTTTTGTTTCGAGAACAACGTCATAACCTTTCTTATTCATGCTTGGCTCGACGTAAGAGAAGAAGTCAGTTTCTGTAATTCCACCAAGCATTGTATTGGCTATTGCACCATAATACAGTCTAAACCAGTCTCCGGAGATAAAGTAAACCTTTTTCGGATCCAAGAAGTTTTTGGCTGTACCATTGTCATCATACATTCCATAGTAATGGTATATTTCTCCAATACCTTGTAGTGTCATGAGGTACTCAACCTGCTTCTCGTCGATAAACCTCGGTTGGAGGTTTCCGTAGTAGGCTCTAAGGATATTCATCTTCTCTGTTATGGATTTGTTGTAAACCATAGCATCAGCAACATCAGACCCAACGAGTATGATAGCAGGACCTCCGGCGTTCATCTTAGAAAATTTCAAACGCATCTCTCTGAGGTCTTTTACCGGGTCTGCGGAGCCGTTACTCCAAAGAGTGTCAACTTGATCAAAGCAATCAGGATTAAGCTCGAAGTCATGGTCTACAGTAAAAGTACCATCATTATACGTGATCTTTCCTGTCGCTATAATCTGTCCAAGCATCTCTTCTATTCTTCTATTAACCATCTTGAGCATGCCTTCCTGAGCCATTATAATCTCGCGTTTCCACATGTCATTCTTGATAGCTGTGCTCGATTGAGTGTTCAAAGCAGGAGCAGGCACTTGCTTGTCAAAAAGTTCAATAGGAATATAGTCTCTCAAAGGAATAGAAAAGATAGGAGCAGTCTTTCTTTCTCTGTTTGAGAGCTGGCTTACGAGTATAGGCTCTGACGAATAGCTTCTCAGAGGAGCAGCTGGTCTTTCCACGTGTTCAATATCATAGATAATAGAGCTTTCGGGGCTCGTTCTGATCTTTGAGTTTCCAGACCCGAGAGATATTCCGGAGCCGAGCAAAGTCTTTGTAAGGAACTGAACATCGGGTTTTGCCACACGCACAAGCTCTGTAAAATATTGCCAATTCTTAATGTCTAAATATTCTTGAAAATCTGCCATTTATAACGCCACCTTACGCCGGATAACCGATGACTGTCTCGACTATAAGTTCCGGAGCGCAATTCCAGAAATCATCAGATGTAAACTTGCCTTTATACCAGATTGCAATAGCTGCTGAGTTTGCAGGAATAGATTCTGCAGCAAAAATAAGACTGGTAGTTCCTTCTGTAGTTTCGATAGTATAGTCTACTCCGTAATCTTGGACTACTCCGCCAACAGTTACAACAGAGGTTTCGGGGCAAAGTGCGGGTCTCAGAAGAACAAACGTATCTTCCGTGCCATCTCCTTCTGCTTCTTCATTCATGTCAACAAATACATAGTTGTCGCCAAACTTGCCTCTGAGAGCGACATCTGCCAAATCTCCAGATTCTGCATCTACATGAAGCAAAACACCAATAGCGGTATTAGACCCATCGTCTTCAAGCGGGTTATACGCAACAATATTGCCATTAGAAGAGATCTTCCCTAAAAGGCACCCGTGTTTAAGGTTTGCTCTCACGGTCAACTTCGTTACATCCTTTATAGGATCATAAAACAGATACTTCTTTACAGGAAATGGATACTTTTTAGCCATAATCACGCCTCCTTATTTTTATTCATCATTCTTTTGTAGTCTTTTATAGCCTTTGCAGCAAGACCCTCTTCTTCGTGAACAAACTCTTCCTTCTGGTACACCTGCTTGAGCATGTCGTCTTGTTTTGGCGCATCGCCAAGAAGCTCATTGAGTTCTTCAACAGACATTTTACCGTAAAACTTGGAAAATTTCTCTACAGGCGCCGGCGTAAAACCCTGAAGAAGCTTTTCACTTTTCCAAGAACTCAGTTGAGAATCAAACAACATCTTCTTTGTAGCCTCTAATTCAGAAACAACGCTTTCATACTTCTGAGACAGCTCTTGATACTTAAGCTCGAAATTCTCGCTTACAGGTGTTGGCAACTGCTCAACCATCACATTACCTTCTCCTTTTATTGAAAACAACTTACGTATAAACTTATGTCTTGGGTAGTTGGTAAGAGCAACTCCCATAAATGCAAACCCCAAATCTTTTCCTTCATCATCCACGTGATTGTGTATCACTTCAGAAGACATATACTTATACTTCTTCTTCCGCATAAGAGACATTCCATCTTCATCAAGCTGTATTTTTGCGTATAACCCAGGCTGATCTGCATCTTTATAAGATATTCCTATAACCTCTCCAACCTTGTCTCCGCCGTGACGTTCGCAAACTATAGGATCAAAATGAAGCCTTCCTTTTTCAAAGTTGTCAACCATCTGCAATAAATTTTCCTTAGTATATCCTATTTTCAAGTTTCCACCAAAAAAGTCTTTTTCGTAAAATTTTCCTTCAGGAAGTACACAATGTTCAAAGACATCATTCCCTTGGAACTCAAACTTTTCCGCTTGTATTTGGTACACGCTCAACTCCAACATCTCCTTTCTTTTCAAATTCACCTATATCTTCTTTGCTCCATCCAGCTTGTTCAAACAATTTATATCTCAAGTTGTCATTTATGCTATCTGCCGTATATAGTTCTTGAAGAACAGTTGCAACCTGTTTCTGTATTTCTATGTTAGGCGCCTTTGAAATGACAAACTCGCCATAACCCTCTTCGCTTCCAAAGTTAACATCTATTATATTCTTAACAAAAGCATCAACCAACACATCACTTGACTTCTTTGCATAAAACTCTTGTTCGTCAACAAAGCTATTATACTGCACTTCTCCTAAATTATACGTTCCTGTGTTATTAACATTTACCATAAGCTCTGCGAGACCAAGATGCCTTACATACGCTCTTAAAGCCAAATTTATTCCCTTTTCAAAGAGTTCGCCTGGTGTTTTAGCCTCTATCATCTCTATGCTTTCATTTTCAGTAATCGCTATACTCGATATATTGTATAGATTCTTCAAAACATTAACCATATCCTCTGTATTATCTGACTTTCCAACATACAAAGGAAATCCATTTCTCTCCATAACCCTTCCAAAGTTATACAATGCAGATCGAGACAATAGATACTGCGGATACAACGCTGCAACTTCAGACTTCCCGAATATACCATAATTCGGTTTATAGTTCACGTATAAAAGCTTTTTCTTCGGAATAGAGTTTGATCCGAGTAAATGCAACCCTATAATATCCCTTTCTTTATTTAATGCAAGAACCCTATGCTCAGGCTTTATATAGACAAACCTTTTTATCATATATCTCTTGTTCTTATACTTCCACACTATCTCAGACAAGTGATGCCCATAAACGATACAGTCAATAATAGCATCACTCAAGACACTAAAAAAGCTTCCTTCTGCCGAATTGAGACAATCCCACACAAACTTCTCTATCTCTTTATTCGGATGCTTATACCCATTAACCATACTGGCTTGAAGCTGAGCTTTAAGAGTCACAAACCTCTCTATATCATTGTCTCCGTGCAAAAGTTTCAACTTCTCAAAACTTATGTCTCCGCTACCAGAAAATGCCTCAACAGTGCCACTCGAAAAAACAGAAGTTCCTACCACTTGATGCGTGGAAAGTCTTGCCATTTATTATCACCTCTTAGAACGAAGTTGTTTGCCTTCAAAGTATCCCTTAACTTTCCTGTCTTACCCTCATAGAAGGCTATAGACAGAGCATCGCCTATATCCGGAGATATTCCGTTATTCTTCTTCTTATGCGAAGCCTTATCCTCAAGCTTAAACTTGCCATTTGGCAGTATTGTATATGATCTACTTGCAAGCTGTTCCAAAGCATCAAGGTCTTCTTTCATAACTATACCAGACTTTCCTAAAATATTTATCTTAAATAGCTCTCTTAGATTAAACCAAGCTTCAGTCATAGAATCTGCAAACTCTTTACTGTATGGCTCAGCTTGAGGTATAAAAGCTATCTTCTTACACTTTATATTCTTCCTCTTAATCAAATCAAACACTCCTGCCCCAACTCCAGAAAGCTCAATCTTTATTTTTGAAGGAGTATATATATAATACAATCTCTCCAATTCCTCTGCGATCTCAACACTATCAAGATTCCTATACCTTGCTATATCAACAACTACATTTCCATTAACGATAGCGACTACAGTCTCGTCGTCACCGTATCTCGCCACATCTACTCCGAAAGAAACTTCACCTGGCACCTCTTCGTACTTCTCATTGTTAAATGCACTCTCTATGCTCTCTATAGATATTACAGAGTTAAGAGAACCAGAAGGAAACTCCCCAAGAACACGCACACGATAAACATCACTGTCATACCCAAACTTATCACGCATTCTCTGGACATACTCTTTAGAAACAAGCGGAGACTCTTCGCTACTGAATGTGAATGTCTTATATTGCTTAGCATGCTTATTAAAAGCATCGTAGAAAGTACCAGAAACCTTAGTTGGGTTACCAAACATCACAGAATAGCATCCAGAACTTGTCAAAGCACCCTCTATAGGCTCAAAGACATTGTCTGGTATACCTGATGCCTCATCCATTATGAATAACAGACTATCTGCATGAAACCCTTGAAGACTTTCCGGCTTTCTTACAGATATTGGAACAGCAAACCAAATCTCTTCATACCTTGGATCTTTTACAACCATCTTTGTCTTTCGTATATCAAACAAATCATACAAAAGATCACAACTGTTTGTCCACTTCTTCAACTCTGACCATAACACATCTTCAAGTTGATGCTGCGTCGGGGCAGTTATAGCTACCTTACACATAGGATGCGTCAGCATAAACCACAAAGTTATCCAAGCGCTTAAAGCACTCTTACCAACTCCGTGCCCACTCTTTACAGCTATGTGCCTGTTCTTTTCAAGGCTCTTCAAAACAAGCTCTTGCTGATGAGTTATCATTGGTGGCCTTACAAGCTCTTTTACAAACAAATATGGGCTTTTCTGATACTTCTTAAAAGCTGCTTCGAATTCATTTGCCACGAGACAACTCCACTATCTTTTGAACCATCGACTTTTCACCCTTCTTAGCTGTCTTTGTAACTGTCTTTCTCTGATACTCCTCAAACTTACTTGTAAGCATCTTAAAAGCAAAATCAGGATTGTTGGCAACCTTCTCGTTTACAGTAGACAACAACATCTTCAAGTATACTGCTTCATAGTACTTTAGCAATGACTCCAACTCTGGATAATCGCTTGTCCATTCAGACAACTCATCATCATTGATCATTATCAGTGCGCAAGCACTGCCTCTATCCATTCCCATCTCTAAAGCCTTGCATAGTTCTGTAAGATTCTTCTTATTAAACCTGTTATCCTTTATCTTACCAAAAACAATATCATCAAGCTTAACCACAGCTATCCCTCCAACCTATTATACCTTAAAATTGAGACAAAAACTTCTACTTACGGTTGTTTTTATTCCATTGCCTAAATTTACTTTCTAACTCACACAATGTCTTCGCATCCAACACAATCTCTTCGGTTACTCTGTCTATGACTATATACCTTATCCCCAACTCGTAAAAATCTATCTTCAATCTTAATCCTGAACTTATGATCTCCAACAGCATACTTCCCCTCCTATACTAACACGCGCGCGTACTCTAGTACTAGAGGTTTCCTTACGGAAACCTAGTTAGTACATAGCTCTAGTCTAAGTAGTAGATTTAGTATTAGATTCTATAGTATTAGATTCTAGAGTATTAGAGTAATAGAACCTAAGTAATAGAACCTAAGTAATAGAACCTAAGTAATAGAACCTAAGTAATAGAAGATAGGAGATCTATCTTTATCTTTTATGATTTATACAACTCTTAGTACTTTATTGAGTAAGTCTAGTATATGAATAGTATATAGTAATGCTCAAATAAAATCAAGAAACAGCCTATAGAGCCATTTACAGAGGGTCGAAAATATTGTACGCAGGGAGAGAGAGGTATTTCCTCTCTCCTCACGCTCGTTTATGAATGGACGGGGGGGTGTCGGGTCACGGGCGAGACCGGAGAATAATATAGTCCACTCGAACACCTTATTGATGGGCTTTAGCCGTCCGTGGTCATCAGGGCGGCGTTATCTAACGACGTTTTGATTGTCGCGTGTCCATAGCGTCAATCAGTCGTTTATAATCATAGCGTCCACTCAAACACCTTCGGGCGTGTCTTTTCACACTCTTGAAACTGGTTATATAATTTGATATTGTCAATTTATAATAATTAGAATTGTTATTTCAAGGTTTTGAAAAAATGTTTTGGTTTTGAAAAAATGTTTTGTCGCCAAAAACATAATATATCCTTAATGGAACTGTTTCCGAATGTTATTCTGTTTCTGTCCGCGAACTGGAACTTTTTCGCGTGTTTCAACGTCTAATCTGTATAGGGGTTGGAACATAAGATGAGAGTCTAACCCGAATAGGAGGCCAAAGAAATGCCTAGTGTTGAAAAGCTCGTAGAAAACGTTGAGGTTGAGAAGATGATCAGCGAAATGAGCCGGAAGTGGAAGGCCCATAGGGCCAAGAAAGAAAGCTTATCAAAGGCTTTCGAGTTTATCACGTCGGAAGGCTTCAAGAGCCTTCCGGTTGAAGTCCGAGTGTTGATTCTGAAAGGGGCGTTCTATGTCAATCGAACGCTTCCGAAGACGCAAGGTAGTGATCTCGAGTGAGACTCGAGCGGCTTTTGAGGGCTTCTGGATTCATACCAACATGTCAACTCCAACGTCTATTAAAAACGACCATCGGCGGGTCAAATCGCTGTTATCGATGGGTTTTAGTCGGGCCATCAATGTTCCTTCGATGGTCAAGAGACCTGATCGAGCCGGCGTTCCTATTGAACGTCGCGTTCGATCCCGATTCCTATGATGGGCTTGACGTTGTGTTGTCCGTCCGCGATCCTCGAACGTTCGACGAGATGGGTTTTTTTGGTTATGATGGTTCGGGCGATAAATTTTAACCCGAACGAAGAAACAAAGGGACGGGAAACCGTCCCTTTTTTTATCCCAAAACGGACTCACTAATAAGAAGTCCAAGTGACTTCCTATGTCAAATGTCTCTGCCCAGAGGTACGTCGAGGTCAAGCAAGCTTCAGAAGCTCTCAGACAGGCCGCCGTGTCCTGCAACATCCCGATCATTACGGGAGCTCAACTCGGAAGAACCGCTTGTGAGAGCGTGACCGCTATATCGTGGCGTTCACAATGATTGGAATGTAACCCTTGACCTGGTGGTTTTCATTGGCTTTCACTTTCTTCACACTCTTTAACCTTTCTTTGACCTTCGTCAGGAAGTTTAGGCCTATTTTTAGCGACGTTCGAAGTGTTTCTATCATATCCGAGTGACAGAGTCGCGTTCCATAAGTCATCGATCGATAAACGTTCCGATAGACCACATTGGCGACGTCTCAGAGGCGTTTCTTTAGGCTATTGTGGGTGATTGGCGTGAGAACGGGGTTGAACGCTCCCTAAGGCTCGCCAATGGCCTTAAAATGAACGTCGATTATAACCCTCTATTGATGAGCTTCCCGAGGTTTAAGGTTATCAGACTTCAGGAATCGTGGGATTGTCTCGAGTCAAAGATGATTCTTCCGCTGTTTATATCTCTCACTGTCTGAAACTTCCTCTATAACCCCATTCACGCCTTCTATGAGATGAGTTATAACCCTTTCGCGAGTGAGAGACTGGAAACGGGGGTTGAACGCTTCCTAAGGGCTAAGAATAGCCTTAAAATCGATATCGTCTGAAACGCTCTCTAACACGTCGTTTTGGCGTTAGAACGGTTTAATAGTCACATCGTAATCGAAACAAACAGACAGCTGTTCTCGTAGCCTATGAAAACCTATACAACTATCCGTTGAATCGATACAATAACATTTGTTGGGGCGGGTGGGCGGGGGCGGACGGGGGTTATAACTTTGTTTATTCCTTAGACCCTGTACATCGGGCACGTACGAGTACATTGACAATACGAGAGTATTTTTAATCACTACGTGTACATCGGGCTAATGCGCACATATTGACAATACGAGAGTATTTTTAATCACTACGTGTACATCGGGCTAATGCGCAC
>ERZ795061.3181-NODE-3181-length-14499-cov-7.272778_pt1 | contig 14499 bp, 12 predicted proteins | sample MGYA00375145_ERZ795061 | MGnify/ENA primary metagenome ERZ795061 (study PRJEB30190, sample SAMN05720144) | anaerobic digester metagenome | isolation source: active sludge of municipal wastewater-treating anaerobic digesters | place: USA | collected 2014-12-22 ... | reverse complement strand
CGATCCTCAACCTCTCTTCCATCTCCGCCTTTCAGCCCGTTCCACGAATGGCCGTGTACGCCGCAACCAAGGCCTTTACCCAGAGCCTGAGTGAGGCTATCCGTGATGAGGTGCCTCTGACCAGCAGGGTCAGAGTGTGCACTCTCAACCCGCCGTTCACCAGAACGTCGCTGATCAGCGATGCCGGGGTCCCACAGGACTTCATCCCCCTGCTGACCTCGTTCATGGGGGTGGAAGATGTGGCCCGCTCGGGGATCGACGCACTCAAAAAGGGAAAACCCCGCTTCGTTCCCGGGCTTTTCAACAAGGTGATGTATCTGTTCGTCGCGAGGTATCTGCCCAGGACCCTGCTTTCCGCGCTCACCCGGCTTCTGTGCCACCGGCTGAGCGATCTGGTCCCGGTTCTCGGGGCGAGCCGGTTGGATAAAATTCGAAACACGGGGGGAGAATCGTATGACAGAAACGTTCCGGAGCAGCAAGTTCAAATATCTGAACGATCCGCCGGTGATGTCACGTCCGTTTTCCATCAAAATCGACGAGGATCAATGCATCGGATGCGGAGTGTGCGTCAGGCAGTGTCCCTGCCAGACCATCGAACTGGTCAAGAGAAAGACGCTGTCTGAAAGGCGGCAGCCTTCCTGCCAGTTCGCGTGCCCGTCCGGCGTCGATGTACGCGGCTGGATGAGCGTCGTGAACAACGGGGGATCGATCGACGACGCCTGGAGGCTCATCGTCCGGAACAACCCCTTTCCGGCCGTCACCGGGAGGGTATGTCCCCACCCGTGTGAGTCGGCCTGCAACCGGAGCTATCTGGACGAGGCGCTGAACATCAATTCCCTGGAGCGGTTCATCGGCGACTACGGGATCGAGAACGGGCTTGCGTTCGCGGCACCGGAGAAAAAGAAAAAAGAAAAGGTGGCGGTGGTCGGCGCGGGCCCGTCGGGTATGTCCTGTGCGTATCACCTGGCTGCAATGGGGTATCCGGTGACCGTCTTTGAGGCCGGCGGCAGACCGGGGGGCATGCTCTCTCACGCGATTCCCCGTTACCGTCTGCCCCAGGCGATCATCGATGCGGAGATACAACGCATTACGGACATGGGCGTGGAATGGAGGTACAACACGAAGATCGGCCGCGATATCGGCCTGGATCGTCTTGCGCAGGATTTCCGGGCCGTCTTTGTGGCCATAGGAGCGCAGGAGTCCGCAGCCCTCAATATCGAAGGGGAGCATGCATCCAACGTTGTGACGGGACTGAAGTTCCTCAGAGACATCTCGGAGGGGAAAAAGGTTTCGCCGGGCCGGAAGGTCGTGGTCGTGGGCGGAGGGAACACCGCGGTGGATGCGGCGCGGGCGGCCCGGAGGCTTGGCTCCGAGGTCACGATCATCTACCGCCGAACGCAGAGCGAGATGCCCGCGTACCCTCCAGAAGTCGAGGAGGCCGGGCGAGAGGGCGTGAAAATCGAGTTCCTCTGCGCCCCTGTCAGAGTCGCCCTGAACGGCTCGAACAAGGCCGTGTCCGTTGTCTGCACGAGGATGAGGCTGGGCGAAACAGACGCCTCCGGTAGGCCGAAGCCGGTTCCGGTAAGCAGCAGCGAGTTTTCCCTGGACCTGGACAGCCTTATCGTCGCCGTCGGCCAGGAGGTCGACTCCACAGGAATGGATGTCTTGACGGACAAGACGGGTTGGATCGGGACGGACGGCTCCGGAGCCACCTCTCAGGTGGGCATATTTGCCGGAGGCGACGCCGCGGCAGGGCCCGGCACGGTGTCGGGAGCCATTGGCCAGGGCAGGATGAGCGCACTTGCCATCGACGCCTTTCTTTCGGGGAAGAAACTCGCCGCGTTCGATAAGGAAGAGATATCATTTCAGGATATCCCTTTGAACGGCCGTCCGAAGATCGCCAGAAGCAATGCCGCGTCTCTCGATGTGAAAATCCGGCTTGAAAATCTCGATGCAGAAGTGAAGGGCGGCCTGCAGGCGGATGCGGTGAATACTGAGGGGAGCAGGTGCTTCGGCTGCGGCATGGAAGCGCCGGAATTCACAGGCCTGAAGTACTTCGGAAAAATCTGCATCGCCTGCCACAACTGCGAAGCCGTTTGCCCCCGGGAGGCGCTCTCGTTCCCGTCCTTTTACAAGGTCACAGAAGGCAGATGGGCGTACGACTTTGACTATCCCAAAACACCGGGCGAGGGAATGCCCAACCCTCTCATGAAGGAAAAGCCGGTACCCTTCGAAAGCATCCGCTCGGAGCTTACCGGGGTGGAGCAAGTAATCTACACCAGGAGATCCACCCGAGTGTACAAGCCGGACGCCGTGCCCAAAGAGCTCATCCAGCGGGTGCTCGAGGCGGGCCGTTTCGCCCCGTCAGCGGGGAACTGCCAGGGCTGGAAGTTCGTAGTGGTCACCGACCGGAAGCTTCTCGACGAGCTCTCGGCTTCCACCGTCAAGTTCCTGGGAATCTTCACCAAGCTCTACCAGGGAAAGGGACCGCTGCGTACCGGCCTGAAGAAAACCCTTGCCCTGATCAAGCAGAACTCCATCGACCAGCGCCCCATGGTGGCAATACAGGCCCTCATGACGCCAAAGTTCGGAGAAGGGCAGCTGGACGTCTTCTTCAATGCCCCTGCAGCCGTTTTCCTTCTGACCCATCATCTCCATATATCGGAGCCCAACCTGGGCATGGGCATCTGTGCTCAGAACATGGTTCTGGCGGCCCACTCGCTGGGGCTGGGCACCTGCTACGTGGGGTTTGTCTCCAATGCGCTCAACATGGATCCCTTTACGAAGAAAAAATTCAGGGCGAAGCTCGGTATCGAATGGCCCTACGATATCGTGGGTACGGTCTTTACCCTGGGCTACCCGGCGATCAAGCTGGACAAGCCCGTGGACAGGGAATTTCCCAAAGTGCACTGGGTGGAATAGGGCCATGAAAAGGGGCATGGAAACATGCCCCTGCTCCCCTGTTTTTCCTTGTAAGGCATCCTCAGACCCTGCCTTGATTTACCCTTCACGATAGATATTTATTACTCATAGAGTCAGGGGATTTCTTTTCTAGCATACCGGATATTCTCAACATGAGCGAGTGCGGGGCTCCTTTTCTTTCCGACGGCACAGCCGCCGGGAACAATAGCGGACAGGATTTTTCCCGGGACTGAAGGCGGTCGCGATACCTTCAGAAAAAACGGGTGTTCTTCTCGAAGCGCAGAAGAGATGTGAAAGGAGAAGGAAATACTGTGTCGGTCCTGACATGGCTGTATGAAAAAGAAGGGTACAAGGGTTACGGAGAAAGCTCCCGGGCATGGAAATGTCCCCTGTGCGGCGATGTGCAGCAGGGTGGCGATCCGCCCAGGGAGTGCCCGTACTGTCTTGCACCGGGCCGGGCGTACGTGGAGGCAGGGAAAAAGAGGCCGGCGCCCGCACGGCGGACGGAATTGCGGAATCCAGAGCGGCCCCCTGCTCCAGAAAGCAGGGCGTTGTTCTATAAGTATATGAAACGGGAGGCAGGGGAATGGACCAGGTTTATAAGAAGCTAGAGCTCGTGGGGTCATCAAAGAACAGCGTGGAGGATGCGATCGCTGGTGCCCTTGCGAAGGCGGGAAAAACCGTCAGGAACATGCGGTGGTTCGAGGTTGCGGAGATCAGGGGCTTCATCGAGAATGAGAAAGTGGCATACTACCAGGTGACCCTGAAGGTCGGTTTTACCGTCGAGGGAACCGAGCTCCCCTAAGTCCGAGCCCGTATCTCGGACCCGCCTCACTGTATTGAATACGAAAGGTCATTGCCCCCGGGTTTCTCCATGCTCATGCCCGGCCGGCCTGTCTCCGATATCTCCCTCCTGTTGCCGGCCGATATTGCCGGCATTCTGTCAGGCTCCGTCATGGGTTTTTTCGTCACAATCTCCCGAACCGCATGCGATAGGAGTGTGAATGGCTGCGAAGCACGATGTGACCCGGGGCATCTGCGGCATCTGCCCGGCCGGATGCTGGGTGCTTGTAACCTATGATGAAAAAGGGAGGCTCTCTTCCGTCAGGGCCGACGACTCATCGCCGCTGGGCATGATCTGCCCTCTGGGTGAGCACTCGGCCGAGATCGTCTATGCGAAGGAAAGGCTGACATCGCCCCTGAAGCGCAGAGGGCCGAAGGGCTCGTACGAGTTCGAGAAGATCGGCTGGGACGACGCCCTGGATGAGATCGCGCACCGGCTCAGGGCCGTCAAGGCGGAATCGGGTCCGGAAGCGACGGCCATATATACCGGGAGGGGCAGCTTCGAGCTTGCCATGTGCGATGTGTTTCAGCCCGCTGGCGTTGCCGTGTCGTCGGCATCGAGCGTGCTGTTTCCCTTCGGATCTCCCAACACGCTGGGCGTTGGAGCCCTGTGTTACGTCTCTTATGCCATGATCGCCCCGCATGTCACCATGGGGGGGATGCACGACACTATGTTCTCGGACATCGAAAACGCGGAGATGATCGTGGTCTGGGGAGCGAACCCCGCAACAGACTGCCCGCCGCTGGATTTCGAGCGCATCCGGGATGCGTCTTCCCGAGGGGCGAGGGTTGTGGTGATCGATCCCCGGAGGACAATGACGGCCAAGATGCCGGGCGCGATCTGGGTTCCGATCCGTCCCGGCACGGACGGCGCCCTCGCCTTGGGCCTCTGCCATATTCTCATCTCACGAGAGCTTTTTGACGAGGATTTCGTCCGCTCGTGGACACATGGTTTCGACGAATTCGCCAGGTACGTCGGTCACTTCAGGCCGGAGGCGGTTCAGGCCATCACCGGCGTACCGGAAGAGATGCAATACTTCCTTGCGGAGAAGATCGCGGACGCCCGCGGCGCGTGTCCGGTCATGTACACAGGGCTTGAGTACAGCGACGGCGGCGTTCAGTCCATACGGGCGGTCATGGTCCTCTGGGCCCTGGCAGGGCAGCTGGACGTGCCGGGAGGCAGGTGCTTCGCCATGCCGCAGAACCGGTTTCCAGTCAACCGGCAGGGGCTTGTTGCAAATCCGGATCTGAAAAAGGCCCTGGGGCGGGATACCTTTCCGATCTACAGCCTCTACCGCGGAGAGTCACACGCCAACGCCCTGCCGGCCTCTGTACTTGACGGCGACCCCTACCGCATCCGCTCGCTCATCATTCTGGGTGCCTCTATCATCACATCCTGGCCTCAGCCCGCCCTGTGGCGCAGGACTCTCGGAGCTCTCGGTTTTCTGGTCTGCATCGATGTCAACATGACTGCGGACTGCGCCTATGCGGACATCGTGCTCCCGGCGGCCACCTGGTACGAGATCGAGTCCTATATGCGCTACGGGCCGATCTTCCGTATCCGCGAGCGGCTCATCGAACCCGTAGGTGAGGCCCGCAACGCGTTTTTCATCCTTTCGGCCCTGGCAGAGAGGCTGGGATACGGACACCTGTACCCGCAGAACGAGGAGGAGCTGCTCCGCCATGCCCTGAAATGTTCACCCTTTTCCCTGGAAGATGTGCGCGCGGCGGGCGGAGCAGTCTCGACCGAAACCGTCATGATGGAGTACCGGAAATGGGAGAAAGGCCTGCTGCGCAGTGATGGAAGGCCCGGATTTGATACGCCGACCACAAAATTCGAGATAGCGTCCACCATCCTTGCAGAGCACGGATACGACGCGCTGCCGGTCTATACCGAGCCACGGGAAGGGCCTCTGGCGAGCCCGGGGCTTGCCCGGCGGTATCCTCTGGTATTCAACTCCGGTTCCCGGGTGAGCACGGATTTCCGCAGCCAGCACCATCACATTCCGGGCCTGGTGAAGATGCGTCCCGAGCCCACAGTGATGATCAACAAGTCTGACGCACGCGATCGGGGGATAAAAAACGGAGACGCAGTCATAGTGAGGAGCCCGCGGGGGAATGTGAAGATGCGGGCCGTTGTAACATCGGATATCGTACAGGGGACGGTCGATGCAAACATGGGAGGAGGAGGCCCGCTCGGCCCGGCCGCCTGGCGGCGGTGCAACATCAACGAGCTCACCGACCTCAGGTATGACCCCGTCTCGGGATTTCCTGTCTTCAAGTCTCTGCTGTGTGAGGTGGAAAAGGCGGACCGGAAGGCAAAGAGGCGTAAGCTCGATTCAGGAGAGCGCGCGGTCGGCTGGAAGAGGGCGAAGGCATCGCCGGAGCCCCGGGTGAAGGTCTACCTGGACAACAACGCCACCACCGCCCCTGACGCGCAAGTACGCAGAGAGATGATTCATGCCGCTGAGCATCTCTACGGAAATGCCTCGTCAATCCACCAAGAAGGCGGGTCGGCGCGTGCAGCCCTGGAGAACGCCCGGAGGAAAGTGGCCGGACTCCTCGGCTGCACGGCCCGGCGGATCGTGTTTACCGCAGGCGGGAGCGAGGCCAACAATCTGGTCGTCAAGGGGGCGGCGTTCGCGTTCTGGAACAGGAAAAGGCATATCGTCGTCTCATCGGTCGAGCATCCTTCAATGCTTCGGGCGTGTGGCTGGCTCAAGAAGCTCGGATTCAGGGTGACTCTGCTGCCCGTGAACGGCTCGGGCCTGGTCAGCCCGGACGACCTTCGCAGTGTCCTCACCGATGACACCTTTCTTGTGAGCGTCATGGCTGCGAACAATGAGACGGGTGTGATTCAGCCTGTCAGAGAGCTTGCCGCTGCAGCGCGGGAGAGAGATGTCCTCTTCCATACGGACGCCGTTCAGGCAGCTGGGAGGACCCCGCTGAATGTCGAGGATCTCGGCGTGGATTTTCTGACGATCTCCGCCCACAAGTTTCACGGCCCCAAGGGAATAGGGGCGCTCTACGTGCGCAGCCACGAGACGCTGGAGCCGCTCGTCCATGGCGGAGGCCAGGAACACGGTCTGAGGGCGGGCACGGAGAACACCATCGGCATCGTCGGTATGGGCACGGCCGCGGAGCTGGCGGAAAAGCGTCTGACCGACATGGGCAACCGCGTCAGATCCCTCAGGGATACCCTGCAGAGCGGCATCATGAACTTGGTGCCCCAAGCATGCATCAACGGAGACCTGAACGAGCGGCTTCCCAACACGCTGAATATCTCGCTTCCGGGGATCCGGGGAGAGTCCATGGTCATCGCACTGGACGCCCGGGGTATCTCCCTCTCGTCGGGATCCGCCTGCCGGTCGGGTGAAGCGGCCCCTTCCCATGCCCTGCTTGCCATGGGGCTCACCGAAGAGCAGGCCCACTGCGCCCTGCGATTTTCCCTGGGCGTGTACAATACCGCGGAGGACATCGAGCGGGTGCTGAGCGAGATGAGCCGGGTTATCCAGGAGTCGCTCCATATGGTGCGGTTTGTGTCCTGCCGATAGGATAATGCCGCGGCAGGGAAAGGACGGACACATGAGAAGACCGAATCCGCAGGCGACCGGTGATGTAAGCGCAGAGCAGATATGCCGCCCTTTTTTGCTCAGGCGCAGACCTCTTGTGGTTTCTGTCCGCCAGCAGACCGATTTTCATCAGGAAATGTGCAAGGACATTCTTTCCGGCTTGGCCGGCCCGGAGAAATCCATTCCCTGCAAATATCTCTACGATGACTGCGGATCACGGCTCTTCGAAAGGATCTGCACGCTTTCGGAGTACTACCCGACCCGCACCGAGGTTGCGATTCTCAACCAGTATGCCGCTGAAATCATGCTATTCTTTTCGCGGCAGGGAGGGGATCTCGTCGAGATCGGGAGCGGGTCGGATCTGAAGATCCGATTCCTCCTGGAAAGATCTCCGGAAAATTATCGGAAACATATCCGTTACGTGCCTGTCGACATCAGTGAAACCAGCTTGCTGAGATCTTCGGTGCGCCTCATGAGCGATTTTCGGGACCTGACCATTCTCGCTCTCGTCGCAGATTTCTCCCGGCATCTCGAATTCCTGCCTCGAAGGCGCAAGCTCATCGTTTTTTTCGGCGGCACGTTCGGGAACTTCACGCATCAGGAGGGCGTGGCCCTGCTGAAATCCTTCGCCCGGGTCATGGGCGCCGAAGACCGGCTGCTCCTGGGCATAGACATGCTCAAGCCGGTTCACATCATCGAAACAGCCTATAACGATCGCAGCGGAGTGACCGCCCGGTTCAACCTGAATATCCTGCATCATATCAACCGGCGGCTCAGGGCCGATTTCAGACCGGAAGACTTCGATCATTCATCCATGTTCAATCAGGAGAAAGGGCAGATCGAGATGCACTTGAAGGCCCGGTCGGACACCGGTGCACACATCGCCGATCTGGGTCTGAAGGTATGCATCAGGCGGGGAGAGACGATCCTCACCGAGATCAGCAGAAAATTCACTCCCGCACAGGCACAGAACTGCTTTGACGAGGCAGGGCTTGTTCCCGTGCGATGGTTCACTGATCCGCAAGCGTGGTTTTCTCTGGTGGAGCTTGCGGTGGATCATGAGCGCTGAGTGAGATTGACGGCCCTTGCGATATCCGGTACAGACAAGCGGAGAATACCACAGATGCACCGGGTATGCCGGCGCGTGTCCAGGGAGAGATGCGTATGGTGCATACACCGTCAGCCGGGCCCGAAGCACATGATCTGATTTATGCCCGATGAGGCATTCAGCCAAAGGAGGAGGCCATGGAAAACCGGCAAATTAGCGGGAGCCGTCTGCAGTCGCGGCTCTGGGGGGTCAGAGGCAGCATTTCGCTCCTGAAGAATCTCAATTGAGCGCTGGCATCCCTGGAGGTCATCCAGGATATGTCGGGAGACAGACAGGACAGGGTGCTGAAATCCGTCACCGGACTGGAAGGCGGCGCCGTGGCGAGCGGTTCAACCTGCGGAGTGCTGAGCGGAGGAGCTCTCGGCATCGCGCTCATGCACCGGGAAAGTCTCAGGCAATACGGCGTTCATGCTGCTTCGGCGGTGATGGAAGAGGCGGGACGATATGTCGACTGGTTCGGCGAAGCCTTCGGCGCCACCACCTGCCGCGCAAGGACCGGCGTGGATTTTTATACAGTATCGGGCCAGCTGCGCTACCTGTTCCCCGGCGACAGAATGATGCGATGCCTGCGGCATATCGCACGCGCCGTCCGATACCTCCATAATCTCAGCGGGAAAGATCTTTCCAGGGGAGAGACATCCACAGGCCAACCTCTGCACTGCGCCGCCTCCGTGCTCCGGCTTGTCAGAGAAAGGACCGGGATCGGAGACGATATGCTCGAGGAGCTCGCCTTTGTGTTCGACGGGGGACTCGCCTTCAGAGGTGGACTGTGCGGAGCTCTGGCAGGGGCTCTCATGGCACTGAACCTCGCCTTCGGCAACGAGGTCAGATCTCTTCGCTACCACCGGACGATCAAGGGGTTCGTGGCGGGGCATATCAATCTCCTGGTGAAAAGCAAGATCGGCATGCCCGAACCGTTCGGCATTGGCCGAGAGATCGTGCGTGAATTCAGAGAACAGGCGGGATACATCGAATGCAGAGATATCGCGTCCCGGGCATTTACCGGCTGGGACGATTTCCAGACATATCTCGCCGGCTCCGTCTACTGCGCCGGACTTACGGCCTCCGCTGCGGAAATCGCCTGCAGCGCGCTGAAGGAATACCGATCCTGAGAAGAGGCGGCCTTATCCTCATGCCGTCCCTGGACATTCAGACATCGGAAGCGGCCGGGTTCTCCCCGCTGATGAAACAGGTGAATGCAGGCGTCTCACTCGAGAGAAAAACGAGTACGCTTTACATAGGAGGAAGACTACAGAAAAAACATGAACGATATCCGCCCGGTTCTTCGTCGCAGACAGGGAAAAGACGCCGGTATTATGGAATAATGCGCTTGACATGGTATGAAAATAGGGTTAGTGCCCGAATGATCTGAAACGAGACCTCATCTGACTTGAATCCTGCTGAATACACGCGAAGCGAAACCGCTTCTCTCACCAGGTTGAAAATTCATGAAGATAGCTTGCATTTCAGAAATACAACACCGGAGCCCTGTATACGCGTGCAGGGCTCGAACAAAAGGAGTACCGATCAATGGCAACAGGCACAGTAAAGTGGTTTAACCGGGAAAAGGGATATGGCTTCATCACCTCCGACACCGGCGAGGAGATCTTCGTCCACCACACGGCCATCAATCAGCAGGGATTCCGATCCCTTGAAGAAGGCGACAAAGTCACCTTCGAGGTGGTGAAAGGACAGAAGGGTCCGCAGGCTTCAAACGTGACCAAAGAGTAGGGGGCCGAAAAGGGAGCGGGCCGGCCCGCTCCCTTTTCCCATGGCGACCAGCCCCGCGGGCCGGGAGTACATCGCCGGGAGCAGGGAGCCTTCCGTCCGGTCCCGGCGGTTTGATCGGACTGTATGGAGGGAGAAAAGGGGGGTGCGGCGCCTTTCTGCTGGGTTTCCCGTATGAATCGGCCGCATCTTGTGCAAGGAGTAGAGTGTATCGGGAGGTGCTTATGGCAACGAAGTCGGCGGTTACCTTTAAGAAAAAAGAACGCGAAGAGGCCAAGCGCAGGAAGAGATTGGCCAAGGAAGCCCGCAGGTCGGAACGCAAGGAGCTGAAATCCGGCAAGGAGCCTCATCCCGGCGGAGAAGACCCGGACATCGCCGGTATTGTGCCCGGTCCCCAGCCCAGATTCGAGGAGGAAGAATAATGTGTCGGACGTCCGTCGGTGCAGACGGAATTTTTCGGAAACCCCCGGCGGGACGTCACTGCATGCGTTTTCGCCCGACGCCCTCCTTTGTGGACGTAGCCTCCAGGTAGCCCGATATTACGGCATGGGCCACACGATCGAAAAAATGATTGACCAGGGAGAAGAATTCGGCGAGCTGATCGAGCGTGAATCCTTTGTCAAGAGCCCTTCGCTCTGATATGCACCGGCAAATCCCTTTCTTGATGGAGAAGAGAACCCTGATCGTCTCCTGCAGGGGGACCTTTTCCCGGCACCTCTGCCTGCCGAGGTCGAAGTAAAAGGAAAACACGGTGCTTTTCGATGCGTGGTGGCGGTGCCAGTGGGGCAGCCGCTTGTACACGTGGTACAGGACATTGTGGACGTTGTCGAACAGGACGTCGTCCATGATGTTGCGGTAATGCCTGACCTCCGGCATTTTCCGGATCTCCCCGACCAATTCCCTGGTGATGAGATACTCATTTTTCTGAATGACTTCCGCCAGGTTCTGGATCATCATCTGCGAGCCCCCTTCCTCTCGGCTTCCATGAAATAAAGACTCCCGGTGCCTGCCTTCGGCAGGGGCACCACAAAAGGCATCAATAAACGCTTGTTTCAGGTTAAGCATGGAGCATGCCACGGCATACGAAAGGCCTTTTTTTGGAAAACACATGGAATTATCCCGGCAAACGGCGGCGGCTTCGTCATGGCTTTTCAGAATGGGTCGAAGAATTGCGAATCGCCTTTGGGAATTTTTCGAATGTACAAAAAGGCCCGGGTGGTGTACATTTCACTTCAGGATCGCCTCAAAAAGAACCGACCATGAAAAGGAACGATTCAACACGCGAAACTGCCGCCGGGACCCCGGGCGGGGTATATAAGAGATTTTTCGATCACAATCCCGACGCCCTCGTCTATTGTGACGAGCAGGGGTCTGTCGTGGACGCCAACGGGGCTTTTTTCCTGTTCACCGGATGCGGGAAGCATGAAATCCCGGGCAAGGCTTTCAGGCAGTTTTTCCTGAACCCGGCGGAGGCGGACAGGCTTTTCAGGGAGGCACGGGAAGGCGGTGTGGATTCAAGGGAGGTCAGACTATTGAGCGCGGGCGCGTCGGAGGCGGACTGCCAGGTCTCCCTTCACCCCGTGAAAGATGCACAAGACGGCGTTGCCGGCTATGTGGGGATCATCCGCGACATAAGCCGGATCATGCACGACCGGGAAGACCTGAAGAGCACTGCGAGAGACCTCTCGGAGCGCATCCGGGAGCTCAACTGTCTCTATGAGATATCCGAGGTCATCGACCTCAAAGGCCGCACCTTCCCGGAGATCGTCCAGGGAGTGCTGAAGCTCGTTCCCGGCATTACGACCTATCCGGACATCACCGCCGCCCGTCTTACCATCGACGGCGGCATATATCTCACCGAGAACTTCCAGCAGACACCCTGGCATATGGAGAGCGAGATCCAATCCCGATGCCGGGCAGTGGGATCTCTGGAGGTGTTCTACCTTCAGGAAAGGCCTCTGCGGTTCGAAGGTCCCTTCACACGGGAAGAAAAGAGACTCCTCGATCTCATCGCTTCGCGTCTCGGAAGGCTGGTCTCCCGGAAGCGGGCGGAAGAGATGCTCACTGAGAGCGAGCAGCGGTATCGGAGCCTGTTCGAGGACTCCCGTGACGCCATATATACCACGTCGCGCGACGGCGTCATACTCGACGCCAACGAAGCGGCGCTGGAGCTGTTCGGCTATCCGCGGACAGAGATGATCGGGCTCGATGTCATGCAGATCTATGCCACGAGAGACGAGCGCGACAAGTTCCAGCAGGAGGTCGAAGACAGGGGGTCGGTCAGAAATTTCGAGGTGCTCCTCAAAAGGAAAGACGGGACCATAATAACCTGTCTCTATACCTCGAGTGTCAGGAAATCGGCCCAGGGAGATATCCTCGGATATCACTCCATTGTGCGCGACATCACCGACATCAAACGCATCGAAGAGGAAAAACAGGACCTCATCGAAGAGCTCAAGCTCGCCTTGGAAAGGATCAAGACACTCAAAGGGCTCGTTCCCATCTGTGCATCCTGCAAGAAGATCAGGGACGACCGCGGATACTGGAACCAGCTCGAGGAGTATATCGAGGCCCACTCCGACGCGGTGTTCAGTCACGGCCTGTGTCCGGAGTGCCAGAAGCGCTTCGAGGAGGAGTAGGGCCTGCCTGTCTTGCCCGTGCAGGAGTCTGGCCCTTCCGCACCGTTGCCGGACTGCGCGGCTCTTGCGGACCGCGCATGAACATAGAGTGCTCATGCCGTCATTCTTTTGCGAAAGATGGATGGCCTATCCCTCCTGTCTCGAAGAGATCCCGGACGTGTGAGCACGGATTCTGGGAATTCATTGACTAATCTTGCTGAAAAATAAATAAATCATCTCTTGCTTTCCCGCTCGGATATGCTATGAAATTCATTCTGACCTGCATCCTTGTATGTTTCTGTTCATCAAACCGTAAGAGAGGTATCGCCTATGCTCAGCGGCAAAGAGAGAACATACGTGGAACACAGGCTGGAAAAAGCACCTACCGGAATCAGAGGCTTCGACGAGATCACGCAGGGCGGTCTGCCCAAGGGGCGCACCGCGCTGGTGACCGGCGGACCGGGCACGGGAAAGACCATGTTCGCAATGGAGTTTCTCGTGAAGGGCGCGACCGAGTTCGGAGAGCCCGGGGTGTTCGTTTCCTTCGAAGAGACCGCGGACTAGCTGATCGCCAACTCCGCCTCACTGGGACTCTCCCTTCCCGAGCTGTGCGACGCGAACCTCCTGTACATGGACTATGTGAGGGTGGAGCGCTCAGAGATCGAAGAGTCGGGCGAGTACGACCTGGAAGGGCTTTTCATCCGCCTGTCGCATGCCATCAACACCGTGGGCGCCAGGCGGTTGGTGCTGGACACCATTGAAACACTGTTTTCCGGGCTGTCGAATGTCTCCATTCTGCGGGCGGAGCTCCGAAGGCTTTTCCGCTGGCTCAAGGACAAGAACATAAGTACGATCGTCACAGGAGAGCGCGGGGCGGAATCTCTGACCCGTGAAGGACTGGAAGAGTATGTCTCCGACTGTGTGATACTGCTCGACCACAGGGTAACCGATCAGGTTTCCACCCGGAGGCTGCGCGTCTTAAAGTACCGGGGCTCGGAGCACGGGACCAACGAATACCCGTTCCTCATCAGCGACCGCGGATTCATGGTACTGCCTATCACCTCCGTGAAGCTGGACTATGCCGTCGGAGAAGAGCGTGTCTCTTCCGGTATCCCCCGGCTGGATGCCATGCTGGGGGGGAAAGGCTTCTACCGGGGGTCTCTCATCCTCGTGTCAGGCACCGCAGGGACAGGCAAGACGACGGTTGCAGCGTCCTTTGCGGACGCTGCGTGCCGCAGGGGCGAGAAGACCATGTACTTCGCGTTCGAGGAATCCGCGCAGCAGGTCGTGCGCAACATGAGATCCATCGGCCTGGACCTTGAGCAGTGGACAGGGAAAGGCATCTTGAAGATCGTCGGTCAACGCCCTACCATACATGGTCTGGAGCACCATCTCATGTCCATGCAGTTCATGATCGACGACTTCAGGCCGACAACCGTGGTCGTCGACCCGGTTACCAACCTCTCTCAGGTGGGGTCCCTGCGGGATGTGAGGCTCATGCTCTCGCGCTTGGTGGACTACCTCAAGGCGAGGAACATCACAATCCTCTTCACCTCGCTGACCCAGGGAGGCACAGACGCCGAGCTGACCGACGTGGGCATCTCGTCTCTGGCGGATTCCTGGATGAAGCTGCAGAATCTGGAGGCGGGGGGCGAGCGCAACCGGGGCATATCAATCCTCAAGTCCCGCGGCATGGCGCACTCCAATC
>ERZ795061.3174-NODE-3174-length-14521-cov-5.675308_pt1 | contig 14521 bp, 25 predicted proteins | sample MGYA00375145_ERZ795061 | MGnify/ENA primary metagenome ERZ795061 (study PRJEB30190, sample SAMN05720144) | anaerobic digester metagenome | isolation source: active sludge of municipal wastewater-treating anaerobic digesters | place: USA | collected 2014-12-22 ... | reverse complement strand
ATTTTGCCATCGTAAACGGCCACCCGGATGTCGCGCGCATACGAACCGGTGAGCGGCCCTTGTTCCATCTTTTCCATAATCCCCTTTAGAATGGCAGGCATAAAGCGGGCATCAATAGATCCACCAACAATACAGTTATAAAATATCAGCTTTCCGCCCCAGTCCAGCTTTATTTCCTCTTTACCCCTAACGGAAAGGTTAATTTCCTTGCCATTTATTTTGTACTTAACAGGATCGGGGGCTCCCTCCACATGGGGTTCAATTACCAGGTGAACCTCACCAAACTGACCTGCACCTCCCGATTGTTTTTTATGGCGGTAGTCGGCTTGAGCAATTTTGGTGATGGTTTCACGGTAGGGTATTCGCGGAGGGATAAACTCAACTTCTAGCTTGTTGAGGTTAGTAAGCTGCCATTTAAGGATGTTGAGGTGATGCTCACCCTGTCCCGAAATTATTATCTGCTTAAGCTCCTTTGAATGTTCCACTTCAATGGTCGGATCTTCCTGGTGCGCACGGTTAAGCAGCTCTCCAAGTTTCTCAACCTCGGCTTCATTCTTTGGTTTTATTGCGGTTCGGAATTTTGGATTGGGGAATTGCATGGGTTCAAATGTGAAATCAATCCCAGGCCCGCAGAGCGTTTGGTTAGTTTTGGAATTCTTTAGCTTAACGGTAGCCCCAATATCGCCAGCCACCATTTCCGATACCTTTGTCCGATTTTTTCCTGCTACGGCAAAAATCTGGGTCAACCGTTCCTTGGTGGAGTTGTTAGCATTGGTCAGATCCATTCCCTCAGCAATCTTACCAGACATAACCCGGAAGTAGTTGATTTCACCTAGATGCGGTTCAACAGTAGATTTGAAGATGAATAGAGATGTTGGCGCAGCGGCATCGCATTTAATTTCCGTTTTGCTGTTGTTCTTAAGCATGGGTGTAGAAGCCGGGGATGGGCCAATCTTAATGATAAACTCCATGAGTCGTTTTGTCCCGATGTTCTTTTTGGCCGACAGGCAGAAAACGGGGAAAATTTGACGGTTGCGAACTCCTATAGATAGACCCTTGCGCATTTCCTCTTCGGAAAGGGAACCTTGCTCGAAAAATTTTTCCATTAAAGTCTCGTCATTTTCGGCAGCCGATTCTATGAGGGTATTGTGAAGGGCGGTAGCTTTTTCCATTTCCTCGGCTGGTATCGGGAACTCTTCGCGAATGCCTGTATCATCCTTAAACTTATACATCTTCATGGTGATTACGTCAATGAAGCTGTCAAATAGGCTCCCGGTGTTTAGCGGATACTGGGTTTGCAGTACTTTAGTCCCATAGGTTTGCCTAAGCGAATCCATTGCTTGCTCAAAGTTGGCCTTTTCGTGGTCGAGCTGGTTAACTGCTATAAGGATAGGCCTTTCCAACCTTTCGGCATGACGGTTGAATATCTCGGTACCAACTTCCACTCCGTACTGGGCGTTGATGGTTACCACCACCATATCGGTTGGATACATCGAGGTGATAACGCTTCCAACAAAATCGTCCGACCCCGGTGTATCAATTACGTTGAGCTTATGGTCCATGTACTCGGTGTACAGCACTGTTGAAAAAATTGACCTTTGGTTGAGCTGCTCAATTTCGGTGTAGTCCGAAATGGTATTCTTCCCTTCAATAGAACCTTTCCGCTCAATAACTTTCCCTTCAAACATCATGGACTCGGCTAGAGACGTCTTCCCCGAACCGGTATTTCCAATAAGGGCTATATTTCTAATTTGATCTGTTGAGTAAGTTTTCATGCGTAATATGCTATTTAGTGTTTGACATTCTTTTCTGCTATCGTCTCAATCCCAGCACCTACTATTATTTATTTTATAAAGGTAATGTAAGAAATACGGCTCTAGTAGCCTTTGGCGATTGTTGAATGCCCCCAAAAATAGTAAAATTTTGAAATATGCAAGTTTGTTCTGTGATTCTATAAAAAAATGGTTGCCTTGCCTCTTTATCCAGGGATACAGTATAAAAATCAACCCTGAGCATTCTTTTTTTTATTCAAATTAAGCAGCTGATTATTAGGGTAATGCTACTAATCCTGGCCAATTTTATTAGCTGCTGCTTTCAAGGTTGAAGAGTGCCGATGGCTTTTTATGTTAAAAAAGTATATCTTTGCACCCGCAAAATTAGTTGTCGGCAGGTAAACTTGCTGAATAACAGCAAAAAAATAACAAGTTGAACGATGGTATTGAAAAAATCAATACCTTTGCGCACCTATTTTGTAAAACCAATTTAACATAAACTGTATTTATGCCCACAATTCAGCAGCTAGTAAGAAAAGGAAGGTCTAAAATGGTGGATAAGAGCAAGGCGCCTGCGCTGGATGCTTGTCCCCAGAGACGCGGGGTATGTGTACGGGTGTACACCACTACTCCTAAAAAGCCAAATTCGGCTATGCGAAAAGTTGCCAGGGTTAGGCTTACAAACGGCAAGGAGGTTAACGCCTACATTCCTGGAGAAGGCCACAACCTGCAAGAGCACTCTGTTGTGCTCATTCGTGGTGGCAGGGTAAAAGATTTACCTGGAGTTCGTTACCATCTGATACGCGGAACACTCGATGCTTCAGGAGTTGAAGGGTGCAAACAGCGACGCTCAAAGTACGGCGCCAAGCGGCCTAAGAAAAAGTAAGTAATGTTAACCTCATTTGATTATATACAGCGATGAGAAAATCTAAACCAAAAAAAAGATTAATACTGCCCGATCCTAAATTTGGCGACGTGATGGTTACCAGGTTTGTTAACAACCTGATGGAGCGCGGCAAGAAAAGCGTTGCATTCGACATCTTCTACCAATCGCTCGACATAGTAGGACAACGGATGAAAGACGCTGATAAGAACCCGCTTGAAATATGGAAGAAAGCCTTGGAGAACATCACCCCACAGGTTGAAGTGAAAAGTCGCAGGGTAGGGGGGGCAACTTTCCAGGTTCCTATGGAGGTTCGTCCCGAGCGAAAAATATCGCTTTCCATGAAAAACCTCATTCTTTATGCCCGTAAACGTAGCGGTAAGGGAATGAGCGAAAAGCTTGCTGCCGAAATTATGGCGGCCTACAACGAGGAAGGAGCTGCATTTAAGAGGAAAGAGGATATGCATAAAATGGCTGAGGCCAACAAAGCTTTTGCCCATTTCCGTTTTTAACAATACCACAGCACGAGGAAGGTAGGAATATAGATGAGCAGGGATTTAAAATATACTCGCAACATAGGAATAATGGCGCACATTGATGCCGGTAAAACAACTACTACCGAGCGCATTCTCTTTTTTACCGGGAAAACCCATAAAATTGGAGAGGTGCACGATGGAGCCGCCACAATGGATTGGATGGTGCAGGAGCAGGAGCGTGGAATTACCATTACCTCGGCTGCCACTACTACATTTTGGAGATACAACGACCAGCAGTACCAAGTAAACATCATCGATACTCCTGGCCACGTTGATTTTACTGTCGAGGTGGAACGCTCGCTTCGGGTTCTCGACGGAACAATTGCCACTTTCTGTGCAGTTGGCGGTGTTGAACCCCAAAGCGAGACGGTGTGGCGGCAAGCCGACAAGTACCGGGTTCCCAAAATCGCTTTTGTTAATAAGATGGACCGTGTTGGGGCAGATTTCCTATCTGTTGTTGGTCAGATTAAGGAGAAACTCGGGGCCAACCCAGTTCCTATTCAGCTGCCTATTGGCGCCGAGGATACCTTTGTTGGTATTGTTGACCTTATCGAAAATAAGGCCTATGTGTGGAACGACGACCAAAAAAGCAACTCCAACAATTTTAGGGTAGAGGAAGTTCCTGACTCCATGAAGCAGGAGGTTGCCGAATGGCGGAGCAAGCTGGTTGAAGCAGTTGCCTCCTACAACGATGACTTGCTGGAGCGCTTTTTCGACAACCCCGAGTCAATTTCTAACGACGAAATTATCGATACCATTCGGCGGGCAACTATCGACATGTCCATTGTTCCGGTTCTCTGTGGTGCCGCTTTTAAGAACAAAGGAATTCAAAAGTTGCTTGATGCTGTTATTGCTTTCCTGCCTAGCCCGCTGGATAAAGGGAATATTAAGGGTGTTAATCCCGAAACCGGAAATGAGGAGATTCGCAAGCCATACATCAACGAGCCTTTCTGCGGTTTAGCTTTCAAAATTGCCACCGATCCCTATGTTGGCCGTCTGGCCTTTATTAGAGTCTATTCAGGCAAAATTGATAGCGGCTCCTACGTTTACAACGTTCGCACAGGTAACAAGGAAAGAATCAGCCGCCTTTACCAGATGCATGCCAACAAGCAAAATCCAATTGAGTTCTGCGAGGCCGGAGATATTTGTGCTGCTGTAGGATTTAAGGATATTCGCACAGGCGATACCCTTTGTGTCGAGAGCAATCCCATTGCGCTCGAATCTATGACCTTCCCCGAACCTGTAATCGGACTGGCAATTGAGCCTAAAACTCAGAAGGACATGGACAAACTTGGTATAGCTCTAAACAAGCTATCCGAGGAGGATCCTACCTTTAGGGTTACATCTGACCCCGATAGCGGGCAAACCATTATTAGCGGGATGGGCGAGCTTCATCTGGAGATTATTGTAGATAGGCTCAGGCGCGAGTTCAACGTGGACATCAACCAGGGTGCACCCCAGGTTGCCTATAGGGAAACGCTTACCCGAACTGTTTCACACCGCGAAGTATTCAAGAAGCAAACCGGCGGCCGGGGAAAATTTGCCGATATTATATTTGAAATTGGCCCTGCAGACGAAGGCGTGCAAGGGTTGCAGTTTATTAACGAGGTTAAGGGCGGTAACATTCCCAAGGAGTATGTTCCTTCCATCCAGAGCGGATTTGATCAGGCCATGAACAACGGCGTTTTGGCGGGGTTTGCCCTTACCAACCTAAAGGTTGTGCTTAAGGATGGTTCTTTCCATCCGGTTGATTCCGACGCCCTTTCGTTCGAAATTGCCGCACGTTACGGCTTTAGAGCTGCTGCTCCAAAAGCCAGCCCTGTGTTGCTCGAACCTATTATGGCAGTTGAGGTGGTAACACCCGAAGAGTACATGGGCGATGTTATTGGCGACCTGAATAAACGACGCGGGCAGATAACCGGTATGGAGTCAAAGGGAGTTGCCAGAGTGGTGAAAGCCAAAGTGCCTCTTTCGGAGCAGTTTGGCTATGTAACCGTGCTGCGAACCCTTACATCGGGTCGGGCTACTTCAACCATGGAATTCTCGAACTATGCCGAGGTTCCAGCTAGCATTGCCAGCGAAATTATTGAAAAATCACGGGGCAAGGTGGTTAAGGAAATTGAATAATTACTTTTACCAATATGTACAATGAGCCAGAAAATTAGAATTAAACTCAAATCGTACGACCACAACCTGGTTGACAAGTCGGCCGAAAAAATCGTGAAAACGGTTAAGGCTACAGGCGCTGTGGTAAGCGGTCCTATTCCGCTTCCAACACATAAGCGGATATTCACCGTGAATCGTTCCACATTTGTGAACAAAAAATCGAGGGAGCAGTTTGAGCTAAGCTCCTATAAGAGATTACTCGACATCTACAGCTCCACCCAGAAGACAATCGATGCGCTGATGAAGCTCGAACTTCCAAGTGGAGTCGAAGTAGAAATTAAAGTATGAGTGTAACCTGTAAATTGTAAAAAACAATGCCACAAGGATTAATTGGACGTAAAATTGGAATGACTTCCGTTTTCGTTGAGGATGGGAAAAATGTCCCCTGCACCGTTATTGAAGCGGGTCCTTGCGTTGTTACTCAGGTAAAAACTGTCGAATCTGATGGTTATACTGCGGTGCAACTAGCTTTTGACGAGAAAAAGGAAAAGCAGACTACTGCCCCAATGATGGGGCATTTTAAGAAGGCAAACACTACACCCAAGCGTAAGCTCGCCGAGTTCAGGGACTGGAGCGGCGAAATGCAGCTAGGCGATGTGATTACAGTTGATATCTTTAATACCGATAGATGGGTTGATGTAACCGGAATTACCAAGGGTAGAGGATTTCAAGGAGTGGTAAAGCGTCATGGATTTGGTGGTGTTGGTGGGCAAACCCACGGCCAGCACAACCGGCAACGCCACCCAGGTTCAATGGGTGCTTCATCCTACCCGTCACGTGTGTTTCCTGGCAAGAGACTGGCAGGTAGAATGGGCGGCGACAGGGTTAAAATTATCAACCTACGCGTGCTTAAAGTAATCCCTGAAAGCAACCTACTCCTCGTTAAGGGTTCTATTCCGGGAGCAAAGGGTTCTTACTTAATTATTGAGAAGTAATGGAAGCAAAAGTACTTAGCATATCAGGACAAGATACGGGCAGAACTGTCCAGCTGGACGATTCAATTTTTGCCATCGAGCCTAACGATCATGCCATTTACCTGGATGTGAAGCAGATTCTTGCCAATAAACGACAGGGAACTCACAAATCAAAAGAACGTAGCGAGGTTTCTGGTAGCACCAGGAAGCTGAAACGTCAAAAGGGAACCGGAACTGCCCGTGCAGGTAGCATCAAATCGCCCCTATTTAGAGGTGGGGGTAGAGTTTTTGGCCCCGTCCCACGCGACTACAGCTTTAAGCTGAACAAGAAAGTGAAGCTGCTTGCCCGGAAAAGCGCCCTAACCTATAAGGTAAAGGAGAATGCTTTTATCGTTGTGGAGGACTTTAATATCGAAACCCCAAAAACAAAGGAGTTCATCACTATTTGTAAAAACCTCAACGTAGCCGACAAAAAAACCATATTCGTGTTGAGCGAAACGAATAAAAATATATATTTGTCGTCCAGAAATTTACAACAGCAGAAGGTCGTTCAAGCCTCATCTTTAAACACTTACGAAATACTCCATGCAAAAGCCATGGTTCTTTGCGAAAGTTCAGTTGAGGTGCTGCACAAAATGTTTAAAATTTCATAAACCAAGTGGAGTATGGACATACTAATTAGGCCTATTGTTACCGAAAAGATGGAGCGTTTAACCGGAAAGTTAAACCAGTACGGCTTTATTGTTGACAAAAGGGCAAATAAATTTCAGATAAAGGACGCAATCCAGGATATGTATGGCGTTACTGTTGACCGGGTAAATACTATGCGCTATGCCGGTAAACGGAAGTCGCGTTACACCCGTACAGGTGTAGTTACCGGAAGAACCAACAGCTACAAAAAAGCGGTGGTTACCTTAAAGGCTGGAGATAAAATTGATTTTTATAGCAACATTTAAACGAAATGGCTGTACGCAAACTAAAACCTGTTACACCAGGACAGAGGCACAAAATTATAGGCACATTCGAGGAAATTACCACATCGAAGCCTGAGAAATCGTTGCTACGACCCCTGAAGAAATCTGGTGGAAGAAACAACCAGGGGAAAATGACCATGCGCTACATAGGTGGTGGTCACAAGCGTAGATACCGCTTGATAGATTTTCAACGCAGTCGTGAAGACGAACCTGCAGTTGTAAAATCGGTGGAGTACGATCCAAACCGCACTGCCCGCATCGCGCTGGTGGAGTATCCGGATGGCGAAAAACGCTACATTGTTGCCCCCAACGGTATTAAGGTGGGCCAAACGGTTATGTCGGGTCATGGCGTTGCCCCTGAAGTTGGGAATACATTATACCTGTCCGAAATACCACTTGGAACGCTCATACACAACATTGAGCTCTACCCTGGAAGAGGCGCCTGCATGGCCCGAAGCGCTGGCTCATACGCCCAGCTCCTTGCCAGAGAGGGTAAGTACGTGGTTGTTAAGCTGCCTAGTGGCGAAACACGTATGGTTCTCGCAACCTGCAAAGCTACCATTGGAACGGTTTCCAACCCCGATCACGCACTCGAAAAATCAGGAAAAGCTGGTCGCTCCAGGTGGCTCGGACGTCGTCCCCGAAATCGTGGGGTGGCTATGAACCCCGTTGATCACCCAATGGGTGGTGGTGAGGGAAAAGCCTCCGGAGGTCATCCCCGCTCACGCAAGGGAATCCCCGCCAAGGGCTATAAAACCCGCTCTAAGAAGAAGGCAAGCAACAAGTTTATTGTGGAACGCCGGAAAAAGTAATCTGAATAAAACAACGCTATTATGAGTAGGTCGCTAAAAAAAGGTCCCTTCATAGATTACAAGCTGGAGAAGCGTGTCATCGAGATGAACAGCACTTCCAAGAAATCTGTTATTAAAACCTGGTCGCGTAGTTCCATGATTTCTCCCGACTTTGTGGGACACACCATAGCCGTTCACAATGGTAACAAATTTATTCCCGTGTACATCACCGAAAACATGGTAGGACACAAGCTGGGTGAATTTGCACCAACACGAACCTTCCGTGGACACGCAGGTAATAGGAAAAAGTAAGTGAATTCACTAAATTGATATTAAGCAATGGGTGCAAGAAAACGTGAAATGGCCAATAGGCTTAAAGAAGAGAGAAAGGACAAGGCGATGGCTGTTCTTCGCAACTGCCCGTCCTCTCCCCGCAAAATGCGCTTGGTGGTGGATCAGATACGTGGAAAAGATGTAAATACAGCCCTTAACATACTGAAGTTCAGCCCAAAACATGCCTCAAAGGATGTGCATAAGCTGCTCCTTTCGGCAATTGCCAACTGGAAGTCGAAGAATGAAGGCATACGCCTGGAGGATGCCAACCTCTTTGTTAAGGAGATATTCGTTGACCAGGGAAGAACCCTGAAAAGAATTAGAACTGCACCACAGGGACGCGCACACCGTATTCGTAAGCGCTCTAATCACGTTACCGTGATAGTAGATAGTGCTCCAGCAATTAACGATACTAACAACTAACAGCTACATGGGACAGAAAGTTAATCCAATATCAAACAGGCTTGGAATCATAAAGGGTTGGGATTCAAACTGGTATGGGGGTAAAAACTACTCTCAAAAGCTAGTTGAAGACTATAAAATTCGCGAATACCTAAACGAGAGGCTCTCCAAGGCCAGCCTTTCAAAAATTGTAATTGAGCGCACCCTGAAGCTGATTACCGTTACCATTCACACTGCCCGTCCGGGAATCATCATTGGAAAAGGTGGCCAGGAGGTTGACAAGTTGAAGGAGGAGCTTCGTAAAATTACCAACAAGGAGGTGCAGATCAACATATTTGAGGTAAAACGCCCCGACCTGGATGCAGTGATAGTTAGCAACAATATTGCACGGCAGCTCGAGGGAAGAATTTCCTTCCGCAGAGCCGTTAAAACCGCTATAGCATCAACCATGAGAATGGGAGCTGAGGGGATAAAGGTTCAAGTATCGGGTCGGTTGGGTGGAGCTGAAATGGCCCGTTCCGAAACCTACAAGGAGGGAAGAATACCCCTACATACCTTTCGTGCCGACATAGATTACGCGTTGGCCGAAGCCCACACCAAGGTAGGTCTAATTGGTATCAAGGTGTGGATATGCAACGGGCTGGTTTACGGTAAAAGAGACCTCTCGCCAAACCTTGGTATTTCATCTGCCGCACCTGCCCAATCGGGGCATGGACAAGCCAGGCCTCATGGTGCTCGTAAAAAGAAAAGTAATAAGTAGAACACCTTAAAGCATTCTGGAAATGTTACAACCAAAAAAGACCAAGTATAGAAGGCAGCAAAAGGGTAGAATGAAGGGCAATGCCCAACGGGGAAACCAGCTGGCATTCGGTTCATTCGGGATTAAGGCTTTGGATTCGGCTTGGATTACCAGCCGACAGATTGAAGCTGCCCGTCAGGCTCTTACCCGTCACATGAAGCGTGAGGGACAAATATGGATTCGCATATTCCCCGATAAACCCATAACAAAAAAACCGGCTGAAGTTCGAATGGGAAAGGGAAAAGGAGCACCTGAGGGTTTTGTGGCTGTGGTAACCCCCGGCCGCATGCTTTTCGAGTGTGAGGGGGTTTCGCTTGATATTGCCAAGGAAGCTCTCCGCCTGGCCGCTCAAAAACTTCCCATTGCTACTAAATTCGTAGTACGGAATGATTATGTTGAACCTGTAAGCTAGCTAGAACATGAAAGCATCAGAAGTAAGAGAACTTACCGATAAAGAGATTGTTGAACGAATCGAAGCAGAAAAGACCAACCTCCTTAAGCTCAAGTTAAACCATAGCATTTCACCGCTGGACAACCCCATGAAGATTAAGGAATCGCGTCGTACTATTGCCCGGTTGAAAACAATCTTAACCCAACGGAAGCTAAGTCAGAACCAGTAATGTTGAATTGCAATGGAAGAAGTTAAGCGAAATTTACGAAAGGTACGAACAGGTGTTGTGGTTAGCAATAAGATGGACAAGTCTATTGTAGTTGCTGTTCACCGCAAAGTAAAACATCCTACATACGGAAAGTACGTGAAAAAAACCACCAAATTTTACGCCCATGATGAGGCAAATACCTGCAACATAGGCGATGTGGTGAAGATAATGGAAACCCGTCCTCTCAGCAAGCTGAAACGCTGGAGATTAGTTGAAATAATTGAAAGAGCGAAGTAGCCATGATACAGCAGGAAACACGATTAAAAGTAGCCGATAACAGTGGAGCCAAAGAGGTTTTGTGCATTCGCGTTCTCGGTGGTACCGGCATGCGCTATGCCCGGATTGGCGATGTGATTGTCGTTACCGTGAAAAATGCCATTCCTTCTGGCGAAATTAAGAAGGGTACCGTTTCAAAAGCAGTAGTCGTTAGAACTAAAAAGGAAATACGCAGGCCCGACGGCTCCTATATCCGTTTCGATGATAACGCCTGTGTGCTGCTTAATGCACAAGGCGAAATTCGCGGAACCCGCATATTTGGTCCCGTGGCCAGGGAGCTCCGGGATAACTACATGAAAATTGTATCACTAGCACCCGAGGTGCTGTAATCCCTTAAAATTCAAATTACATATGGCAAGCAAGCTACATATAAAGAAAGGGGACCTTGTTTACGTCATTTCTGGGGAAAGCAAGGGCAAGCAGGGCAGAGTGCTTAGCGTTCAGGTAAGCAAACAGCGCGCCTTTGTTGAAGGGGTTAACATGGTGTCCAAGCATACCAAGCCCAACTCCAAGTACCCTCAGGGTGGAATTATCAAGATGGAAGCCCCAATTCATATATCCAACCTGATGCTGATTGATCCCGCATCAGGTAAGCCTACCCGCATTGGCCGCAGGCTTAACGATAAGGGAAAGCTGGTTAGATACTCAAAAAAATCAGGAGAGGAGATTAAGTAATGGAATACGTTGCCAATTTCAAAAGGAAGTATAAGGAGGAAATTGTTCCCGCTTTGATGAAGGAGTTTGGATACAAAAGCGTGATGCAGGTTCCCCGGCTGGAAAAGATTGTCATCAACCAGGGCGTTGGTCAGGCTGTTTCCGATAGGAAAATTATTGAGGCAGCCCAGGCCGATCTTACCCTTATAGCTGGACAAAAAGCTGTGCAAACTTTTTCGCGGAAGGATATTTCAAACTTTAAGCTTCGTAAGAACGTTCCTATAGGTCTTAAAGTTACCCTTCGTCGCGACAGAATGTACGAGTTTATGGAACGTCTGATCAACGTTTCGCTTCCCCGGATACGCGATTTCAAGGGTATTAACGATAAGCTCGACGGACGGGGTAACTACACCCTGGGCATTGAGGAGCAAATAATTTTCCCTGAAATCGACATGGATAAAATTAACAGGTTGCTGGGCATGGAGATAACTTTTGTTACCTCCACCAACAATGACGAGGAGGCATATGCCCTTCTGCGTGAATTCGGTTTACCCTTTAAAAATGCTAAAAAGAACTAGTATATGGCAAAAGAGTCGATGAAAGCCCGTGAGGTGAAGCGAGCAAAACTTGTTGAGAAATACGCAGAGAAACGTGCAAAGCTTAAAGCAGAAGGCGATTTTATTGGTCTTCAGAAGTTACCCCGTAACTCTAATCCTATTCGCCTTCATAACCGCTGCATGATTACGGGCAGGCCCCGCGGGTACATGCGTCAGTTTGGCGTTAGCAGAATCACATTCAGGGAAATGGCTTCAAAAGGGCTTATTCCCGGCATAAAGAAAGCAAGCTGGTAAAACACAACATAATTTTAGTTTACAATGATTACCGACCCCATAGCAGATTACCTCACCCGAATTCGTAACGCCGTTATGGCCAACCATCGGGTGGTTGAAATACCCGCTTCAAAAATGAAGCTGGAAATGAGCCGAATTCTTTTCGAAAAAGGCTACATTTTGAACTATAAGTTTGAGGATGACGGCAAACAGGGTACTATCAAAATTGCCCTGAAGTACCATCCTGAAACTAAAAAGAATGCTATTAAGCACATTGAAAGAGTTAGCAGACCAGGATTACGTAAGTACACTAATGCCAGAGAACTACCCCGGGTGCTCAACGGGTTAGGTGTGGCCATTATCAGCACATCCCAGGGCATTATGACCGACAAGGAGGCCCGCGTTAAAAATATTGGGGGCGAAGTGGTATGCTACGTTTACTAAATAATTTTACTAACCAAATACAATTTTTCTAATGTCTAGGATCGGAAATAAACCTGTAAACCTACCACAGGGTGTAAGCGTTAAAATTAGCGCCGATAATGTGGTAAGCGTAAAAGGCCCTCTGGGAGAGCTCTCCCAGAAAGTTGACCCGGACATCACCGTCAACTTACAGGGAAACCTAGTTGTTCTCACCAGACCAACCGATCAAAAACGCCATCGATCTCTTCATGGACTTTACCGAGCCCTGATTAACAACATGGTGATTGGTGTTTCAACGGGTTGGGAGCTTCAACAGGAGTTGATTGGTGTTGGGTACAAGGCCGAAGCCAAAGGGCAGCTGCTTCAGCTGAGCCTCGGCTTTTCGCATGACATCGATTTCCTCCTTCCAAACGAGGTGAAGGTTGAAACCAAAACCGAACGTAAGGGAAACCCTACAATCACCCTGAAGAGCATTGACAAGCAGCTGTTAGGACAGGTAGCTGCCAAGATACGCTCTCTCCGTAAACCTGAACCCTACAAAGGAAAGGGTATTCGTTTTGTTGGCGAAGTTGTTCGTAGAAAAGCCGGTAAGTCGGCAAGTGTGTAACCTGTTAATCTATTTTGAGATATGGCTTTAAGTAAAGAGGAAAGAAGGCTTCGTATAAGGAGACGAATTCGGAAGAAAATTTCGGGTACGGCTGAAAAACCACGATTAACGGTTTTTAGGAGTAATACCAATATTTATGTTCAGTTTGTGGATGACGTTACCGGTCGAACTTTAGCCAGCGCATCGTCGATGGTAAAGGATATTGCTGGGAAACCTAAAATTACCAAAACCGAACAGGCCAAATTGGTTGGGCAGCTGGCTGCAAAGAATGCCCTGGAAAAGGGAATTACCACCGTGGTGTTTGACCGCAGTGGCTACCTATACCATGGTAGGGTTAAGGCATTAGCCGATGCAGCTCGGGAATCAGGACTTAAATTCTAACGATAATGTCAGCAAACACTAACATACATAGGGTAAAAGCCAGCGACCTGGAGTTAAAGGATCGGCTGGTAAGCATACAGCGTGTAACCAAGGTTACCAAAGGTGGCCGGACTTTCAGCTTTTCAGCAATTGTAGTAGTTGGCAACGAGGATGGCGTTGTGGGTTACGGTTTGGGTAAAGCCAGTGAAGTTACTGCCGCCATTGCCAAGGGTATTGAAGATGCCAAGAAAAACCTGGTTAAAATACCGGTTTTCAAGGGTACTATTCCCCACGAGCAGGAAGCCAAGTACGGTGGTGCCAAGGTTATCATCAGACCTGCCTCCCAGGGAACAGGGGTTAAAGCGGGAGGCGCCATGCGCGCTGTGCTGGAGAGCGTTGGAATTACCGATGTGCTGGCAAAATCTAAAGGCTCATCTAACCCTCACAACTTGGTTAAAGCTACGGTAATGGCACTTCTCGAGCTTCGTGATGCCAGAACTATTGCCGAGCAACGGGGTATCTCATTAAGCAAAGTTTTTAACGGTTAGTTTTTTAAAGCCATGGCAAAAGTTAAAATTACCCAAATCAAGAGCGTTATTGGCCACCCAGAACGCCAACGGCGTACCCTCAGGTCGCTGGGCATTAAAAGAATGCATCAAACCGTTGAAGTAGAAGGTACTCCACAGGTATTGGGCATGATAGCCAAGGTAAGACACCTTATACGGGTGGAGTAGTACCTACAGAACCTTAAAAATGGATAAAACTATGAATCTAAATAACTTAAAACCTGCCAAGGGATCTACCCGCAATCGGAAAAGGGTTGGACGTGGAACGGGATCCGGGCACGGCAGAACCAGCGGACGCGGTCAAAAGGGAGCACAATCGCGTTCGGGCCATTCCTACAAGGTTGGTTTCGAGGGTGGCCAGATGCCCCTGCAGCGACGAATGCCTAAATATGGTTTTAAAAATCCATTCAGGATTGAATACCAGGCCATTAACATCGGGACACTACAGGCGCTGGCTGAGAAAAATGGATATTCAATTATTGACGTGGATACCCTGATTGAAGCAGGGTTGGTTACCCGTAACGAGCGTATCAAAATTCTGCTAAGGGCGAACTTACTGCAAAGCTAGAGGTTAAA
>ERZ795061.3149-NODE-3149-length-14585-cov-8.556160_pt1 | contig 14585 bp, 12 predicted proteins | sample MGYA00375145_ERZ795061 | MGnify/ENA primary metagenome ERZ795061 (study PRJEB30190, sample SAMN05720144) | anaerobic digester metagenome | isolation source: active sludge of municipal wastewater-treating anaerobic digesters | place: USA | collected 2014-12-22 ... | reverse complement strand
GGTGGCGTGGATCTTCGAGCTCACCCCGCAGGGATTGAAGCGGGATGCCGACGTGCCGCCGTCGGAATCGATCGCGCCGAAGACCGCGCGCATGCTCGACCGCGCGATCATCGTCCTGCTGGCGATCGCAGTGGGCTACTTCGCCTTCGACAAGTTCGTGCTGTCGCCGCACCGGGAAGCGGTGCTGGTGGCCGAGACCACCCGCGTGGCTTCGGCGCGCGTCACCGCGCAACGGATCGACCTCGGCAACTCCATCGCCGTGCTGCCGCTGGCGAATGCCAGCAAAGACGCCGACCAGCAGTTTTTCGCGGACGGCCTGTCCGATAGCCTGATCGCGACGCTGTCCAAGTTCTCCGGCTTGAAGGTGATCGGGCGCACATCGTCGTTCCAGTTCCGCGACAGCCAGGAAGACGCCCGGACCATCGGTCGCAAGCTGGGGGTCGAATACCTGCTGAGCGGCAGTGTCCAGCACGCGGGCGAGTCGGTGCGGATCACGGTGGAACTGGTGGCCACCAGGGAAGGCACCATCCTCTGGTCGCATCACTACGACCGACCGTACAAGGACCTGTTCGCATTGCAGGATGACATGGCCACGGCGATCGGTGGTGTGTTGAAGGCTCGCCTATTGCCTGGCCAGAAGGCTCGCAATGACCGGCCGCCGGGAGGTGACCTGCGCGCCTACCTGGCCTTCCTGCAGGGGAATTACTACGCCGACATCGGGCGCGAGGCTGAAGTGCGTGCCGCCATCGTCGAATTGGGCAAGGCCACGCGCATCGATCCGTCGTATGCCATGGCATGGGCCGAGCTCTCGCGCGTGTGGACGTCACTGGCCGCCACGGCGTTGAGTGGCGATGAGGCGAGGGATGCTTATTCGGAAGCCCGACGCAGCGGCGATCGTGCGTTGGCGCTGGATCCGGAATTGGCCTATGCGCACATCGCGCGTGGCTGGCTGCTGGAGAATGCCGACCTGGACTGGGCGGGCGCGACGCGCGAGTACAAGGCGGCGATGCGCCTGGCGCCGGAGCTCATGCAGAATCGCTTCAGCGTGGGTAGCATGCTGGCATTGCAAGGCCAGTTGCAGGACGCCGTTCGGCTCAGCCGGGAAGCGCTCGCCACCGATCCATTGGCCGGGAACTGGTGGATCTGGCTGGCCGCTTACCTGTCGGCCCTCGGTCGCCTCGACGAGGCCGAGGCCGCGATCCGCAAGGCCATCCAACTGAAGCCGGACGGCAGCAACGCATGGACCCAGTTGGCGATCATCGAGCTCCAGCGTGGCGATGCAAAGGCCGCGCTGGAGGCTGCGAAGAATGAACCCGAGGGCGTCTGGCGCGAAATCGCGTTGGCGATGGCGCTGCAGGCCGGCAAGGATCGCGCCGCAGCGGATGCCGCCCTGGCCAACCTCATTGCCGACTACGGCGACGTAGCCGCCTACCAGGTCGCGCAGGTGCAGGCGTTGCGCAACGATGCCGACGCAACGTTCGAGTGGCTGGAACGCGCGCGCGCGAATCGGGATCCCGGCGTCGGCAACACCATGATCGACCCCTTGGTGATGCGCTACAAGGAAGATCCGAGGCTCGCCGCGTTCTGCGAGACCGTCGGCCTGCCGCCACCCACCGAAAGCCAGACGAAGGGCCTCTGACCCGCATGTTCGACACCTCACCGCAACTCGATTGCAAGGGACGCATCCTCCGCCTGGACGTGCCGCGGGTCATGGGCATCGTCAATGTCACGCCCGATTCGTTTTCGGATGGCGGCGCGCACGACGACGTGGAGGCGGCGGTCGCGCATGGCCTGCAGCTGGTCGCGGAGGGCGCGGACCTGCTGGACATCGGCGGCGAGTCGACCCGGCCCGGCGCCGAAGAAGTCCCGGTCGAGGAAGAACTGCGCCGGGTCATCCCGGTGATCGAACGGTTGGCGAAGGACACATCGGTGCCGATCAGCATCGACACCTCCAAGCCCGAGGTGATGCGTGCCGCGGTCGAGGCGGGCGCGGGCATGATCAACGATGTGTTCGCACTGCGCCGCGAGGGCGCGCTGGACGCGGCGGCGGCGTTGCGCGTGCCGGTGGTGTTGATGCACATGCAGGGCGAGCCGCGCACGATGCAGTCGGCACCGGATTACGACGACGTGGTCGGCGAGGTCCATCGCTTCCTGGCCGAACGCATCTTCGTCGCGGAGATGGCCGGCATCGCGAAGAAGCACATCGTGGTGGATCCGGGGTTCGGCTTTGGCAAGAACACGCAGCACAACCTGCAGTTGCTCGCGCAGTTGCAGCGCTTCACCGAACTCGGGGTGCCGCTGCTGGCCGGCCTGTCGCGCAAGAAGAGCATCGGTGAATTGACCGGTCGCGATGATCCGCGCGCACGGAATTTCGGTTCGATCGCCGCGCATGTGATCGCCGCGCAACGCGGTGCGTTGCTGGTGCGCGTGCATGACGTGGCCGGCACGGTGGATGCATTGAAGGTGTGGAATGCGCTGGCGGCGGTGCCGATGCCGCGGGTGCAGGCCAAGCCGGAGATCCGCTGGCCGGACGAGTGATCCTCTGTTCGATTGCAGGTGGTCGCCGCGTTGGAGTCGTGGACATCCCGCGGGAATTCCGATGCGCCACCCCGTCGTCGCCGTGCTGATCCTGCTTGGCGGTTGCGGTCAAGCGCCTGCGCCCGCGCCGGCAGCGCCCGTCGCGAAGGTTGACGCTGCCGCGAAAGGCGACCCCGTCGAAGGCCTGCGCGTGGCCACGCGGCTGGGCTGCAACGGCTGCCATGAAAAGAACGGCGGCGGCGGGGTGTTCATGGAGAATCCGGAGGTCGGCCGGGTGGTGGCCCCCAACCTCACCGAGCGCCGGCGCCTGTATGACGATGCCGCGTTCGCCGCGTTGTTGCATGAGGGCATGACCCATGACGGCCATCCGCCGTTGGGCATGCCGATCCACATGTTCCAGTACCTGAGCATTGGCGAAGTCCGCGACGTCACCGCGTGGCTGCGCTCGTTGCCCGATGTCGCCACCACGTTGCCGGAGACGGCGTATTCCGAGGCGATCGCCAAGTCGATCGCGGACGGGACGCTGCCCTACCTCGATGACGTGAAGGCCGATCCCGGCAACATCCCGCCCGCCCGGAGGACGATGCGCCCTCGCTGGTGGTCGCCAAGGCCTACACCCCCGAAAAATTCGCCCGGCTGATGAAGACCGGCCAGATCGCCACCGGCGGCAAGTCCAGGACCGGTCTGATGAGCGAGGTCGCCGCGTCCCGCTTCTCCTCGCTGACCGATGCCGAGGTGTCGGCGCTCAAGCGCTACCTCGACGCGCGCTGAGCGTTGGCGCCCGCCTGCGGTAAGCTCCCCGCGGACGCCACGGGGAGGCACGCATGACCGCCAGCACGCCATTGCTGATCACTTTCGCGATCTACCTGCTGGCGATGATCGGTATCGGCGTGGTGGCCTGGAAACGCACCCGCGACTTCGACGACTACATCCTGGGCGGGCGCTCGCTGGGCGGTTACGTGACGGCGCTGTCCGCAGGTGCCTCGGACATGAGCGGGTGGCTGCTGATGGGCTTGCCCGGTGCGCTGTACCTGTCCGGGGTTTCGGAGGCATGGATCGCGATCGGGCTGGTGCTTGGCGCGTGGGCGAACTGGAAATTCGTGGCAGGCCCCTTGCGCGTGTACACCGAGCGCACCGACAACGCGCTGACCTTGCCGGACTATTTCACCACGCGCTTCGCCGCCGACGGCAAGTTGCTGCGGATCGTGTCCGCGCTGGTGGTGCTGGTGTTCTTCGCGGTGTACTGCGCCAGCGGGATCGTGGCGGGCGCGCGCCTGTTCGAAAGCGTGTTCGGCCTGTCGTATGCGCAGGCGCTGTGGTGGGGCGCGGCCGCGACCATCCTGTACACCCTGGTCGGCGGCTTCCTGGCAGTCAGCTGGACCGACACCGTGCAGGCCACGCTGATGATCTTCGCGCTGATCCTGACGCCGGTCATCGTGATCCTGAGCATTGGCGGCGTCGGCGACAGCCTGCGCATCATCGAGCAGGTCGACCCGGCGAAACTCGACTGGTTCAAGGGTGGCGAGCTGGGCCTGGTCGGGATCGTGTCCCTGCTGGCGTGGGGGCTCGGCTACTTCGGCCAGCCGCACATCCTGGCCCGGTTCATGGCCGCCGATTCGCTGGCAGTGATCCCGCAGGCACGGCGGATCGGCATGGCCTGGATGGTGTTGTGCCTGTTCGGTGCGATGGCCACCGGCTTCTTCGGCATCGCGTACTTCGCCCAGCATCCGGAACAGGCCGGGATGGTCAGCGAGAACCACGAGCGCGTGTTCATTTCACTGTCGAACCTGTTGTTCAATCCGTGGATCGCCGGGGTGCTGCTGTCGGCGATCCTGGCCGCGATCATGAGCACGCTGTCCTGCCAGTTGCTGGTCTGCTCCAGTGCGCTGACCGAGGACTTCTACCGTGGATTCCTGCGGCCACGCGCCAGTGAGCGCGAGCTGGTGTGGACCGGCCGGGCGATGGTGTTGGGGATCGCGCTGGTGGCGATCTTCATCGCCCGCGATCCGCAGAGCCGCGTGCTGGGGCTGGTCAGTTACGCATGGGCCGGTTTTGGCGCCGCGTTCGGTCCGGTGGTGCTGTTCTCGCTGTTCTGGGCACGGATGACCCGCAGTGGCGCATTGGCGGGAATGGTGGCCGGTGCCGCCACGGTGATCCTGTGGAAATACACCGGCAGCGCACTCTACGAAATGGTGCCGGGGGTGATCGCCGCCAGCCTCGCGATCGTGGCCGGCAGCCTGTTGTCGCGCGCGCCGAGTGACGACGTGGTGGCGCGTCACCAGCAGGTACGACTGAGCCTGCGCGAACAGGGCTACTGAGCCCGGCGATCCGTGCCGCGATGACACTCGACACCCGCCCGCGCTGCATCGCGCTGATGGGCCCGACCGCCTCGGGCAAGAGCGCGTATGCGCTCGAGCTCGCGGAGCGGCTGGGCGGCGAGATCGTCAGCGTCGATTCCGCGCTGGTCTATCGCGGCCTGGACATCGGTGCCGCCAAGCCCACGCGCGACGAACAGGCCCGGGTGCCGCACCACCTCATCGACGTGCGCGAGCCGTGGCAGCCGTATTCGGCGGCGGAATTCGCCAGGGACGCGCGCGTGGCGATCGACGCGATCCTGGCGCGCGGCCGCATCCCGATCCTGGCCGGCGGCACCGGGCTGTATTTCCGTGCCTTGCTCGACGGCCTGGCCGACATGCCCGAAGCCGACCCCGCCTCGCGCGAAGCCATCACTGCCGATGCCGACGCGCGTGGCTGGGCGGCACTGCACGCGGACCTTGCGGTGGTCGATCCCGCGGCCGCCGCGCGCATCCATGCCACCGATGCGCAGCGCATCCAGCGTGCGCTGGAAGTGCAGCGGCTGACCGGGAGGCCGATCAGCGACTGGCAGCGCGAATCCACCCGCGTGCGATTCCCGGCCCGCGTGCTGAAGCTGGTGTTGTCGCCCGCGGACCGCGCGGTATTGCATGCGCGCATCGAACAGCGATTCGACGTGATGCTGGGCGCGGGCTTCCTCGATGAAATGCGCGCCTTGCGCGCGCTGCCGCAGTTGCGCGCGCATCCCGCGCCGCTGGAATTGCCGGCGGTGCGCGCCGTCGGTTATCGGCAGGCGTGGGAGTTCCTGGATGGCGCGTGCGATGCGGCCACGTTCCGCGCGCGCGCCATCGCCGCGACCCGGCAACTGGCCAAGCGCCAGTTCACCTGGCTGCGGCGGGAGGTGGACGCGCGCTGGTTCGATCCCCTGGCGCAGCGCGCGCAACTGGACGATGCGGTCGCAGGTTTCATCGGCAAGCTTGCGCCTTGACGCGCGCATTCGCGGCGTCCTGCGTTAACATCGGGTCGCGCCCCCGGAAACGCGGCGGGTGCGGGGCCCGGGGAACAGGCCCACGACCACAAACAACAAGAAGACACGCAACAGCCGTGGGGAAACCAATGTCCAAGTCGCAGTCCTTGCAGGATCCCTTCCTGAACGCCTTGCGCCGGGAGCGCGTCCCGGTGTCGGTCTACCTGGTCAACGGGATCAAGCTGCAGGGCACCATCGAATCGTTCGACCAGTTCGTGGTCCTGCTGCGCAATACCGTCAGCCAGATGGTCTACAAGCACGCGATCTCGACCGTGGTGCCCGCGCGCAACGTGCGCATCAGCGCCACCGGCGTGGCCGAGGGCGAGCCCAGCGAGCCCGAAGACGGGGCCGAGTAGCGTCCAGCGCCCAGGGGCAGGCCCCCGTGCCTGCCCTGAGCGGGGGCGGATCGCCCAGGGCAACGACAGGGGGTTGCCCCGACGGGATTCGCCCGCATCTAGGGTTCGATGCCAACCCAATTGTTCGAACGCTCCCGCCGGGGCGAGCACGCCCTGCTGATCCAGCCGCATGCCGGAGGCCCGCCCGGTGAAGGCGTGCTGGAGGAATTCGGCGAACTCGCGCGCTCCGCAGGCGCCACCGTGGCCGCGGTGGTGACCGCCAAGATCGACCGTCCGAATCCCGCCACCCTGATCGGTAGCGGCAAGCTGGAGGAAGTGAAGGCCGCCTGCGACGCCACCGGCGCCGACCTGGTGCTGGTCAACCACGCGCTCAGCCCCGGCCAGGAGCGCAACCTCGAGAAGTTGCTGGAGCGTCGCGTCGTCGACCGCACCGGCCTGATCCTCGACATCTTCTCGCAGCGTGCCCGCAGTGCCGAAGGCAAGTTGCAGGTCGAACTTGCGCAGCTCAAGCACGTGGCCACCCGGCTGGTGCGCGGCTGGACCCACCTGGAGCGCCAGCGCGGCGGTTCGATCGGCCTGCGTGGCCCCGGCGAAACCCAGCTGGAAACCGACCGCCGCCTGCTGCAGAAGCGCGTTGACATGCTGCAGAAGCGGCTGGAAAAGGTCGAGGTCCAGCACACCCAGATGCGGCGCGCGCGCGTCCGCAGCGAACTGCCGCGGGTCGCGCTGGTCGGCTATACCAATGCCGGCAAGTCGACCCTTTTCAATGCGCTCACCGGCGCCGATGCCTACGCCGCGGACCAGCTGTTCGCCACGCTGGATCCCACCGTGCGCCGGATCGAGCTGGCCGGCGGTGGCGTGGTCCTGGCCGATACCGTCGGCTTCGTCCGCGACCTGCCGCATGAACTCGTCGCCGCGTTCCGCTCGACCCTGAGCGAGGCGCGCGAGGCCGACCTGCTGCTGCACGTCATCGATGCCAACGACCCGCTGCGCGAGGAGCGCATGGGCCAGGTCGATGCCGTGCTGCGCGAGATCGGCGCGGGCGATATCCCGCAATTGCAGGTGTTCAACAAGATCGACCGCATCGAGGGCGCGCTGCCGCGCATCGACCAGCGCGGCGAGGATCGACTCGCGGTGTGGGTGTCGGCACGCGACGAGCTTGGCATCGACCTGCTGCGCGAGGCGCTGGGCGAACGCCTTGGCCTGCAGCGCGTGGTCGGCGACATCCTCCTGCCGGTCGATGCCGGCCGCCTGCGGGCGCGCCTGCATGCGCTGGATGCCGTGCGCGGTGAGCAGCTCGAGGCCGACGGCTGGCGCCTGCAGGTAGACCTGCCGGTCGCGGACGCGGCGCGGCTGGCCGCACAGGCCGATGGCGCGCCGTTGCGGCCGTTGCTGCCGGCGATCGACACCGGACTTCCCATGGAACGCGACCCGGCAGGCTTGCCGGTAGAATCGGACGCATGACGACGAAAAGCAGCGGCCCGCGCGGGCCAAGAGTGAGCTGGATGGCGTGGAACAGGCCGGGCGGTTCTTCCGGCAAATCCACCGGTGGCGGTGGCTTCGGCAACCTGATGGACAAGCTGCCGGACTTCGGCAACGGCAACCCGTTGCGCTGGATCTGGATCGTGCTGGCGCTGTGGCTGGCGTTCAACTGCTTCGTCCTGGTCAACGAGCAGGAGCGCGGCGTGGTGCTGCGCTTCGGCAAGTTCGAGCGGGTGATGCAGCCGGGCGCCAACTTCAAGCTGCCGTGGCCGCTGGAGCGCGTGCGCATGGTCAACGCCACCAAGATCGAAACCTTCAACGAAACCGTCCCGGTGCTGACCCGCGACGAGAACATCGTCAATGTCGAGATCAACGTGCAGTACCGCATCGGCGATGCGCAGGCGTACCTGTTCGGTACCCGCAATGCCGACGACGTGCTCAAGCAGGCCGCGCTCAGCACGGTGCGCGAACAGGTCGGGCGCGCCGACCTGGACACGGTGCTCGGCGCGCGCAACGCGCTGGCGGTGACCGCCCGCGACCAGTTGCAGAAGTCGCTGGCGACCTACGGGACGGGCCTGAACGTGACCGAGCTCAACCTGCCCAACGCGCGACCGCCCGAGGAAGTGAAGCCGGCCTTCGATGACGTCAACAGCGCGCAGCAGGACAAGGACCGGGTCACCAGCGAGGCGATCGCGTATGCCGCCAAGGTGGTGCCGGTGGCGCGCGGTGAAGCCGCTCGCACGCGCACGGTGTCCGAGGGCTACAAGACCGCGGCGATCGCGCGTGCGACCGGCGACGCGACGCGCTTCAGCCTGCTGGTCGAGCAGTACAAGGCCGCGCCGGACGTGACCCGCAAGCGCCTGTGGCTGGATACCGTGCAACAGGTGCTGGCCGAGAATCGCACTGTAGTTGGTGGCGACGGCCGCCAGCTGATCTACGTGCCGATGCACGGCGGCAAGGCCCCGGCCGGCGCGACCACGGCGCCGCCCGCGACATTGGCGCCGGAACTGATTTCGCCGACGGTGGAAGCCACCGCGGAGCCCGCGCGGAGCGTGCGTAGCGGCCGTGCCGCGGGTCGCGAGGAGGTCGTGCGATGAAATTCTCCAGCTGGATGTCCGCCATCGTCGCTGCGCTGCTGCTGGTCGCGAGCTCGATGTTTGTGATCCCCGAAGGCCAGACCGCGCTGGTCCTCAAGTTCGGCAAGGTGGTGCGCGCCGACCTCGAGCCGGGCCTGCACTTCAAGCTGCCGCTGGTGGAGAGCCTGCGTCGCTTCGACCGCCGCCTGCAGGTGCTGGCCGCTCCGGCCGAGCGCTACCTGACGTCCGAGCGCAAGGACGTCAGCGTCGACTTCTTCGCGATCGGGCGGATCGAGGACGTGCGCGCGTTCTACCGCGCCACCGGTGGTGACGAGGATGCTGCGTCCGCGCGCCTGGCCCCGATCATCAAGGACGCGCTGCGCAACGAGATCAACACGCGCACCTTGCAGCAAGTGGTCTCCGGCAGCCGTGCCGACGTGATCGGCAAGCAGCTCGAGAACATCAATCTCGGCGCCAGGAACATGGGCGTGCGCATCGTCGACCTGCGCATCAAGCAGATCGACCTGCCCACCGACAGCCGGGTGATCGGCGACGTCTACAGCCGCATGCGCGCACAACGCCAGCAGGTCGCCAGCCGCTTGCGCGCCGAGGGCGAGGAGCAAGCCAACCAGATCCGTGCGAAGGCCGACCGCGACCGCGCGGTGATCCTGGCCGAGGCCGAGCGCGACGCGCAGACCCTGCGCGGCGAGGGCGATGCCGAGGCGACCCGGCTATATGCCGAAGCGGCGAACCGCGATCCCGCGTTCTTCGCCTTCCAGCGCAGCCTGGAGGCCTACCGCAAGTCGTTCTCGAGCGGCGACAACGTGATCGTGCTGGAGCGCGACGACCCGTTCCTGCAGTACATGCGCAGCGACCGCTGACCCGTGGCCGACCTTTGGGCGGCGTTGTGCCTGGTCGCCGTGCTGGAAGGGCTGGTCCTGTTCGCTGCACCGGGTGCCTGGAAACGCGCCGTCGAGCAATTGCAGCAGATGCCGGACGAACACGTCCGGCGCATCGGCGCGATCGTGCTGGCGCTCGGGCTGGTCTCGTTGTGGTTGCTGCGCGGCTGAAAAGGCGGTCAGTGACGCGCGGCTGGCCGTTCACTCCGCTGGCTTGAATTCCGGTTTCGCCATCGGCTTGCCGCCGATGTAGCGCGCCAGCCACGCCTGCACTTCGTAGTTCCAGTAAATGGAATTCTGCGGCGACAGGATCCAGTGGTTCTCGTCCGGGAACACCACCAGCCGCGACGGCACCCGCATGGTCTGCAGGATGCCGTACAGGGCGATCCCTTGGCCGTAGGGCACGCGGTAGTCCTTCTCGCCGTGGGTGATCAGCATCGGCGTGGAGAAATTCGCGGCATAGGCCACCGGATTGTTGCGCTGCATGGCCTCGGGGCTGTCCCAGGGCGTGCCACCGAGCACTTCCTTGGTGAACCCGTACGTCGTGGTATCCGCGCCGTATTGGCCCATGAAGTCGCTGACGCCGGCATGGTTGACCAGGGCCTTGAACGCCTTGGTGTGGCCCAGCAGCCAGGTCGCGAGATAGCCGCCGTAACTCGCGCCAGCCGCTGCCACGTTGTTGCGGTCGATGGCCGGGATCGTCGCGAACAGATAGTCGTTGGCCTTGAGCACGTCCTCCGTCGGCTTGTCGCCCCAGGCGCCGTTGATGCTGCGTGCGTAGGCCTCGCCGAAACCGGTGGAGCCATGGCGGTTGACCGAGGCGACGATGTAGCCGGGGCTGGCGAATACGTGGCTGTTCCAGCGCGGGCTGAAGGCATCGCGCACCATCGTGTGCGGGCCGCCATGCAGCAGTTGCACCAGCGGGTACTTTTTCCCGGGATCGAAGCCGGGCGGATAGACCACCCATGCCTGCACGGTGTCGCCACCGGCGCCCGGGAAGGTGTGCGATTCCACCTTGCCCAGGTCCAGCCCGGCGAACAGCGCATCGTTGAAGTGGGTGAGCTGGCGCGGCTTGCCGCTGGCATCCAGGGCGAAGACTTCCGCCGCGCGGCTCGTGGTCTCGCCCAGGAACACCAGCTGGCCTGCGGCACTGTCCAGCTCGGTATTGCTGCCGTTGCCGACGATCTTGCGCACCGCGCCGCCGTCGGCATCCATCGCGAACACCGGCACCAGGCCGCTGTCCTCGGCCTGCAGCCACAGCTGGCGGCCATCCGCCGAGAACGCGACGTCGTCGATGCTCAGGTCGATGCCCGTCGTGAGCGGCATCGCCTTGCGCTCGGCAAGCGACACCCGCCACAGCCGACGCAACTCGCCTTGCGCGTTGGCGCTGGCGACGCGGGTGTACAGCACCGAACGGCCGTCGGGGGCGAAGCGCGGATAGTCGTCGCCGTAGCGATTGCCGGTGGTGAGGTTGGTGAAGGTGCCGCTGCCATCGGTCGGCAGCAGCACGATGTCGGTGTTGGGTTGCTCGGCGTAGGGCGGCGGGATGGAATTGAGCGCCAGCGCGACGTGGTGGCCATCCGGCGAGATGTCGAAGCGCACCTCGCCCGAGGGCGAGAACAGGCGGTCGTAGTTCGGGGTGAGGTCGCTCAACGCCTTGCTGGCCACATCGACCTTCAGCAGCCGATGGGCGAGGTTGTCGGTCAGGTTCCGGTCGAAGAAGCGGTACTGGCGGTACTCGGTGACGTAGGCCGTCATCTTCGCGTCCTTGCGGCGCTTGGCTTCCTTCTTCATCGCCGCGAGGTCGGCCCTGGCGAAACTGCCGGCCAGGTCGGGGATCACCTGGGTGGCGAAGACGATGCCCTTGCCGTCCGGCAACCAGGCGGGCACGGAAATCCCCATCGGCAATTCCACCAGCTTCTCGGCCTCGCCACCGGCGACCGGGATCAGGTAGAGCGCCGCAGCTTCGTCATCGAAGCGCTTGCTGGTGAAGGCGATGCGGCTGCCATCCGGGCTCCAGGCCGGGGCGGTGTCGCTGCCGGTACCGGTGGTGAGGCGTCGCGTGGTCGCACTGGCGACATCGACCAGCCACAGGCTGGCGGTCGGCTTGTTCTTCTCGATCGACCATTCCTGCACGCTGACCACCGCCTGCCGGCCATCGGGCGAGAGCGCCGGCGCGCCGACCCGCTTGACCGCCCACAGGTCCTGCGCGGTGATCGGGCGCTTGCGGGTGTCCGCGGCGCTGGCGAATGTCGCCAGCGAGCTCACGACAAGCAGGAGGGCAAGGCGTTTCAGCGCGACATTCATGGCGGATCCCCTGTTGGCGGCACGCGCATTCCATCCCCGGAGGCGTGCCACGTTCAGGTTATACGCGGATCGGGGCGCGGCGTACGGGCGGATGGCGGCGACGGCGGAAACGCGCCACGACAGCGGGCCGCGAACCCCGTAGAATGTCGAAAAGCCGGGGCAGACCTCGGCTTTTTCCATGTCTGGAGCAGTGCAATGGGTCAGTCAGTCGTCGTTCTCGGTGCCCAGTGGGGCGATGAAGGCAAGGGCAAGATCGTCGACCTGCTGACGCAGGACATCGGCGCCGTGGTGCGTTTCCAGGGCGGGCACAACGCCGGCCACACGCTGGTGATCGCCGGCAAGAAGACCGTGCTGCACCTGATCCCGTCCGGCATCCTGCGCGACGACGCGCTGTGCCTGATCGGCAATGGCGTGGTCCTGCACCCGGGTGCCCTGCAGAAGGAAATCGCCGAGCTCGAGGGCAACGGCGTGGAAGTGCGCAGCCGCCTGAAGATCAGCCCGGCGACGCCGCTGATCATGCCGTACCACATCGCCCTGGACCAGGCGCGCGAGAAGGCCGCGGGCAAGTCGGCGATCGGCACCACCGGTCGTGGCATCGGCCCGGCCTATGAAGACAAGGTGGCGCGTCGCGGCATCCGCGTCGCCGACCTGCACTACCCGAACGAATTGGCCGAGAAGCTGCGCGTGGCGCTCGACTACCACAACTTCGTGCTGACCCAGTACCTGAAGGTCGATGCCGTCGACTACCAGCAGACCCTGGACGAGGCGCTGGCTTTTGGCGAGTACGTCGAGCCGATGAAGGCCGACGTGGCCGGCATCCTCCATGACCTGCGCAAGGCCGGGAAGAAGGTGCTGTTCGAGGGCGCGCAGGGTTCGCTGCTCGACATCGACCATGGCACCTATCCGTACGTGACGTCGTCGAATACCACCGTCGGCGGCGCGCTGGCCGGCACCGGCGTGGGCGCGGACGCGATCGACTACGTGCTCGGCATCGCCAAGGCGTATGCGACGCGCGTCGGCGGCGGCCCGTTCCCGACCGAGCTGGACGACGCCGTCGGCCAGGGCATCCGCGACCGCGGCCAGGAATACGGCGCGACCACCGGTCGTCCACGTCGCTGCGGCTGGATGGACATCGTGGCGCTCAAGCGCGCGGTGGCGATCAACGGCATCAGCGGCCTGTGCATCACCAAGCTGGACATCCTCGACGGGATGGACAAGCTCAACATCTGCATCGCCTACGAGTACCGCGGCAAGCGCACCGAATACGCGCCGCTGGATGCGGATGGCTGGGACGAGTGCACGCCGGTGTACCTGGAGTTCCCGGGCTGGAGCGAGTCCACCGCCGGCATCACCGAGTGGGACAAGTTGCCGCCGGCGGCGCGCGCCTACCTGCGTGCACTGGAGGAACTGGCGGGTTGCCCATTGGCGATCGTCAGCACTGGCCCGGACCGCGACGCCAACATCGTCCTGCGCGATCCGTTCGCCTGAGCCACGTGCAGCTCGGCACGAAAACGCCCCGCATGACGGGGCGTTTTCGTTTGTGGTGACGGACGTCAGCCGCGCAGTTTCTTGAGCATCCGCGCGTAGTCCTTGCGGTATTTCTTCGCCGCCTGCACTTTCTGCGGATCGGTCAGGATCTTGCCCGTGACCTGGAAGAACTTCTTTTCTTCCTCGCGCAGGTGGTGGTGCACCTTTTCCGAGAGCTTGCGCGCCACCGCCAGCCACTGCCCGCCTTCGGCGTCGGCCTTGTGCAGGTCCTCGACCAGCTCATCCATCTCGTGGTGTTCGTGCAGCGCGTGGCGCGACGAATCCAGGCCGGCGTCGTGCATCAGCACCGGCGCGTAGAGGAAGCGTTCTTCCGCGGCGGCATGCGCGGCCAATTCCGTATGCAGCGCCTTGAACAGCGAGATGCGGTCCTGGGTACCGGGCTTGGCGCGCAGCAACTTGCGACAGAGCGAGCGCTGGATTTCGTGGCTCTCGCGCAGGGCGTCGTAGATGGTCTCGGCCATGTCGGGCCTCCGCTGAACAGGTGCGAAGATTCGACGCGATGGCGCGATGGCGATGTGAATGCGCACCGGCATGACTTCCGGCGCTGGCCGGGGTGCGGGGGAGGGGCGGATGATCGCGGGCTTCCGGGCAGGACCTGCCTGCTCTCCAACAAGGATTTCCATGCGCCGCACCCTGGTTACCGCGATCGCACTGGTGCTTGCCGGCAACGGTGTCGCCGCCCCCGCACCTGCCGCCGGCGATGCGCCTGCAGCTTCCGCCGCCGCCGGCGTCACCACCCAGTTGCCGCGCACGGCCCGGCCGAGCCACTACGCGATCGAAGTCACCCCGCATGCGGACAGGATGACGTTCGACGGCAAGGTCCGGATCGACATCGAGGTGCTGGCGCCCACGTCCAGCATCGTCCTCCAGGCCGCGAACCTCACGTTCGGCACCGCCACGCTGGCGGCCAAGGGCGGCAAGCCGCAGGCCGCCAAGGTCAGCGTGGATGCCGAGTTGCAGACCGCGACCTTCGCCTTCGACAACGCGCTGGCACCGGGCCGCTACACGCTGTCGGCCGACTATGCCGGCGTGATCAATA
>ERZ795061.3148-NODE-3148-length-14586-cov-4.723969_pt1 | contig 14586 bp, 6 predicted proteins | sample MGYA00375145_ERZ795061 | MGnify/ENA primary metagenome ERZ795061 (study PRJEB30190, sample SAMN05720144) | anaerobic digester metagenome | isolation source: active sludge of municipal wastewater-treating anaerobic digesters | place: USA | collected 2014-12-22 ... | reverse complement strand
CCAGGGGGCGTCGCGCCTCGGATATCCAGCCATACCGCCACATCGCCGACCTGAAGCGGGAAACCGAGATCGCCTCCAAGCGCCATCAGCGCCTTACGACCATCGGCCGCGAGCCGGTGAACCGCGAGGGCGTCGTCACCGGCCCCGTGCACACGCTCCCCGCCACCGGAACGCAGGCGCGGCTCTTCTCGTGGCGCGAGGAGCTCTCCTCCGGCACCTTCGTGTGGATGGAGTTTCGCACGAGCGACGACCTCTTCGGCCAGGCCGACCCGGAGCCGAAATGGTACCGCATCGTGAACAACCAGCGCGACATCTACCGCATGCGCGTCGGGAGCGAATTCCTGCGCGGGAAATACTGCCAGTGGCGCGCGCACCTGGTCCCCTCGCCGGACGGCCGCCGCTCGCCGCGCCTCTGGGACATCGCCCTCGAATACCGCGTGGACGCGCCGCCGCGCGTGCCCCTCATGGTGGCCGTGGCCGGCGCCGGCGACAAGAGCGTGACCATCAAATGGAAGAAGAACGTGGAGGAGGACCTCTGCGGCTACAAGATCTATTACGGCGCGCGGCCCGGGCGTTACGACGGGATCATCACCCACTCGCGGGAGCGGCGCATCACCAACGCGCTCTCGAGCACCAACGAGATCGAGATCACCGTCACCAATCACGTGATCGAGGAGAATCGCGCGCGGGACACCCGCGGCCTGCTGTCCTATCCCATCATGAAGAACAATGTGCTGTACTTTTTCGCGGTGAGCGCCTACGACACCTACCGGATCGACACGAAATACAACCATGAGTCGGCGCTCTCTGCGCCGGTCACCGGGCGGCCCTTCGCGGGCTCGGAGATACGGCCGGAGGAATAGCGGCCGCCGCGCACCGAGGCGACCGTCATTTGAAACGCCCCCCTACGCCGGGCCCGTCCGAACGCGCCGCGCCCGCCCCGGCCGCTTTCGCCTTCCGCCCGGCAAGGGCAGCTCCCCCAGCAGCTCCTTCGACGCGAGGTATTTATCGACACACCCCACCACGAACGACTCGCGATAGCGCGGGGGCGTGAGCGTCAGCGGCCACATGTGCTTCACGATGATGTCGCGCTCAACGTCGTTGATCGCGAAGTGCGCCGTGGCGTTCTCCAGCGCGATGCGGGGATGATGGATCCCGTGGAACTTGTCGCGCGCGAGGTCGGGCTCGTCGTGATTGCGCCAATCGTACAGGAAGAAGTCGTGCAGGAGCCCGCCGCGCGCCGCCGAGTGGTAATCGAGATTGAGATACCGGCAGATGCGATACGAGAGAAACGAGACCCGGACGGCGTGCTCGTAGATCGACGAATTGTGGTGATAGAACTCCTTGAGCCGCTTGAACTCCGGGTGATCGAGGATGTCCCGAACGATGCCCTTGTACTCCCGGTAGGCGGGCGTGCGCCCTTTGAGCTCGTCCTGTATCCGCGCGCCCACCGAGGCGAGCAGATCGTCGATCCGGCGCTTGAGGTTCTCGCTGAGGTTCGCGGTGAGCTGCCGGTTGAGATTGGGGAAGGCCCGCAGCAGCCGGCGGAAGGTGTCAAAAAAGCGCTCGACGTCCGGGTTCGCCAGCGTGACGAAATTGGCCAACAGGAAGGTGAGCCGGCGGCGGAAATCGAGCACCGCGGCCACCGAGAAGGCGATGTCGATGGCGTAATACACGGCGAAGGCCGCCGCAAACCAGCGCAGCGCCTGCTCGTCGAACCATCCCACGAAGCGGGTTACGAATGGATGCACGAATACGCTCACGCCGAAGGCGAGGGCCGTCCAGGCGACCGAATACAGCAGGCACACCCGTCCGTGAAGATTAAACCGGTTGGCGCTGTAGTCCCACAGCGTGAGATCGAACAGCCGCTCGCTCAGGAAGCCGAAGAGGTATTCCAGCGCCGTGAGCACGACGCCGATGGCCAGAAACACCAACGCCGGGTGCCACCCCGCCATGAGCGAACCCAGCGCCAGCACCAGGAGCGCCCCCATGCCGTACAGCGGCACGAACGGCCCGAAGAGAAAGCCCGCGTTCACGAAGCGGCGCTGGGTTGCAGAACGGTACGCCACCTCGACGAGCCATCCGAAAAAGGCATAGATCGCGAAGAAGGCGACCGCCGCGCCCGGGGTTTCGGGAAACGTCATCATGGTGCCCATCATTCCCTCCCGCCGTTTCGATCCGCGTACGCGCGCAAGCGCGACGAATGTGCCGAGTTAGTCGCCGCGCGCCGGCGATTGTTACAGATCGCGGCGCGCGTACGACGCCGCTATCGCGCGCCGAACGAACGCGCGTACAGGTCGGCGATGGCCGCGACGGCGTCACCGGACAGATTACGCGTGCCCGTCCCGCAAAAGGTCTTGTGGGAAATGACCGGGCTGTCCTTCTGCCATTCTCCGCCGGTCCAGGTGAACCAGCCCTTCCGGTCCTGGTCGTACACGCTCACCGGGCGATTGAAGAGGCGCGCGAGCTCCACGGCCCAGCCGGTGCCGCCCTTGACGGTGTTATCGTCCTGAATCCAGCCGATGGCGAACACCTGGAACCCCTTGTTCACCATATGATAGATCGATTGAATGACCTTGCGGATGGCGTCGACCTCCGAGAAGTTCCGCCGCATGCGCTGCGAGACGATGGCCATGCTCACGTCGCCCTCGGCGAGCTCTTTCGGGCCCAGCGCCTGCACGCCGACGGCATGCTCCATCTTGTGGCCGTCGTACGAGAAGGTGACCTGGCTCATGCCATATCGTTCCGCCTGCCGGCCGAATTCCGCCTCGGCGCCTTTGTGGCCGCCGCTGTACAACGTAATCTCTGATGCGTTCGTCATTACTGCTCCTGTGTTCTGTCCGTGATGATGATTGTTCGCGTCGATGCGGCGCATGGCCGGTCCGCGGTTCGCGACACAAGGCGGGCCGCGCCATTTTTTGTCAATGACTATACCCGCGCCGGGGACGATCCGGACGCGACGCCCGTCCGGTATCACATAACGAAGAGGTTGCGGCTGGCGAACTGCGGATCGGAGGTGATGTTGACGCCCAGCTTTCGCAGGCCGTCCTCGTCGCCGGGGGTGGGCATGTGCGTGCTGTGGAGGTCGCAGCCGGCCAGGTCCGTGAGCTTCTCCATGGCCGCCTGCGCCGTCGGGTTGGTCGCGGCGCTGATGCTCAGGGCGATGAGCGTCTCGTCCAGGTTGAGGCTCACCGAGCGCTCGCCCAGGACCTTTCCCTTGAGATGGTTGATGTGGCCGATGATCTGCGGCGAGAGCAGGTGGATGCCGTCGGGGATCCCCGCGCGCATCTTGATAGCGTTGAGGACCAGGCTGGAGGTGGCGTGCATCTGCGGCGAGTTCTTGCCGGTGACGATGGTCCCGTCCGGCAGCGCGAGCGCGGCGCCGCAGAAGACGCCCGCGTTCCCCTTGCCGTTCTGCGCCGCCTCCGCCTCCGCGGCCGCGCGGCGCGCGGGCTCCACGACCGCGCGGTCCTCGGGCTTGATTCCCAGCTCGTTCATCAGGAGCTCCACCCGCTGCAGGGTGTCCTTCCCCACGAAGCCCATGAGGTACTCGCACGAGTAGCGAAAATAGCGCCGGATGATCTCCTGGCAGGCGGCCGCGCGCACCGCGGCGTCGTCCACGATGCCGAAGCCCGCGCGGTTCACCCCCATGTCGGTGGGCGAACGGTACGACGCCGCCGCCCCGCCGATCTTCTCGAGGATGCGCTTGAGCACGGGAAAGGTCTCCACGTCGCGGTTGTAGTTCACCGCCTTCGCGTCATAGGCCTCCAGGTGGAAGGGATCAAGCATGTTGAAGTCGCCGATGTCCGCGGTCGCGGCCTCGTAGGCCATGTTCACGGGATGCTTGAGCGGCAGGCTCCAGATGGGAAAGGTCTCGAACTTCGCGTAGCCGCTCTTCACGCCGCGCAGGTGGTCGTGATAACACTGCGAGAGGCAGGTGGCCATCTTGCCGCTCCCGGGACCGGGCCCCGTGACCACCACCAGCGGCGAGGTCGTCTCGATGTAGTCGTTCGCGCCGTAGCCCTCGTCGCTCACCACGAGATCCACGTCGGTGGGGTAGCCGCGCGTGAAGCCGTGCGTGTACACGCGCACCCCCTGGCGCTCCAGCTTGTTGCGGAAGATGCGCGCCGCGGGCTGGTTCTCGAAGCGCGTGATCACCACCCCGGTGATGCCGATCCCCCACTCCTTGAGTTCGTCGATGAGCTTGAGCGCGTCCACGTCGTAGGTGATGCCGAAATCGGCGCGCACCTTTTTGCGCTCGATGTCGCCGGCGTAGATGCACAGGATGATGTCGGCGCGGCTCTTGAGATTGCGCAGCAGGCGCATCTTCACGTTGGGATCGAAACCGGGCAGCACCCGCGCCGCGTGGTAATCGTACATGAGCTTCCCGCCGAACTCGAGGTAGAGCTTGTCGCCCAACCGCTCCACCCGCTCCAGGATCTCGCGCGTCTGCTCCTCGAGGTATTTTTCGTTATCGAAACCCGCGTGCGTCATGTCGTCCTCGTTCGTAAAATCAGCGTTGTGGATATGGATTCCGTTGTGAAGCGCAACGGTATGGATCAACCGCCGGAGTCGCGACCCCCTCCGTCCTTCGGACACCTCCCCCGTATGAAGGGGGAGGATGGGTGGGGGTGTGCGCGACAAAGCGAGTGTGATGGCCCTCAGCCCCTACATCGCGATGATTCATCCCATGAGAGTATCAATTATTTATGTCACATGCAACCAGCATCACCCGCACAACAAAAAATCGCAAGTGAAATAATGAGCACGACGCACGACGGGAAAAATTGTATTGAATTCGGCCGCACCCGCCATAGGTTTGGCCGCATGACCACGCCGACCCGCATCGAACTTCCGGCCAACGCCGCACAAGACATCCGCGCCATCGTGCGCGCGATCGTCGAGAGCGGCCACGAGTGCTATCTCGTGGGCGGCTCCGTGCGCGATCTCATCCTCGGCCGGCCGGTGTACGATTTCGACTTCGCGACCGACGCCCATCCGACGGTCGTGACGAAACTCTTCCGGCGCACCGTGCCCACCGGCATCAAGCACGGCACGGTGACCGTGCTGATCCGCGACCGCGCCTACGAGGTGACCACCTACCGCGCCGACGGGACCTACCTGGACGGGCGGCGGCCGGAGAGCGTCACCTTTTCGAAGACGCTGCGCGAGGACGTCGCCCGGCGCGACTTCACCATCAACGGCCTGGCGTATGATGTACTGCGCGAGGAGATCATCGATTACGTGGAGGGTCTCGAGGACCTGGCGCGCCGTTCCATCCGCACCATCGGCGATCCGCTCGCGCGCTTCACCGAGGACGGCCTGCGCCCCTTTCGCGCCTGCCGCTTCGCCGCCGCGCTCGAGTTCGGCATCGAGCCGGAGACCCTCGACGCCATCCCGCAGACCCTCGAGGTGGCGCGCCTGGTCGCCGTGGAGCGCGTGCGTGACGAGCTCATGAAGATGCTCGCCGCGCCGCGGCCCTCCGTGGGACTGGAGTACCTGCGTGTCTCGGGCCTCATGGACCTGGTGCTGCCCGAGCTCGCGCGCTGCCACGGCGTTTCGCAGAACAAGTACCACGTGTACGACGTCTACTATCACAGCCTCTACTCCTGCGACGCCGCGCCGGCGGAGCGGCCCGTCATCCGGCTCGCCGCGCTCCTGCACGACCTTGGCAAGATCCCCACGCGGCGCGCGGGCGACGACGGCGAGGCGACCTTCTACAATCACGAGGTGGTGGGCACCCGCATGGCCAAGGCCGTCATGAAGCGCCTCAAGTTCCCCGCCGAGGACATCCAGAAGGTCGCGAACCTCGTGAACAACCACATGTTCCACTACACCGACGAGTGGACCGACGGCGCCGTGCGCCGCTTCATGCGAAAGGTGGACCTGGAGAACCTGGAGGACCTGTTCGCCCTGCGCCTGGCGGACCGGCGCGGCAACGGGCAGCGCGACGGCCTCCCCGCCCCCATCCGCGAGCTCATGCGCCGCATCGATACGGTGATCGAGGAGGAGAACGCGATCAAGGTGACCGACCTGGACATCAACGGACATGTCATCATGCAGGAGTTCGGGGTGGCCCCCGGCCCCATCATCGGGAAGATCTTAAACGAGCTCCTCGAGCTGGTGCTGGACGATCCCGCGCTCAACACGCGCGATGTCCTGGTGGAGCGGGCGCGGGGGATCTTCGCCCGGCTTCGGGAGGAGTCGTAGCGGGCGCGCCCGCAATCGGCCCCTCCAAAAATATGTTGATTTTTATCCGGCCAGCGGAAAAATGCCGTCTTCATTGGATTTGTCCAATTCTCCGACACCATATACAGGGAGCACGCCACCATGAATTTCATCGACCTCGGCGCACAGCAGAAACGCATCCGCGATAAAATCGACGCGAACATCAAGAAGGTCCTCGACTCGAACGCGTACATCAACGGGCCCGAACTCACGGAGCTGGAGAAGAAGCTCGGCGAGTACGTGGGCGTGAAATACGCCGTGGGCTGCGCGAGCGGCACCGACGCGCTCCTCATGCCGCTCATGGCGCTGGGCGCGGGCCCCGGCGACGCCATCTTCACCACGCCGTTCACCTTCATCGCGACGGCCGAGGTGGTGCAGATCCTCCGCGCGACCTCGGTGTTCGCCGACGTCGAGCCCGACACCTTCAACATCGACGTGAACAAGCTCGAGGACGCCATCAAGAAGACCAAGAAGGAAGGAAAGCTCCGGCCCGCGGGCATCATCCCCGTGGACATCTTCGGCGCCTGCGCCGACTACGACGAGATCCTCGCGCTCGCGAAGCAGTACGACATGTGGGTGATCGAGGACGCCTGCCAGAGCTTCGGCGCGACCTATAAAGGTAAAAAAGCCTGCTCCTTCGGCATCGCCGGGGCGACGAGCTTCTTCCCCGCCAAGCCCTTCGGCTGCTACGGCGACGGCGGCATGATCTTCACCGACGACAAGAAGATGTACGACGACCTCCTGTCCATCCGCGTGCACGGGCAGGGCATCGACAAGTACAATAACGTGCGCGTGGGCATCAACGGCCGTCTGGACACCATCCAGTGCGCCATCATGCTGGCCAAGTACGAGATCTTCGCCGAGGAGGTGGAGCTCCGCCAGAAGGTGGCCGCGACCTACGCCGAGCTCCTGAAGGGCGTCGTGGAAACGCCCTTCGTGAAATCGCACAACGTCTCCGCCTGGGCGCAGTACTGCGTGATGCACCCGAAGCGCGACCACATCATGGCCGAGCTCGGCAAGGAGAAGATCCCCACCGCGATCTACTATCCCAAGTCGCTCCACCTGCAGGTGGAGCGACTTGGGATAGTAGATCGCGGTGGGGATCTTCTCCTTGCCGAGCTCGGCCATGATGTGGTCGCGCTTCGGGTGCATCACGCAGTACTGCGCCCAGGCGGAGACGTTGTGCGATTTCACGAAGGGCGTTTCCACGACGCCCTTCAGGAGCTCGGCGTAGGTCGCGGCCACCTTCTGGCGGAGCTCCACCTCCTCGGCGAAGATCTCGTACTTGGCCAGCATGATGGCGCACTGGATGGTGTCCAGACGGCCGTTGATGCCCACGCGCACGTTATTGTACTTGTCGATGCCCTGCCCGTGCACGCGGATGGACAGGAGGTCGTCGTACATCTTCTTGTCGTCGGTGAAGATCATGCCGCCGTCGCCGTAGCAGCCGAAGGGCTTGGCGGGGAAGAAGCTCGTCGCCCCGGCGATGCCGAAGGAGCAGGCTTTTTTACCTTTATAGGTCGCGCCGAAGCTCTGGCAGGCGTCCTCGATCACCCACATGTCGTACTGCTTCGCGAGCGCGAGGATCTCGTCGTAGTCGGCGCAGGCGCCGAAGATGTCCACGGGGATGATGCCCGCGGGCCGGAGCTTTCCTTCCTTCTTGGTCTTCTTGATGGCGTCCTCGAGCTTGTTCACGTCGATGTTGAAGGTGTCGGGCTCGACGTCGGCGAACACCGAGGTCGCGCGGAGGATCTGCACCACCTCGGCCGTCGCGATGAAGGTGAACGGCGTGGTGAAGATGGCGTCGCCGGGGCCCGCGCCCAGCGCCATGAGCGGCATGAGGAGCGCGTCGGTGCCGCTCGCGCAGCCCACGGCGTATTTCACGCCCACGTACTCGCCGAGCTTCTTCTCCAGCTCCGTGAGTTCGGGCCCGTTGATGTACGCGTTCGAGTCGAGGACCTTCTTGATGTTCGCGTCGATTTTATCGCGGATGCGTTTCTGCTGTGCGCCGAGGTCGATGAAATTCATGGTGGCGTGCTCCCTGTATATGGTGTCGGAGAATTGGACAAATCCAATGAAGACGGCATTTTTCCGCTGGCCGGATAAAAATCAACATATTTTTGGAGGGGCCGATTGCGGGCGCGCCCGCTACGACTCCTCCCGAAGCCGGGCGAAGATCCCCCGCGCCCGCTCCACCAGGACATCGCGCGTGTTGAGCGCGGGATCGTCCAGCACCAGCTCGAGGAGCTCGTTTAAGATCTTCCCGATGATGGGGCCGGGGGCCACCCCGAACTCCTGCATGATGACATGTCCGTTGATGTCCAGGTCGGTCACCTTGATCGCGTTCTCCTCCTCGATCACCGTATCGATGCGGCGCATGAGCTCGCGGATGGGGGCGGGGAGGCCGTCGCGCTGCCCGTTGCCGCGCCGGTCCGCCAGGCGCAGGGCGAACAGGTCCTCCAGGTTCTCCAGGTCCACCTTTCGCATGAAGCGGCGCACGGCGCCGTCGGTCCACTCGTCGGTGTAGTGGAACATGTGGTTGTTCACGAGGTTCGCGACCTTCTGGATGTCCTCGGCGGGGAACTTGAGGCGCTTCATGACGGCCTTGGCCATGCGGGTGCCCACCACCTCGTGATTGTAGAAGGTCGCCTCGCCGTCGTCGCCCGCGCGCCGCGTGGGGATCTTGCCAAGGTCGTGCAGGAGCGCGGCGAGCCGGATGACGGGCCGCTCCGCCGGCGCGGCGTCGCAGGAGTAGAGGCTGTGATAGTAGACGTCGTACACGTGGTACTTGTTCTGCGAAACGCCGTGGCAGCGCGCGAGCTCGGGCAGCACCAGGTCCATGAGGCCCGAGACACGCAGGTACTCCAGTCCCACGGAGGGCCGCGGCGCGGCGAGCATCTTCATGAGCTCGTCACGCACGCGCTCCACGGCGACCAGGCGCGCCACCTCGAGGGTCTGCGGGATGGCGTCGAGGGTCTCCGGCTCGATGCCGAACTCGAGCGCGGCGGCGAAGCGGCAGGCGCGAAAGGGGCGCAGGCCGTCCTCGGTGAAGCGCGCGAGCGGATCGCCGATGGTGCGGATGGAACGGCGCGCCAGGTCCTCGAGACCCTCCACGTAATCGATGATCTCCTCGCGCAGTACATCATACGCCAGGCCGTTGATGGTGAAGTCGCGCCGGGCGACGTCCTCGCGCAGCGTCTTCGAAAAGGTGACGCTCTCCGGCCGCCGCCCGTCCAGGTAGGTCCCGTCGGCGCGGTAGGTGGTCACCTCGTAGGCGCGGTCGCGGATCAGCACGGTCACCGTGCCGTGCTTGATGCCGGTGGGCACGGTGCGCCGGAAGAGTTTCGTCACGACCGTCGGATGGGCGTCGGTCGCGAAGTCGAAATCGTACACCGGCCGGCCGAGGATGAGATCGCGCACGGAGCCGCCCACGAGATAGCACTCGTGGCCGCTCTCGACGATCGCGCGCACGATGGCGCGGATGTCTTGTGCGGCGTTGGCCGGAAGTTCGATGCGGGTCGGCGTGGTCATGCGGCCAAACCTATGGCGGGTGCGGCCGAATTCAATACAATTTTTCCCGTCGTGCGTCGTGCTCATTATTTCACTTGCGATTTTTTGTTGTGCGGGTGATGCTGGTTGCATGTGACATAAATAATTGATACTCTCATGGGATGAATCATCGCGATGTAGGGGCTGAGGGCCATCACACTCGCTTTGTCGCGCACACCCCCACCCATCCTCCCCCTTCATACGGGGGAGGTGTCCGAAGGACGGAGGGGGTCGCGACTCCGGCGGTTGATCCATACCGTTGCGCTTCACAACGGAATCCATATCCACAACGCTGATTTTACGAACGAGGACGACATGACGCACGCGGGTTTCGATAACGAAAAATACCTCGAGGAGCAGACGCGCGAGATCCTGGAGCGGGTGGAGCGGTTGGGCGACAAGCTCTACCTCGAGTTCGGCGGGAAGCTCATGTACGATTACCACGCGGCGCGGGTGCTGCCCGGTTTCGATCCCAACGTGAAGATGCGCCTGCTGCGCAATCTCAAGAGCCGCGCCGACATCATCCTGTGCATCTACGCCGGCGACATCGAGCGCAAAAAGGTGCGCGCCGATTTCGGCATCACCTACGACGTGGACGCGCTCAAGCTCATCGACGAACTCAAGGAGTGGGGGATCGGCATCACCGGGGTGGTGATCACGCGCTTCGAGAACCAGCCCGCGGCGCGCATCTTCCGCAACAAGCTGGAGCGCCAGGGGGTGCGCGTGTACACGCACGGCTTCACGCGCGGCTACCCCACCGACGTGGATCTCGTGGTGAGCGACGAGGGCTACGGCGCGAACGACTACATCGAGACGACCTCGCCGCTGGTGGTGGTCACGGGGCCCGGTCCCGGGAGCGGCAAGATGGCCACCTGCCTCTCGCAGTGTTATCACGACCACCTGCGCGGCGTGAAGAGCGGCTACGCGAAGTTCGAGACCTTTCCCATCTGGAGCCTGCCGCTCAAGCATCCCGTGAACATGGCCTACGAGGCCGCGACCGCGGACATCGGCGACTTCAACATGCTTGATCCCTTCCACCTGGAGGCCTATGACGCGAAGGCGGTGAACTACAACCGCGACGTGGAGACCTTTCCCGTGCTCAAGCGCATCCTCGAGAAGATCGGCGGGGCGGCGGCGTCGTACCGTTCGCCCACCGACATGGGGGTGAACCGCGCGGGCTTCGGCATCGTGGACGACGCCGCGGTGCGCGCGGCCGCCTGCCAGGAGATCATCCGGCGCTATTTTCGCTACTCGTGCGAGTACCTCATGGGCTTCGTGGGGAAGGACACCCTGCAGCGGGTGGAGCTCCTGATGAACGAGCTGGGAATCAAGCCCGAGGACCGCGCGGTCGTGGAGCCCGCGCGCCGCGCGGCCGCGGAGGCGGAGGCGGCGCAGAACGGCAAGGGGAACGCGGGCGTCTTCTGCGGCGCCGCGCTCGCGCTGCCGGACGGGACCATCGTCACCGGCAAGAACTCGCCGCAGATGCACGCCACCTCCAGCCTGGTCCTCAACGCTATCAAGATGCGCGCGGGGATCCCCGACGGCATCCACCTGCTCTCGCCGCAGATCATCGGCCACATCAACCATCTCAAGGGAAAGGTCCTGGGCGAGCGCTCGGTGAGCCTCAACCTGGACGAGACGCTCATCGCCCTGAGCATCAGCGCCGCGACCAACCCGACGGCGCAGGCGGCCATGGAGAAGCTCACGGACCTGGCCGGCTGCGACCTCCACAGCACGCACATGCCCACCCCCGGCGACGAGGACGGCCTGCGAAAGCTGGGCGTCAACATCACCTCCGATCCGCAGTTCGCCAGCCGCAACCTCTTCGTTATGTGATACCGGACGGGCGTCGCGTCCGGATCGTCCCCGGCGCGGGTATAGTCATTGACAAAAAATGGCGCGGCCCGCCTTGTGTCGCGAACCGCGGACCGGCCATGCGCCGCATCGACGCGAACAATCATCATCACGGACAGAACACAGGAGCAGTAATGACGAACGCATCAGAGATTACGTTGTACAGCGGCGGCCACAAAGGCGCCGAGGCGGAATTCGGCCGGCAGGCGGAACGATATGGCATGAGCCAGGTCACCTTCTCGTACGACGGCCACAAGATGGAGCATGCCGTCGGCGTGCAGGCGCTGGGCCCGAAAGAGCTCGCCGAGGGCGACGTGAGCATGGCCATCGTCTCGCAGCGCATGCGGCGGAACTTCTCGGAGGTCGACGCCATCCGCAAGGTCATTCAATCGATCTATCATATGGTGAACAAGGGGTTCCAGGTGTTCGCCATCGGCTGGATTCAGGACGATAACACCGTCAAGGGCGGCACCGGCTGGGCCGTGGAGCTCGCGCGCCTCTTCAATCGCCCGGTGAGCGTGTACGACCAGGACCGGAAGGGCTGGTTCACCTGGACCGGCGGAGAATGGCAGAAGGACAGCCCGGTCATTTCCCACAAGACCTTTTGCGGGACGGGCACGCGTAATCTGTCCGGTGACGCCGTCGCGGCCATCGCCGACCTGTACGCGCGTTCGTTCGGCGCGCGATAGCGGCGTCGTACGCGCGCCGCGATCTGTAACAATCGCCGGCGCGCGGCGACTAACTCGGCACATTCGTCGCGCTTGCGCGCGTACGCGGATCGAAACGGCGGGAGGGAATGATGGGCACCATGATGACGTTTCCCGAAACCCCGGGCGCGGCGGTCGCCTTCTTCGCGATCTATGCCTTTTTCGGATGGCTCGTCGAGGTGGCGTACCGTTCTGCAACCCAGCGCCGCTTCGTGAACGCGGGCTTTCTCTTCGGGCCGTTCGTGCCGCTGTACGGCATGGGGGCGCTCCTGGTGCTGGCGCTGGGTTCGCTCATGGCGGGGTGGCACCCGGCGTTGGTGTTTCTGGCCATCGGCGTCGTGCTCACGGCGCTGGAATACCTCTTCGGCTTCCTGAGCGAGCGGCTGTTCGATCTCACGCTGTGGGACTACAGCGCCAACCGGTTTAATCTTCACGGACGGGTGTGCCTGCTGTATTCGGTCGCCTGGACGGCCCTCGCCTTCGGCGTGAGCGTATTCGTGCATCCATTCGTAACCCGCTTCGTGGGATGGTTCGACGAGCAGGCGCTGCGCTGGTTTGCGGCGGCCTTCGCCGTGTATTACGCCATCGACATCGCCTTCTCGGTGGCCGCGGTGCTCGATTTCCGCCGCCGGCTCACCTTCCTGTTGGCCAATTTCGTCACGCTGGCGAACCCGGACGTCGAGCGCTTTTTTGACACCTTCCGCCGGCTGCTGCGGGCCTTCCCCAATCTCAACCGGCAGCTCACCGCGAACCTCAGCGAGAACCTCAAGCGCCGGATCGACGATCTGCTCGCCTCGGTGGGCGCGCGGATACAGGACGAGCTCAAAGGGCGCACGCCCGCCTACCGGGAGTACAAGGGCATCGTTCGGGACATCCTCGATCACCCGGAGTTCAAGCGGCTCAAGGAGTTCTATCACCACAATTCGTCGATCTACGAGCACGCCGTCCGGGTCTCGTTTCTCTCGTATCGCATCTGCCGGTATCTCAATCTCGATTACCACTCGGCGGCGCGCGGCGGGCTCCTGCACGACTTCTTCCTGTACGATTGGCGCAATCACGACGAGCCCGACCTCGCGCGCGACAAGTTCCACGGGATCCATCATCCCCGCATCGCGCTGGAGAACGCCACGGCGCACTTCGCGATCAACGACGTTGAGCGCGACATCATCGTGAAGCACATGTGGCCGCTGACGCTCACGCCCCCGCGCTATCGCGAGTCGTTCGTGGTGGGGTGTGTCGATAAATACCTCGCGTCGAAGGAGCTGCTGGGGGAGCTGCCCTTGCCGGGCGGAAGGCGAAAGCGGCCGGGGCGGGCGCGGCGCGTTCGGACGGGCCCGGCGTAGGGGGGCGTTTCAAATGACGGTCGCCTCGGTGCGCGGCGGCCGCTATTCCTCCGGCCGTATCTCCGAGCCCGCGAAGGGCCGCCCGGTGACCGGCGCAGAGAGCGCCGACTCATGGTTGTATTTCGTGTCGATCCGGTAGGTGTCGTAGGCGCTCACCGCGAAAAAGTACAGCACATTGTTCTTCATGATGGGATAGGACAGCAGGCCGCGGGTGTCCCGCGCGCGATTCTCCTCGATCACGTGATTGGTGACGGTGATCTCGATCTCGTTGGTGCTCGAGAGCGCGTTGGTGATGCGCCGCTCCCGCGAGTGGGTGATGATCCCGTCGTAACGCCCGGGCCGCGCGCCGTAATAGATCTTGTAGCCGCAGAGGTCCTCCTCCACGTTCTTCTTCCATTTGATGGTCACGCTCTTGTCGCCGGCGCCGGCCACGGCCACCATGAGGGGCACGCGCGGCGGCGCGTCCACGCGGTATTCGAGGGCGATGTCCCAGAGGCGCGGCGAGCGGCGGCCGTCCGGCGAGGGGACCAGGTGCGCGCGCCACTGGCAGTATTTCCCGCGCAGGAATTCGCTCCCGACGCGCATGCGGTAGATGTCGCGCTGGTTGTTCACGATGCGGTACCATTTCGGCTCCGGGTCGGCCTGGCCGAAGAGGTCGTCGCTCGTGCGAAACTCCATCCACACGAAGGTGCCGGAGGAGAGCTCCTCGCGCCACGAGAAGAGCCGCGCCTGCGTTCCGGTGGCGGGGAGCGTGTGCACGGGGCCGGTGACGACGCCCTCGCGGTTCACCGGCTCGCGGCCGATGGTCGTAAGGCGCTGATGGCGCTTGGAGGCGATCTCGGTTTCCCGCTTCAGGTCGGCGATGTGGCGGTATGGCTGGATATCCGAGGCGCGACGCCCCCTGG
>ERZ795061.3146-NODE-3146-length-14590-cov-5.898934_pt1 | contig 14590 bp, 10 predicted proteins | sample MGYA00375145_ERZ795061 | MGnify/ENA primary metagenome ERZ795061 (study PRJEB30190, sample SAMN05720144) | anaerobic digester metagenome | isolation source: active sludge of municipal wastewater-treating anaerobic digesters | place: USA | collected 2014-12-22 ... | reverse complement strand
GAATGTAACAGCAGACTTGCAATACCAATGCAAGGCCGGGTAGAATCACTCAATGTTGCCACCTCTGCGGCAATATGCCTCTACGAGTGGGCCAGATCCCGCCCGGCCGGTTTAAGTTAAATACAATGCATTTTTTCCGAAGGAGATCAAATGTCTGATTCTCACGAACAACTGTTGAAGCAATATCTCTCAGAAAAGGCCAAGGCCGCTACCACCGCCGACCTTGAAGGTCTCAGAGTCAAGTATCTCGGCAAAAAGGGCGAGGTAACCGAACTCCTTAAAGGTCTTGGCAAGCTATCGATCGAGGAGCGAAAAGCCGCAGGGGCCGCCATAAATGATCTCAAAACCCAGATTCAGAGCTCGCTTGAAGAAAGCATGCGGGAACTTGCCCTGAAGGAACAGGAAGCCAGATTAAGCGCGGAGAAGCCAGACCATAGCCTTCCCGGCACCTGGCCAACTGCCGGCAGCCTGCACCCGGTTGTACAGGTTGCGAAAGAAGTCGCCGACATCTTTCTGTCGATGGGCTTCTTCATGGCCGAAGGCCCTGAAATCGAAGACGAATACTACAACTTTGAAGCTCTCAACGTGCCCAGTCATCACCCGGCACGCGACATGCAGGATACTTTCTATCTCGAATCCGGTCAGGTTCTGCGCACTCAGACTTCTCCGGTGCAGATTCGCACCATGGAAGCGCTGCAACCGCCGCTCAAGATGATCGGCCTCGGCAAGGTTTTCAGAAAAGACAGCGACATTACCCATTCGCCGATGTTCAACCAGATGGAAGGTCTTGTAGTCGGTGAGAACATCAGCATGGCCGACCTCAAGGGTACGCTCGTGATGTTTGTCGAGAATATGTTCGGCAAGCGCCCCTACAGGTTCCGCCCCAGCTTCTTTCCGTTTACTGAACCCTCGGCAGAAATGGACATTCAGTGTATTTTCTGCGAAGGCAAAGGCTGCAAGGTCTGCAAGGGAACAGGCTGGATGGAAGTTCTCGGCTGCGGTATGGTCAATCCCAAGGTTTTCGAAGCGGTCAAATACGACACCGAAAAATACACCGGCTTCGCCTTTGGTATGGGCATCGATCGCATTGCCATGCTCCGTTACGGCATCAACGACATCAGACTGCTTTTCAGCTCTGATGTGCGCTTCCTGAGACAATTCTGAGGTAATCAAAGTGAAAGTTCTATTAAGCTGGCTTAAAGACTATATCGATATCAACGAAACTCCCGAACGTATCGCCGATGCCCTCAATATGAGCGGCCTCGAAGTGGAAGAAATCATTCAGCCCGGTAAAAACCTCAACAACGTCGTGGTCGGAAAGATTCTCAGCCGCGACCCCCACCCTGACGCTGAAAAGCTGTCACTATGCAGCGTTGACGTCAACCGTGGGCAGTCGCTGCAGATCGTATGCGGCGCTAATAATATGAAGGCTGGTGACAAAGTGCCGGTGGCACTGATTGGCGCCCGCCTGCCATCGGGATTCGAAATCAGCAAGGCCAAAATCCGCGGCATCGAGTCTTCGGGTATGATGTGCAGCAAAAAAGAGCTCGGCATCTCAGAAGAGCATGGCGGCCTCTACATTCTTGATGAAAATACGGAAATTGGTCAGAACATCGTAAATGCACTCAATCTTGACGATGTGATCTTTGAAATAAGTGTCACCCCCAACCGCGGTGATGCTCTCTCACACCTTGGCATCGCCCGTGAACTCTCGGCCATTTTCAACCTGCCGCTGCATCGCGACCCGCTGGGTGATGAAGATGGTGAAGGTCATGTGGCCGAACAGGTTGCAGTTGAAATTCACGACAATGATCTCTGCCCGCGCTATGGTGCCAGACTGTTGCATGGTGTCAAGGTAGGCCCCTCCCCTGACTGGCTGAAAGAGAGACTTGAAAAGGCCGGGATCCGTTCGATCAACAATGTCGTCGACGTGACCAATTACATCATGCTTGATATCGGGCACCCGATGCATGCCTTCGACTATGCAAAACTCGCCGGCAAAAAAATCGTCGTCAGATCTGCCGGCAAAGATGAAAAAATTGTCACCCTCGATAATGCAGAACGCAATCTTGACAGCTCGATGCTGGTAATTGCCGACGCAGAAAAACCGGTTGCAGTAGCAGGCGTCATGGGCGGTCTGCACTCATCGGTTACCGACGGCACCACCAGTGTTCTACTTGAAGCGGCGTTTTTTAACCCGACTTCAGTAAGAAAAACCTCGAAACGCCTGGCACTGATGTCTGATTCTTCTTACCGTTTCGAACGCGGCACCAATATCGACAATGTTCCGATAGCGCTCAACGAGGCTGCCAGACTGCTTAAACAGATCGCTGGCGGCAATCCGGTGAAGGGCATTGCCGATGCTTACCCGAAACCCGAAATTCTGCGACAGATTAAAGTCAGAACCCGCCGGGTCAACCGCGTTATCGGCATCAACCTCAGCCCGGTTCAGATCGAAACTCTGCTTCTGCGGCTCAAGCTTGACACCAGACGTGACGGGGAAGACCTGATCGTCAGTGTTCCGCCATATCGCCACGATCTTTCCATCGAAGCTGATATCATCGAAGAAGTGGCAAGAATGTACGGCTATAACAACATTCCCACAACCCTGCCGGCCATCACCTCTGTTCTGCAGCTGCCCACACCGCTGCAGAAAATGGAAAAACGCCTGCGCGACCATTTCGTTTCCTGCGGTTTCAATGAAATAATGACCTACAGTTTTATTCCTGCCGCAATCGACGAATGTTTCCGCGAAAAGAAACCTTTGATGCTGCAGAACCCGCTTTCAGAAGATCTGAGCGCCATGCGCACCAGCCTCAAATGGGGAATGTTCGATGCCCTGAAAAGAAACATTCTGAACGACGAATTCAATCTCAGACTGTTTGAAATTGGCAAGGCTTTCCATCCGGCAGCCGGCGGGCTCAGCGAAGAACATGCACGTCTCTGCATCGGTTTCTCCGGCTCCGCCGACCCCAAAGACTGGCGCCGAAGCGCAGAAACCTTTGACCTGTTCAGCGTCAAAGGTCTGATTCAGAACATCGCTGACCTGCTCAAGGTCAAGGTCAGATACGCCCCCGGCAGCTGCAGCGTTTTTCATCCGGCAATGCAGATGGAACTGATGGTTGGCAAAACTCCGGCCGGAGAATTCGGTCAGCTGCACCCGAACCTGCTCGACAACAAGAAAATGCCGAAATGTATTTTCATTGCCGAAATCGATCTCGATAAACTTGCCACAGCCGTTGAAGATGCCGGCAGAATGAAGCCGATACCAGAACTGCCGGCTGTCAGACGCGACCTGGCGCTTCTGGCGCCGACAGCAGTTGCCCACCGCGACATTCTCAAAATTCTCACAACCGAGGGGAAACAGCTGCTGGAAGATTGCTACCTGTTCGACGTCTATCAGGGCAAGGGAATCCCCGAAAACTGCCGTTCTCTGGCATTCGCTCTTTCGTTCAGGGACCCAAAGAAAACCCTGACCGATGAAGAAATCCAGCCAATGATAAGCAGAATGGTCAGCAGGCTTGATTCTGAGCTTGCCGTAAAACTCAGATAGTTGAGCAATAAAGCTGTATGATGACGCTGTATTCGATCGTTGCCACGCCTGATTACGCAGAGCTTCTGACCCTGATAATGGTCATTCTGGTCTGCGTGGGGTATATCTCATTCCTGTATGGAAATGCTCAAAGGCTTGGCAACGATCTTTCCGGCTTCGAAACGGCTCTGGTTTATCTCCTCGGAACCATAACTTTCGTCTCTGGAACGACTATTTTCGGGAAACTGTTTTTTCCGGCAAATGCAGAGTCACTGCTTAACCTGCTGTATCTCAAAGAACCATTGAATTCATTGACGCAGCATTTTCAGATTTTTCTGCTGACTGTTCTGAAACTGCTGATGTAATTTACTGCCGGGGAAAAAGCGCATCCTGGGTTTTTCGGTCCCAGACGGAGTCGACAACGGAAAGATGCGTGGCCTTGAATTCGATCAGGGCCCGGCGACAGTTTTCATCCCAGACTTTCGGGGTCTCGGAGGCGGTCAGGCAGCCGAGGCTGCGTAGTCTTTCAAGAATTATCCGCAGGTGTAACGAATTATTGATGTCCAGATCGACGTTCGATTCAATCGTTCGTCTGATCTGTTGTTCTTCTCCTGATCGCCATGAGTTCAGGATATCCTGTGCATCCAGAACCAGATTGGGACCGTGGATTTTTAAATCCCAGAAGACCGCTTCCCGGTCTTCACTGCGATAGTCATAAAAATCGCACCTTGCCTTCCACTCTCTCTCCAGCTGTTCAAGGCGCTCCCGTTCGATTTTGTCAAGATTCTGCGCCTTCAGAAAGTCAAGGCGCTGCCGTTGAAAAACAGCGTGTCTGATTTCTGGCAACGTCAACTGGCGAGTGTGTGGCTTGAGTGGAGGGTAGTATTCGTCGAGACCGGAGCGACTGAAAAAACGTCTTACGGGAACCACGCTCACGGGGTCTTCCGACTGAGTTTCGTTCTTTTCATCTTTGATGCCTCTGCCAAGCGCTTTCATCAGGTCTTTTCTGGCAAAATCCAGATTCAGGCTCTTTCTGGTTTCCGGTTCTGTTTTGATCAGGACGATTACAAAAATGACAAAAGCAACTGCAATCCCTGCCATAATATATGGTTGAACAGGCTTGCCGATCCTTTTAACAGCACGTTCTCTCTTGGAAAGAAGATATTTTCTCTCGAATTCATCATTGATACAGGCCAAAGCGCGGTCGATCCAGTGAATCTGACGCTTATCATCACGTGCGACGACAGCATCGTCAATATTTTTCCAGCAGAAATTTCTCTGAAAAAATTCCTGGTTTCTGGCGATCTCGTTGCGAACCCACCCGGCGGGTCTGGCAGTCTTGATCGTTTCAAGCGCTTTAAGAAAAAGATACGACTGATTGAAACCGCTGACCTGATTGTTGATTTTCATCGCCAGCTGGTTCATCAGCTCCCATGGGGTGTCGCGTGCCGGAGTCTCCTGCAGCAGCGTCACGATTTCGGCAAAGCTGCGAAAAAACTCGCCGGCACGGCCTTTTCCGTCACGGTGAAATTCACCAGAAGCAATCTCTGAGGCAAGAAGCGGCAGGTTCAGATTGACGCGGCGAAAACTCTCTTCAAACTCCGTCAACGCTTTGCGGACTTTTTCGGGGGTGGCTTTGCCTGCCAGTGCCTGCCGCATGCCAGCAAAGAGCTCAAGATCGAGCTTTTGCTGTGAACGCCCCTTTGGCAGCTTCGGAAAATAAAGCTCAGGAAAAACCGTTATCTGCAGATAGAAAATTTGCAGAGCCTCAGTCGAAAGGCCTTTGTTGTTGAGGAAGGCATGCAGGCTCTGCAGACCATCGAAGATGCGCCGACCTTCATCGTCTTCTTTGCCACCGCAGGCTTTTTCCCAGGCAAGAATGGCTTTCTGCAGTTCAAGATAAGACTCTGCCCTTTCAGGGAGCTGATAAACTTCCTGAATTGACTTGCGAACCTGCTCAAGCTGTAGAATCGATGAGCCCATGTAACCCAACCCTTTATTTAAATCTCTAATAAATTCTAACTTCTGGCGCTGACAGTCGCAAGTTAAATGTAATCTGGCGCGGTTTATCTTTTTTTAAATCCGGAATTGTGTTATCTCGTTAGTTGTTTCATGAACCATGAAACGGGAGGAAGCATGAAAAAGTTCAATTGTCTGGCGTTGTTTATTTTTGTCTGTTTCTGTCTGTCGGGGTCGGCGCTCTTTGCCGATGGTATGGTGTTTCCGTATGACCCGATTGAGCCCAACCCGCATATAATCTTTCGGCCGCCCCCCAGGCCGGTCGACAATTTCACCGTGCCACTTTCGGTTACCAAGCATCATGTAAAGATTCAGATAAACAATCTGGCTGCGGCAACTCAGGTTGACCAGAAGTTTTATAACCATGAAAACAGGGTAATCGAAGGGCTTTATATTTTCCCTCTGCCGATTGGGGCCTCCATCAGCGACTTTGAGATGGATATCGAGGGTAAAATGACCAAGGGTGAACTGCTCGAGGCTGAAAAAGCCCGCAAAATTTATGAAGACATCGTCAGACAGATGCGCGACCCCGGGCTTCTTGAATTTATGGGTCAGGGCATCTTTAAAACCCGCATCTACCCGATCAATCCGTTGAGCCACAAAGATGTCAAACTTTCTTACCAGGAAGCGCTGAAGATGGAAGGCGGCCTGGTGCGCTATGTTTACCCTCTGAATATCGAAAAATACAGCCAGGAAGACATGAAAGACGTGGCCATCGAAGCCCACATAAAATCTGACCTGCCGATCGCCTCTATCTATTCGCCCACTCATAAAATTTCTGTGAGCCGCAAAAACGACAAAGAAGCGGTGATTGGCTATGAAATCGACAAAGTTCGCCCCGACAAAGACTTTGTGCTTTATTATTCGGTAGCGCGCAAGGATGTTGCGGTGACTTCGCTGTGTCACCGCCCTGACCCGACCGAAGACGGTACTTTCATGCTGATGCTGGCCCCGGCGCTCAAAGACCTTGAAGAAAAGACTCCCAGCATCGATGTGGCGCTGGTAATGGACACATCCGGCAGCATGGCCGGCGCGAAAATATCGCAGGCCAGAAAAGCGCTTGAATTCTGCATCAATTCACTCAATGAATCGAGCAGCTTTCTTCTGTGCAATTTTTCTACCGAAGCCGAATCCTACAAACCGGCCATGACAAAGATGACGCCCGAGGTGCGCGAGGGAGCTCTCAACCACATTCGCAATCTCGATGCCATGGGTGGCACAAATATATCTGAAGCGCTTGAACTTGCAATCAATGCCCTGAACAAAAGTGAATCGAACAATCCGCGTTTCATCGTCTTCGTCACCGACGGCAAGCCGACAGCCGGCCAGACTGACCCCGACGAAATTCTGAAAATTGTCAGCAATAAAAACACCAAGGGAATCAGAATTTTCTCATTCGGTGTCGGCGACCAACTCAATGCTGAACTGATCGATAATCTCGCCGATCAGAACGGCGGGGTTTCAGACTACGTCTCTGAAGACGAAGACCTCGAAATCAAGATTTCTTCGCTCTTTTCAAAACTGACTCACCCGGTATTGACCGATGTCGGGCTGCAGTTCAGCAATGTCGAAGTTTCGCAGATCTACCCGCGCAAAACCGGGGACGTGTTCAAAGACAGCAACATTCTCGTTCTTGGTCGCTACAGCAAACCCGGGCCGGCCTTGATTACCCTTACCGGCAGCGTTAAGGGGCAGCCGGTAAAAATGGATTTCGAAACCGAATTTCCGGCCAGTTCCAGCGAGAATACCTTCGTTGCAAAAATCTGGGCGACCCGCAAAATCGGGTTTCTGCTCGAACAGATTCGCAAAAACGGCGCCGATGAAGAACTAAAAAACGAAATCATCACTCTCGCAAAACGTTACGGCATTCTCACGCCCTACACTTCTTACCTGGTGCTCGAAGACAACGACAGCCTTGGCCCGAATCTGCGTCAAACGATGGTTCCAGAATCGATGCCCTCGGCCTCATTCGAAGAAAGCAAAGCCAAATTTTCGGTCGATCGCCTCCAGGATCTTTCTGACGGTGCTGATGCAGTCGGCGCTTCAAGAGAAATGAATTCGCTCAAATCAGCAGCTGCGCCTCAGAGTTTCAGTGCACCGGCGCCGCGCCCGGGCAGTTCCGGCGCCAGTCGTCAGGTGCTGCAGGCGCCGGTTCAGAAGGAAATCGACGCCAAAACCTTCTATCTGATCGATAATAAATGGATTGACAGTGAAGTTAAAGGAGAAAAGAACAAACTGGTGGTCAAAGCCTGGTCTGAGGCTTATTTCAAACTCTGCCAGAAATATCCGGCACTTGCCAGGTTCTTCTCGGCCGGCGAGCGGGTAGTGGTGAAGTTTGCCGACCGCATTATCGAAATCAGCCCTGATGATGGTGAAGAGAATAACATCGATCTCTGATTGATGTTCTGACATCAGACACCGGCATTTCTGCATGAGAAATGCCGGTGTTTTTCTTTGTCTGCCGATAACTGCTGTCGTCTGTCGATGTTTGTCGGTGCTTTTTGTGCCCTGTTGTGATATCATGCCCTTCATTAATTAAACAATAGGAGCACAGGGAATGGAACACGCTTCAGAATACGGTGCAAGCCTCCTCGGAATTTTTGTCCAGCTGGGTATCTGCTACGGACTGTCGACCGACCGCAAAAAAATCGACTGGAAACTGGTTATCTGGGGGATCGTATTGCAGGTGATATTTGCCTTTCTGATTCTGAAGACTGATTCAGGCAAGGCTGTTTTTGGTTATCTCAATGATGCAGTCGTAAAAATGCTGAGCTTCACCGAAAAAGGCGCCAGCTTCGTTTTTGGCAATCTGGTTAAATTTGTGGTGCCGGTAGCCGTTTCGAACCCATCAGCCGCTCCCGAAGTGGCAGCACAGCTCAACAGCCTGCAGCTGACCGCTGGCACAGGCGCATTCTTCGGATTTAACGTTCTGCCGACCATTGTTTTCTTCTCCGCCTTCATGGCCATCATGTATCATCTTGGCATCATGCAGCGCCTCGTCTATTACGTCGCTCTGGTCATGCAGAAAACCATGAAAACCTCGGGTGCCGAATCTCTCAGCGCTGCCGCCAATATTTTTGTCGGTCAGACCGAAGCCCCGCTGGTAATCAAACCATACGTCGAAAAAATGACCTATTCCGAACTCTGCTGCGTCATGACCGGTGGTATGGCCACAATCGCCGGCGGCGTCATGGCCGGCTATGTCAGCATGCTTAAAGACGCTATCCCCGGCATCGCCGGGCATCTGGTAGCGGCTTCAGTCATGTCAGCCCCAGCTGCAATGGTATTTGCCAAGATGCTGGTTCCGGAAACTGAAGTTCCGGTCACCAGCGGCAATCTTGAGCTGCGCATTGAAAAGATTGACCAGAACGTTATCGACGCCACGGCCAGAGGCTGCTCAGAAGGCATGAGCCTGGCGCTCAACGTCGCTGCCATGCTTATCGGCTTCATCGCTCTTATCGCCATGGGCGATCATCTCTGGGGCATGTTTGCCAACCTTGTGGGTCTGACAAAATACAACACCCTCGATTCAATGTTTGGTCTGATAGCCTCGCCATTCGCCTGGCTGCTTGGTGTTCCGGTTCAGGATATTTCGATTGCCGGTGCCCTGCTCGGCAAAAAGACGGTTCTCAATGAATTTGTCGCCTACGCTGATCTTGCCAGTTATCTGAATGGCAACGTTCTGGTTGACGGCAAACCCGTTGAACTGGCAATGCGCACCAGAGTCATTCTCAGTTACGCTCTGTGCGGTTTTGCCAATCTTGGTTCGATCGGCATTCAGCTCGGCGGCATCGGTGGTATTGCCCCGGCAAGACGCGGCGATCTCGCCAAACTCGGCGTCAGGGCCCTCATCGCCGGCACCTTCGCCTCTTTTCTGACCGCCAATATTGCGGGCATGATGATCTGAAACTGACCTTTTCAGGGGCGCATCACCGGGTTGGTGATGCGCCCTTTTTATTAGCGTTAAAGGCCGGTCTATGCTATCATACAGCCTGAAATTTATAGCATTCAGGAGCAGCAGATGAAAATCGGATTAGCCGGCTTGCCGATGTCTGGCAAGACAAGCATTTTTAACATGGCCACCAGAGCCAAAGCCCAGACCCGCGATTATCTGGCGCAGACAGACGAAATCAATAACGGCATCATCAAAGTTCCTGATGCACGCATCGACCATCTCGTCACCATTTTCAAACCCAAAAAGACCACCTACGCAACCGTTGAATTCACTGATATCCCAGGCATCAGCAACGCTGAAAGCAAATCTGCCAGTAAAACCCTCGCCAATATCAGAATCTGCGATGCCGTCATGCTGGTTGTCAGACTCTTTGCCAGCGAAGAAATTCCTCACATTCACAACCGCATCGACCCGGCCGCAGATCTCGAAGAACTCTGCCTCGAATTCATTTTCAGCGACCTCGAAATGGTTACCAACAAAATTGAACGCCTTAATAAGGAGATGAAGGCCGGCAAAAAGCCGGAGCTGGTCAGAGAACTCGAACTCATGGAAAACCTGAAGAAGGTTCTCGAAGAAAACCGCTTCATCTCCGAAATAGAGCTGACTGATGAGCAGGAGCACAGCCTGCGCTGCTACCGTTTTCTGACCCAGAAACCGCTGCTGCTGGTCGGCAACTGTTCGGATGATCAGTTTAAAAACGAGTCCGACCCGGTAGTAGCCGCCTTTAAACAAGCGTGTCAACAGCGAAACTGGTCACCGATGCTTATTTCTGCCGCCACCGAAATGGAAATTTCGGCTCTTTCTCCCGAAGAAGAAGCCATTTTTCTTGAAGAATACGGAATAAAGGAATCAGGCCGCAACCGCCTTATTTCTGAAGCCTATCGTCTTTTAAATTACATAAGTTTTCTTACGGTCGGCGAAGATGAAGTCCGCGCCTGGCCTCTGCAGCGTGGCACCAACGCACAGAAATCGGCCGGCAAGATCCATTCAGATATCGAACGCGGCTTTATCAGAGCCGAGGTTGTTGCCTACAAGGATTTCGTCGCGAAAGGCACGATGGCAGCGGTAAAGGCTGCCGGCCTGGCACGTCTTGAAGGAAAAGAATACATTGTCGAAGATGGAGATATCATCAATTTCCGCTTCAATGTCTGATTCGGAAGCCAGACCCAAGCAGAGCCTGCAGCGACGCCTCGCCAAAGTCTTTCTGGTCATTCTTCTGCTGTTTGTGATTCTGTTTGCCCTCAACTGGCTTTCATTCAGCGACATTGAAGACACCGTCAACGTCTCGCTGCCGGTTAACATCAAGATTGCCAGGGCCTATGAAGAGCTCGCGGCAAAATGGACCCAGCTCGGCGAAACTGTTACCGAAAGCCTTAAATCGGGGCCTGAAGTGGCAGAACAGGACAACAGCGAGAAACTGCATCAGCTCGAACTGGTTATCGACCGCATCGAAAAATTGATCGACGACCCCGCACGCCTCGAAGTTCTTACTCATACAAGGCTGATGTTCGATGGTTTCAAAAAGCATTTCATATCTTTTGATCTTCTTCTGAAAAGCCGCAACCGCATGCTGCGGAAAAATGCCGACCGGCGGTCGAAAGCCGCCGAGGGGCTGCGTGCCGATGTAACCAGCCTGCTCGACCGCTTCAAGAGTATGATCGTCGATCTCAACAGCACCCTAAAAAACCCTGATTTTCAGGCGTCGCTTGGCAACACTTCGTCGCTGATGGAAAAGATTTCGCGGGTAGAAAAAGATCTCATTCTGGCCGAAACGGAAGTTGCCCTGTATCTCAGCCTCAAAAAAGGAAAAGAACAGAGCGACAAGTCAGAAAAATCATCGGCCGGCCGCGTTGAGAGTAGATTTAGAGCTATTCTTTATCTTCTGGGCCGCTCGATTCAAGAAAGCAATGTGCCCCTGCACAAAAGAGTACTCACTCAGGTTGAAGCAAAAATCAAGGGTTTCTTCGACTCCTTCAATCGGTTGCGGAACCTTCTCGAAGCGCCTGAAAGCGAACTCCTCGAAACTGAAGACCAGCTTCTGAAAATGCAGAAGGAAATCACCTCCTTCAGACAGAAAGGCGTAAACGCAGCCAAAGCTGAAGCTGACCGCTTCTGGAACCAGATAAATTCGATTTCTGAAGATCTCATCGCCAGGGCCAACCGCAACTCCAACTTCACCCAGACCTTTCTGCTGCTGATCGGTGCCATCAGTGCCTATCTGGCCTTTTTCTTTCCGACAGCACTCGGCGGGCCGCTCAAGTTGCTGAGCGAAAAGGTGGCAAGCTTCAGACTCGGCAGTGATTTCAAGGCCGAAACCTCTGAAATTGAGGAAATCGATTCGCTCGGCAAAGCTTTCGCCCTGATGTGTGAGCGCCTGAATCTGCAGGGTGAAGTTAACCGCAACTATCTCTCTTCTATTCACGGCCTGACCAAATATTTTCGCGAGCTGCATGAAACAGAAACACGTCCGGACCGACCCAATGAAAGGCTTGAAAAAGCGGTCAACCTTATTTTAAAGGAACTCATCGAGCAGAACGAAAAATTCGACCTGATCAAGGTCATGGTAATTCAAACCAACCCAGAAACCGGTGAAAAATTCTTTGTCAGACTTGGGGAGCATGAGTTCAGCGAACGATTCATGAAAAGCCCTGAATTTGAGCCGTATTGCCTTTCTGCCGGCGTTAACCTGCACCTGGGGCAACCGGCACAGGAAGAAAGAATCCCATTTGAAAAGGGCCTGACCGGCTGGTATTTTGAATTTGCCTGCGGCATCAAGGCCGGTGTAGAAGCAGACAGCTTTTTCAGAGAAGTCTATTCATCGCCGCCGATCAAAAACAACCCGGTGCTGGCCGACCGGGAATACGAAAAAGGCCTTGCGGGCAGCCTTCTGCTCGAACCGCTCAATGTTCCTGGCGACAATGACAATGAGCTCCAAACGCCGAGGGGCATTCTGTTCGTCTACAGTCTCGATGAAAAGACCAGGCTGTCATGGCAGGAAATCTTTTTCGTTCAGATCATTGCGGGTCAGATCGCCTCGATTATCGAAACCGACGCTCTGTTAAAAGACCATGACAAGAAAAAGATCATTGACGATCAGCTGACCATGGCCAAAGAAATTCAGGACAACCTGTTGCCCAAAAGCGTTCCGCAGATGCCTGGCCTGCGTATCAACAAAATCAATAAATCTGCAGCTGAAGTTGGTGGCGACTATTTCGACTTTTTTGTTCTCGACAAGAACCGCATCGGCGTAGTAATTGCCGATGCCTCAGGCAAAAATGTTCCGGCGGCGATTATCATGACAGTATTCAAAACAACCCTGTCAACAATGGAACTCGATAAAATGGGGGCCGGAGAAGTTCTGACGCGCGCCAACAATATTATCGCGAAAAATATCACCAACGATCGCTTTATCACTGCAATGTACGTTATAATTGATGCAGAGACAGGCAATGTTGAAATGGCAAGCGCCGGTCATAATCCTGCGTTTGTCTCAAATGGTTATGGGCACAATCACATTCTGCGCGAAAAGTCTGAAAAAGGTCTGCCACTCGGCATTCTTGAAGACTATGAATATGGTTCAAAAAACTTTCAGCTGGTTGCCGGCGATCTGTTGTTGCTGTATACAGACGGAGTCACCGAAGCCCGCAACAGTGATGATGAAGAATTCGGTGATTTCGGCCTGAAAAGATTTCTTGCCAGAGTCAGGGGCAAAAACCCCGCTCAGGACCTGCTCGATGCCGTAGAAGAATTTGCCTACCTGGCCACGCAGCACGACGACATAACTGCCGTGACCATCGAATATGACGGGAGCAAAGCATGAACAGTCAGATTGAATCGCAGGCCCGCACCTACTGGGATAAAACCTGGAACCGCTTCCTCAAATACCACGGTATGATCGCACCTTCTGCCAAGCTGGTTCAGCACCTGTTCAGCCATGTCCCGCGTCACGGTGTCGTTCTTGACCTTGGCTGCGGCGAAGGTCGCAACAGTCTTTATCTCAGTCAGGTTGGCTATAACATCATCGGGCTCGACCTTTCATTCAAAGCTGCCCGGGTCATGAAAAACAACTTTTTCGAAGAAGAACTCAAGGGTCTGGTGCTCACCGCTGATGCCAGATGCCTGCCGTTGGCGTCAGAAAGCGTAGACGGCATTCTTGCGCACCATCTTTTCGATCACCTCGACCGCAAAAGCTTTTTTCAGGCGGCAGAAGAAGCGTTTCGCGTTCTCAAGCCTGAGGGTGTGATGCTTCTGACCATGGACAGCTTCTCAGACATGTCCTGCGACAACAATGCCATTTCAACCGACGACGGTTCGATAGTTTATGTCAAAGGTACGCGCAAAGGCATGCTTGTAAGACCATTTCGTGAAGACGAAGTTGCTGAGATGACTGACAAAGGCTGGGAAACCATCAAGAACGAAATTACGCCCGGGCGCGGCAAAATAATGCTGTTGCGCAAATGCAGCCTTACCTGAGCAGCAGATTCTATCTCATTGCAACCCATAGAATACCCTGGCTGACTGCGAATATCCGCCGTGTGCCGTCTGTGGCAGTTGCCGAGTTATTCGACCTCGCGGGTTATTTTGGCCGGAGCGGCGGTAACCTGATTGCGTCCGTGCTCCTTTGACCAGTACATGGCAACGTCAGCCGCTTTTATAAGCGAATCCATGTCGTCGGCACAATCAGAAAAGACCGAAACCCCAAAGCTGGCCGTGATTTTGATAACCACGCCATTCACTTCGAGAAAATCTGTTTCGATAGACCTTCTGATGCGTTCTGCAACTGCAACTGCGCCGGTCATATCGGTCTCTGGCAGCACGAGAGCGAATTCTTCACCGCCATAGCGAACCGGCAGATCGTGGGTTCTCACAGCGCGGCGCAGGATCGAGGCAACGTGTTTGAGCACCTCGTCACCGGTCTGATGCCCGTAAGTATCATTAAGCCTCTTGAAATGATCGATATCAACCATGATCAGAGCCAGGTTGCGTTTAAAACGTGCCGCCCTCTTGATTTCGTCGAGTAACCGCTGTTTAAAATAGCGGTGCAGATAAAGCTTGGTCATGCCATCGGTGATGGCCTGCTCATA
>ERZ795061.3143-NODE-3143-length-14596-cov-12.280999_pt1 | contig 14596 bp, 8 predicted proteins | sample MGYA00375145_ERZ795061 | MGnify/ENA primary metagenome ERZ795061 (study PRJEB30190, sample SAMN05720144) | anaerobic digester metagenome | isolation source: active sludge of municipal wastewater-treating anaerobic digesters | place: USA | collected 2014-12-22 ... | reverse complement strand
CCGCAACTCACAAGGAGGCATCCATGGGAACGATGGGTAAAGGGTTTATCCTCTGGTTACTCGGTGTGCCGGGAAGCATTTTGATCCTGCTGTGGTTCCTGGGAATTCTCAAGTAAGTCGGAGAAACGTTGGGACTGTGGGCTGGTAATCACAATGGACGAGGAGGTGTGACGATGACACCAGGCAAGACACTCGGAGTTGCGGGTCTGCTGGCTTTGACGGGACTGCCTGTGTATGCCGCAGATGTAGAATTACAGATCGTGGACAAGAATTGTTTCATCGAGATTTTCGAGGACGATCACTTCGATGTTGATGACCCGCATGTGGTGTTGCAGGGTCCGAAAGAGTATGCCACGTTGAAAAACCTGGCCGGCAAGGATTGGAACAATGATATCGAAAGCGTGATCGTGGGTTCCAACGCCACGGTGCGTGCGTATGAGGATAAGGACTTCAAAGGCACGGAAATCGCCTTTGCGCCGGGGCAACGTGTGCCGAATCTCGGCAAGCTGGATATGGCGAACGACATCGAGTCGCTCAAAATCACCTGCGGGAAGTGAGGCAGTAGGAGGAGATCCGGTCCGGCCTTTAGTGAAACCAGCGGTCGTACATATAGAACAAATCAAGCGTCAGGCGGGCGCCGAAGGTCGGGCCGTAATCTTTCTGGTTGATGAGATCGTTCCACGTTTCGAAGGTGAACGCAGAGTAGCGCAATGCCAGCGACACGAACCGTTCTTCCAGCGCATCTCCCCGATGGTCCGCGAATAGGCCGGAATCGACGGTCACAGCCAGTTCAATTTCCCACGGCGTTGACTCTTGCCAATGGTGATAGTTTCCCAAGCCGACCGACGCTTGGGCCAGATACGACTGTGGCGCGACCTGGCGGAAAGCGGCACCGCTGAACGGGCGGCCATATCGTGCCAGTCCCGAGACCCGGAGATAATCGCCGAGCAACGGAATCACATCGAGGATCGCCAGTCGGCGAAACCCTGCCTGTACGTACGGCTCATAGTATAACGATCCTCCGGCCCCGCCTACGCCGGCAAAAAACACATCGCTGGTGCCCAAGAGCCCGAACCACCGCGTCATGCTTCCGCTCAGCATAAAATCATTGGCATCCCGTTTTTCGCCCACCGGGACCGGGTCGAACCCGCGGAGTTTATGCACGACATCATTTTGCAGAAAACGGCTCGGTCCGTCGCGAGTGGGGCCGCCGCCTGCTGTGAGGTTGAGGTTCCAGCCCGGCAGCTGGGTGAGCGGTTTCGTCCAGCTCACGGTGAAGAAGTTGAACCCCATGGTTTCGTTGATATCGTTGTAGCGTTGTCCTGCGCCGTTAAATTCGGTGAAGCGATCCACCACGGACGTGCTCAGGGTCAGCGTCGGGTCATGATCGGGAAATGCGATTGCCCCCCAATGCACGCTCTGGGGAGGGGATTCGGCACGGGCAAGGCAGGGGACTGTAGAGAGCGCAAGGGCGAGCGCCACGATCCATAGACGATTCATAGGCGCGCGCATCCTGCCAGTATCGTTGTGAGGTTCGCAACTGTTGTTTGCTAGCGGGGGTCGAAGGGAAGTTGTCGGCAGACTGTTGCTACGGGATGCCGCTTACGTTCCGAGAAACTCTCCGATGGGATGCAAAGGTTCGAGGTGGTCGCACAGGATCTTGAACACCGCGAGCAGAGGGACAGCGAGAAGCGCGCCGCCCACGCCCCAGATCCAACCCCAGATCCTATAGAAGAGGGCCAACAAGAAGAGCCCCGTGAGGGCTCTGGAGTGCACTGTGAGGTGGTCTTCTACCCGCTGCTCCATGTGGGCGGCATCCTAAGGCGGGACTGGATCATGAATAGAGTGGGTCTGATGCATTGCTGATTCGCCCTCGTAGCTCCATCAGGTCTGACCGTAGGAAACTGACACGCTCCACCATACTGGGCCTCCCCTAGCCAGGCCCCTGCGACGACCCGAGTTTGCACAGAAGGCGAAGGATTCCGTTGCTTGCGGACATTTCTGCCAATCAATACAATGGCCTCGGCCAAGAGGGGCCACATGCGCGTTGCCATTCTGAGGAGGAACTATGCCAGCCAAGAAGGGATCACCGGTTCGTCCATCTGCCGCACCTGGCCAGGGGCAACCGACGGAGGAGTTTGAAAAACTCGGGGTCTTCTATCTCGGTCGACCCTATGCCCTCGAGGCAAAGCAAGCCAAACCGGGGTGGCTGCTCTACGACTCGAAGGATCTGGTGACCCATGCCGTGTGTGTCGGCATGACAGGAAGCGGGAAGACCGGCCTGTGTGTCGGACTGTTGGAAGAGGCGGCGATCGATGGCATTCCAGCTATTGTCATTGATCCCAAGGGGGATCTCGCCAACCTGCTCCTGACGTTCCCGCAACTTCGTGGCGAAGACTTTGCGCCGTGGATCAATGAGGACGACGCCCGCAAGAAGGGGCTCTCGCCTGCGGACTATGCGACCCAGCAAGCGGCCCTCTGGCAGAAAGGGTTGGGCGAATGGGGGCAGAGCGGCGAGCGGATTCAAAAGTTACGCGATGCGGCGGACGTGGTCATCTATACCCCCGGCAGCAATGCCGGGCTGCCGGTGTCGATTCTGAAATCCTTTGCGGCGCCCTCACCCGAGATGCTGGATGATGCGGAACTCTTGCGCGAACGGATCTCCACGACGGTGATGAGTGTGCTGGGGCTCATTGGCCTCCAGGCTGATCCGATCAAGAGCCGTGAGCACATTTTGCTGTCATCCATTCTAGACAGTGCCTGGCGCGCGGGGCGCGACTTGGACCTGGCGGCCTTGATCCATCAGATTCAAACGCCTCCGATGACCAAAGTCGGGGTGCTGGATGTGGAATCCTTCTTCCCTTCAAAGGAACGATTTGCCCTGGCCATGCAATTGAACAATCTGCTGGCCGCGCCGGGGTTTGCCGCCTGGATGGAAGGCGAGGCGCTGGATGTGGGGCAGATGTTGTATGGCCCATCGGGGAAGCCTCGCATCGCGATTTTTTCGATTGCGCATTTAAACGACGCCGAGCGGATGTTTTTTGTCTCCCTGCTGCTCAATCAGACGTTAGGGTGGGTCCGGTCTCAATCGGGCACCACCAGCCTCCGCGCCATGCTCTACATGGACGAAATTTTCGGCTACTTTCCTCCCGTCGCGAACCCTCCTTCCAAAGCGCCGTTGTTAACGCTGTTGAAGCAGGCGCGCGCGTTCGGATTGGGTGTGGTGCTGGCCACGCAGAATCCGGTGGATCTCGACTATAAGGGGCTGGCTAATACCGGCACCTGGTTCATCGGGCGGTTGCAAACGGAGCGCGACAAGGCGCGAGTGATCGAAGGGTTGGAAGGAGCCGCGGCGAGCACCGGCAAGAAGTTCGATCGTCAGAAGATGGAGCAGATCCTGGCCGGGCTCGGAAACCGGGTCTTTCTGCTGAATAATGTGCACGAGGACGCGCCGGAAGTCTTTCAAACCCGCTGGACATTGTCGTACCTCCGCGGGCCGCTGACACGCACGCAGATCAAACAACTGATGGATCCGGTCAAGCGGCAGCTGTCATCACACACTCGCGAGCACGGTGACCAGGGAGCCGCGGCATCGTCCGGAGCGGCAAGGCCAGCGTCACGTACGACGGCCTCCCGGCCCATGCTGCCTCCCGATGTGCCGCAATATTTTCTTCCGCTCCGCGGCACGCAACCCGGCGGCGCATCGCTCATCTATCAGCCGATGGTCCTGGGCGTCGCGCAGGTGCGGTTCGTCGAGAATAAGGCGGCGGTTGACGCCACCAATGAACTCACCCGCCTGGCCGCCATCAGCAGTGGCGTTGTTCCGGTGGAGTGGGAGCAGTCGACGGCTGCGGAGGTGCAGGTGGGGGATCTTGAGCGCGAACCAGCCGCCGACGCGGAGTTCGCGGCTCTGCCCGGCGCGGCGAGTAAGGGGAAGCAATACGACTCGTGGAAGAGCGACCTCTCCGGCTGGTTGTTTCGCACGCAGAAGCTCGAACTCTGGCGAAGCCCGACCACGAACACGCTGTCGCGGCCCGGCGAGTCCGAACGCGATTTTCGCGTCCGGTTGCAGCAGGTTGGTCGGGAACAACGTGACAGGCTCAGCGATGAACTGCGGAAGAAATATGCGCCGAAGATTACGGCGCTCCGGGATCGGGTGCGGCGCGCCGAACAAGCCCGGGAGAAGCAGCAGAACGAATCCCGATCCAGCCAGGTGCAAGCGGTCATTTCTGTCGGCGCATCGATTCTAGGCGCCTTTCTGGGCCGTAAGACCCTGAGCGCGACGAACATCGGCCGCGCCACGACGGCGATTCGCAGCGCGGGCCGTGTCATGAAGGAGTCGCAAGAAGTCGGCCATGCGGAGGAAAATGTCGCCACGCTTCAGCAGCAGCTGGCGGACCTTGAGGCGCAATTCACGTCGGAAAGCGACACGCTGGTGGCGGCGACAGATCCCCTGACCGAACAGTTCGAGGTGATCTCCCTGAAGCCCAGCAAATCCAATATCGTCGTCAAGCTGGTGGCGCTGGCGTGGGTGCCCGCATGGCGGGCGGTGGATGGGACCTCTGTGCCGGCTTGGTTGTAGCCGGGACCCGCAGGCGCGAGTCACAGGGCGGCGCCGAACCGGAACCCGTCATGCCAGATGGCCCTAGTCCATTGTGGGTATTTGTGGTATGACTCGGCCCGGTTTGTGAGTACGGCCATTTCATTCTCTCGCGCGTGGGAGCTCACGCATGGGGACGCATACGCTGCCTTCCGATGAAACCGCGCGTGTTGAGGCGCTGTGCCGCTACCGCATTCTCGATTCTCCTCCAGAAGCCGACTTCGACGAGATCGTGCAACTGGCTGCCTCGATCTATAAGGCGCCGATTGCCGCCATCACCTTCATCGACCAAGACCGCCAGTGGGTCAAGGCCGCAATAGGCCTGCACACCAGTCAGACCGACCGCGCCTACGGGCTGTGCTCCTGTGCCATTCAGGGCACAGATCCCGTGGTGATCGAAGATGCCGCCGCCGATGTGCGCTTCTCCTCCCATGCCCTAGTACGGGCGTACCCGCATGTCAGGTTCTATTGCGGCGCACCCATCGTGACCAATGATGGGTACGCGGTCGGGACGATTGCCGTGATGGATTCGATTCCGCGGGCGGTGACCGATGAAGACTGCCTGACCATTCGACGTTTGGCGCGTCAGACCGCGGCCCTCCTGGAGCTCCGTCTGTTGAGGTCCGAGCGCTCATCCCGCGAAGCGATGTCCATCGATCAACAGGTGGCAAGCCTGACAGAGGCGGCGTTTGTCATGGATCGCAGCGGCAGAATCCTGCAGGTCAATCGAGTGGCAGAGGACCTGCTGGGCGCCCCGGCATCGGCTCTCAGGGGGCGGTCGTTGCATGAGTGCGTGCACCGTCAGGGCCAGGGAAGGTGCGACACTCAGGCCGACTCGTGCGACCTCACGCATGCCTGCCATAGCGGGACCACGCTGCTTGGACAGGACGATGTGTTTGTGACTACCACCGGCAGCTTCTTGCAGGTCCGCTGGAATTATGTGCCGCGCTCGTCGCATGAGGACTGGGCCGGCGGGATCGTCTCGGTGCGCGATCTCACGGCGCAGAAACGAAATGAAGAGGTGCTGCGGGTGATGGCTCCCACCACCAGGCTCACAGGGACGGCCTTCCTTCAGGAGCTTGTGGAGAGCCTGGCACGGACGACCGGTGCGGATTACGGATTCTGTCTCCGGGTGCTGCCGGGAGGGATGCGCGCACAGGCTGTGGTGGGGTGGGGACCGGAGGGAGCGTGTGAGTCGATCGACTATGACCTGGCAGGGACACCCTGCGAACATCTACTCCGTGAAGAATTTTGTCACTACCCCTCCGGCGTGCAGGCCGTGTACCCCCAAGACGAGTCGCTACGCCACCTGTCGATCGAGTCGTACATAGCTCTGACTCTGCCCTCGCCGACGGGGGTGCCCATCGGCTGGATCGCCTTGCTCGGCCGGAGGCCGTTGCAGGATGCCGAACGGGCAGCAGCCTTGCTGCGAGTGGCCGCCGGCCGTGCCGGTAGTGAACTGGGGCGTCATCTCGCGGAGCAACAGCTCAAGGAGAGTGAAGAGCGGTACGCCCTGGCGATTCGAGGATCTTCCGACGGCATCTGGGACTGGAACGTGATCACGGGCCAGTCCGTGCTGTCCGCTCGTTGGAAGGCCTTGCTGGGGTTTGCCGAAGACGAATTGCCGGATCATGAGTCCTCGTTCTTTAGCCGGGTGCATCCCGACGATTTGCCGCGGGTGAAGGCCGACATCCAAACCCATTTCACCTGCCGCACCCCGTATGACGCGCAATGCCGGGTCTTACACAAGAACGGAACCTACCGCTGGGTTCAGATACGTGCGCAGGCGTTATGGGATGACCAGGGCCGTGCCTATCGAATGGTCGGCGCGACCACCGATGTGACGGAGCGCAAGCAGGCGGAAGATGCGGCGCGACGCTGGCAACAAGTGTTTCATCAGGCACAGCTCGGTCTCGCCCATGTGGACCTGGCGACCGATACCTTTCTGGCCGTAAACCCGGCGTTCGCCCGTCAATGCGGGTATACCGTGGAAGAATTGGTCGGCCAATCGATCTTCTCCATTTATCCCCCGCAAGAGCATGCCGCCCTGGTGGAGCGAATCGAGCGCATTCATGACACCGGCGGCCTGACGTTCGAGTCCATTCATCAGCGCAAGGACGGAAGCCTCTTCCCGGTCCTGGTCGAAGTCATGCTGATCAGGGATGCCCATGGGGTGCCGGTCTCACGCGTCGCGTATGTCAAAGACATCACCGAAAGCAAGCAAGCGGAACAGGCCCGCCGAGCCAGCGAAGAACGATTCCGTGCCGCCTACCGTAATGCGACGGTAGGAATGTCTATCGCCGATGTCGGCGGCCGCATCCAGGAGGTCAATCAGGCGCTGTGCAAGATTCTCGGCTATTCAGAGCAGGAGCTGCTGTCCCACACCTTTCAATCGCTCACCCACCCGGACGATCTCGGGAAGAATCTCGATCGTATCGACACGTTACTCTCCGGACGACGGGTCTACGATGTGTTCGAGAAGCGCTACCTCAGGAAGGACGGAGGTATTGTCTGGGCTCAGGTTGGTGTGTCCGTCATACGCGACGAGGCCGGCACGCCGTTGTATACCCTGGCGATGGTCCAGGACATCACCGAACGGAAGCGGGCGCAAGAAGCGCTTCAACTGGCCAAATACACGGTGGACAGTGCGACGGAGGCCATTTATTGGGTCGGAGCCAACGCGGAATTGCTGGATGTGAACGACTCAGCTTGCTCCATGCTGGGCTACTCCAAGGAAGAATTTCGCCGGATGAAAGTCCACGACATCAATCCGTACTTCCAGGCTGATGCGTGGCAAACCTTTTGGGCGGAGACCAGGGAACGGGGCAGAGTCTCATTCGAGAGTTGTCATCGCGCCAAGGACGGCCGTCTGATCCCGATTGATGTCAACGTGAACTTTATCCGCTACAACGGCGCCGAGTGCCATTTCGCCTTCGTGCGGGATATCACGGAACGTAAATTGGCTGAGAGCGCGCTGCGGGCCAGCGAGGAGCGGTTTCACTTTGCCATCGAGGCGACCAACGACGGGATGTGGGACTGGGATATGCGGACGGGGGTGGTGTACTACAGCCCGCAGTGGGTTCGTCTACTGGGATACCCGCCCGAGGAAGTCGCTCCGTCCACAGCCTTCTTTTTCGGTCTTGTGCATCCGGAGGATGTGGCTCGAGTGACGGACGTGCTGCAAGCACACGTGGATGGCCGTATTCCGGTGAAGGAAGTCGAGGTTCGGCTGCGACAAAAATCGGGCGACTACCGATGGTATCTCGACCGCGGCAAAGTCGTCGCCAGAGCGCAGGATGGACTCGCCTTGCGCATGGTCGGGACGATCACCGATATCACCGAACGTAAACAGGCAGATCGGGAACGGGCTGAAGCGCTCAGTAACCTTCAGACAATCATGGAGACCGTCCCTGACGTGATTTTTGCGTTGGATCTGGAGGGACGGGTGGCCAAATGGAACCTGCGACTGGAAACGGTGACGGGCTATACGCGGGAGGAACTCCAGGGCAAGCCGGCGATGGACATGGTGCCTGTCGAAGAAGCGGAGCAAACGGCCGCCGCCATCCGGGAGGCCTACGAACGGGGCTATGCGGAGCTGGAAGGCCATCTGTTGGCGAAAGACGGCCGGACGATGCTCTACCATTGGACCGGCGCGCCCTATTGCGATTTGCAGGGTCGGGTCATCGGTATCACCGGCGTGGGGCGGGACATCACCGAGCGCAAGAAGGTTGAGCAGATGCTCGCGTCGGAAACACGTGTGTTGGAGATGATGGGATCGGATGCGCCATTGTCGGCGGTGCTGGAAGAAATTTGCCGGATGATTGAGGGGGTGTCCAACGGCGTGCTCTGCGCGGTGATGTTGCTTGATGACGAGGGCGCCCACTTGCGCCGGGGCGCCGGGCCCAGTCTCCCGGAGGCGTATCTGCACGCTATCGATGGGATGGCCATCGGTCCGTCTTGCGGCTCGTGCGGAACAGCGGCGTTTCTTGGGCGGCAGGTGATCGTCGAGGATATCGCCACCGATCCGTTCTGGGCCGACTTCCGCGATCTCGCGCTGACGCACCACCTGCGGGCCTGCTGGTCAACCCCGATTATCTCGGCAGCCGGAAAAGTTCTGGGTACATTCTCGCTCTACGCGTCCACGCCGCGGCACCCGCTCGATGAATGGCCCATCGTCGCGCGTGCATCACACCTGGCTTGCCTCGCCATCGAACGGAAGCGGACGGAGAGTGCGCTGCGCCTCACGCAGTTCTCGATTCAACAGGCGGTGGACGGGGTTTTCTGGGTCAGTGCCGAGGCGCGTATTCTGGATGTCAACGAAGCGGCCTGCGCCATGTTGGGTTATGCCCGAGAGGAGCTCTTATCCAAGACGGTCCACGACATCGATACGAGTTTTGCACGTGAGAACTGGCAGGCCCGTTGGGAGGAGTTAAAAGTCAGAAAGTCCTTCTCCTATGAATCCCGGTATCAAAAAAAAGACGGCACCGTGATCCAGACCGACACGACGATCAATTTTCTCGTGCACGAGGGCCGGGAATACTATTGCGCGTTCATGCGGGATATCACCGACCGCAAGCGGGCGGAGGCGCAGCTGCATTTGACGCAATTCGCCATGGAACGGGCGGCGGACATGGTGTTTTGGGTGGACGAGGCGGCGCGCCTGTTGCTCGTGAATGCGGCGGCGTGCGAACGGACGGGTTACACCGAAGACGAATTGCTGCGAATGGCCGTGTCTGATATCGATCCCCACTATCAGATGGACGCGTGGGCCCGCCACTGGCAGCAGCTGCGAGAGACCGGCCGGCAACGCCTGGAAACGCAGCACCGTTCCAAATCGGGTGAAGTGTACCCCGTGGAGGTCGTGGCGAACTTCGTGGTGTTCGAAGGGCGTGAGTATAACTTTGCCACGGTTCGGGACATGTCGGAGCGAAAGCGCACGGAGCTTCGGCTCCGATTCAGTGAGGAACGATTTCGTCTCGTGGCTCAGGCCACCAACGATGTCTTATGGGACTGGGATCTCGTGACGAACGATCATTGGTGGAGTCCCAATGCCTGCGAAAAGTTCGGCTACGATCCCGAACGCGAGCCAAGTATCGACGCCTGGACGAAGCGGTTACACCCCGAAGATACAGCGTCGATTCTGGCTATGGTGCAACAGGCCATTCAGTCGGATGTGCAGACACTCGCTGCAGAGTACCGCTTCCAGCTCGGGGACGGGACGTACGGTCATTTTCTGGATCGGGCCCATATCGTGAGGAACGAGGAGGGCACCGCGATTCGATTGATCGGAGCCATGATCGATGTCACGGGTCCCAAACGCGCGTATGCGTCGCTGGAAGAAGCCTATCGGCGTTTTCAGGCCATGTCGCAGGAATTGCAGATGGTCGAATCCAACGAACGTCGCCGTCTCTCGCGGGAGTTGCATGACGAACTGGGGCAGTTGCTGACCTCGCTCAAGTTCGATCTGGCGTCCGTGAAACGGAGCGTGGCGGCGCGTCCGAAAGCCTTGGGCCCTCGAAGTCAGGAGCGCTTGGCCCGTGCGCTGGAAACGACGGATCTGCTGTTTGTCCGCCTCCGCCAGATCGTTCGAGCCCTTCGGCCGCCTGTTTTGGAAGAGTTAGGATTAAAAGCCGCGTTAGAGGCCCTGATCGCAGACGTGCAGGCGCGTACCGGGCTGGGTTGCGCGCTGGTGTTCGAGCAAGGCGAGCGTCGACCTTCGCGCTTCCCCACGCTGGAAACGGCGTTTTACCGCATTGTTCAGGAATTGCTGACCAATGTGATTCGCCATGCGCGCGCGACGCACGTCGACATCGCCATCACGAGCGGCCAGCAGGACTGGCGCATGACGGTGAAGGATGACGGCATCGGTTTCGATGTGGCAGGACTGGCTCCGACCGGAGGCTTCGGTTTGCGAGGAATACGAGAACGGGTCGAAATACTCGGCGGGCAGGTCGAGATCCTGTCCAGTTCTGAAACGGGAACCTGGGTGCAGGTGGTGATTCCGGTGAGTTCGGAACCGGAGCCTGCGCGTGTCACAGCTCATGAAGCGACGGCAGCACGTCGACGGCGGAGGAAAGCAGTTGATGAATAAATGTCGGTGTCTGATTGCCGATGACCATCCGGTCGTACGCAGAGGCGTGCGCGATTTACTGGAGGATGAGCAGCTCTGTTCAGAAATTCTGGAGGCCGAGACCGGAGAGGAGGCGCTCGACGCCGTGCGCCGTCAGCCCTGGGATCTGATGATTCTCGACATTGCTCTGCCCGACAAGCACGGGCTGGATGTCTTGAAAGAGGCCAAGTTGCTGCAACCCCGGTTGCCCGTCCTGATGTTGAGCCTCTATCCGGAAAAAGAATTCGCGATGCGGGCGATCAGGGCCGGGGCCTCCGGCTATCTCACCAAGCAGAGCGCGCCTTCTGAGTTGCTGGCGGCAGTCAACCGCGTGTTGCAAGGCGGCCGGTACATCACCACCGCCCTTGCCGAACAGCTCGCACAGGCCCTTGAAACCGGCACGGAAGGGGAACTCCATGCGCGGCTCTCGGATCGTGAGCTGCAAGTCCTTCGTTTGTTAGGCCAGGGAAAGTCGGTCTCGATGATCGGCGAAGAACTCTGCCTCAGCGTGAAAACGATTAGCACCTACCGTGCGAGAATCCTGGAAAAGCTGTCGTGCGAAAGCACCGGCGAACTGATCCGCTATGCCATCGAGGCCCGATTGATTGACTAGGTCGGCCTTCCTCTTTCCCTTCCGATCGTAAAGTGCCTGCTCGGATCGCGTCAGTCGAATACTGACGTGTAAATCCACCTCCTGCCTATATTCCTACACCCTCAATCTGCCGAAACTAGTACCACGATACGGTTTTAGTTGGGTGGCGATGGAGGGTACATGGAGCAGCAGTCTTTCTGTCGCATTGTATTGATCGATGATAGTCGGATGGTGCGTCTCGGGATTCGGGAACAGCTTCTCACGACGAAGGATTTGCGCGTGCTGGGAGAGGCGATGTCGGCTGCGGAAGGGATGGAGTTGGTGGAGCAGGTGAATCCCGATCTGGTGTTATTAGACAGCCGGTTGCCGGATGTGTCCGGCGTGGAAGCCTGCCGGAAGATGGTCGCTCGCGACCCTGCCAGACGGGTGCTCATGCTGAGCATTCAGGACGATCCGGCGGTTATTCATGAGGCCATTGCCGCAGGGGCACGCGGATATCTGCTCAAGGGCGCGCCGGTGGATACGTGGCTGGATGCGATTCGTCGAGTGGCGTCCGGTGATGGCCTGTATCAACCGCATTTGCTCGATACGGTGCTGAGAGAAGTGCACGGCATGGGGAATGGCCTCTCGTCGAAGTCTCTGGCCGCCCTTTCTCCGCAGGAATACCGGTTGTTGCCTCTGGTCGCTGAAGGCAAAACGAATAAGGAAATCGCATCCGCCCTCGCCCTCTCCGATAAAACCGTCAAGAACTACCTGGCGAATATTTTTTCCAAACTGGGAATTACCAGGCGGACGCAGGCGGCGACACTCTATGCCAGGGCGCTGCCAAGCCGCTCCATGTCTTCGGGCCACTATGTCTGACCGTCAGGAGGGGCTTGTCATGCCATTGATTTTGATCGCGGATGACAATCAACAAATCTGCGGGTGGTTACGGACGCTCTTGGAGGCGGAAGGGTATCGTGTGATTGAAGCCGCAGACGGCCGGGAGGCAATGGCGACCATTGAGCGTGAGACTCCCGATCTGATGATTCTGGATATGTATTTGCCGGTGCAGGATGGTCTCGAAACAATCTTGATGCTCAACCACGCGCAATCGCCTGTGAAAATTCTGGGTATTTCCGGGCAGCCCCTCCAAGGGTACGATATTCTCAAGATTGCCAAGGCGTTCGGTGCACATGGGGTGCTGGAGAAACCGTTCAGTCGCGAGTTGTTATTGCAGCAAGTTCAGCAGCTGCTCTGCCCGGCGCAACAGCCCTCCGTCTGACCGGTCCGGCTGCCCTCCCTCGTCCTACGAAAGCTCGCGAATCATCTGAAAGCGCATGGGGTCCGAACGATCCCGCGTAAATCCCAATTGTTCATAAAACCGGAGCCATCCGACATTGCGTATGGATGTGCCAGCCCAGGACGCATTGTCCGGGCCTAAATCGACGATCAGTTTGTGTCCAGGATAGGCGGTGCGTAGTTGCGCGATGGCCTCACCGAACAAGCTGTGTCCCAGACCTAATCCCCGGTAGGCGGGCCTCACCCAGCCGTACAAGGCGAGCCGGTGTCCGGTCACGGAAAGCCTCGTCACGGCGACGACGGCCAGAATTTCACCAGCGCCAACGGGTCCGGCCTGGGAGTCGATGGCCGGCAACCGCATCTGCCAGGCCGCCAGTCGTGGTGGTGCGCCATCAGTGCCCTCCTCCAACGGTAGCGGCCGCTTCAGGGCCTGCATGAACGTCTTCGCATAGTCGGGCACCGACCCCCATTCGATCAACAATTCCCGGAACAAGGAGGTGAGGTCACCGGCCTGCTCCAAGGGTTGCAGCACGGCGACCTGATCAATTGAGAGATTGAAGTGCTGGCCCGCAAAACGAACGAAGGGTTGGCTGTACATGCTGCACACGGTGGGCCAGAACATCCGGAATGTGGCCGAAGACGTCCAGCGCCGGAACAGGTTCATCCATCCGCGATTGAGCGCATGGCCGTGAAATTCTTCCAGCTTCACCGCGAGATAGACCTGCTCCATGAGTTGGATCTGCAGGTTGCAGGTGTGTAGCGCGGCCCGGGGATTGAGGGCGACGCTGCCGGGATCCAGGCCGAAGACGGAACAGAGCTCCGGATAGATTTCCAGGTCGTAACGCAGCAGGTCCGGATCGTCCCGCAACAGTCGCTCAAGGTCTTTCAGGTCGTCCGTTTCGCCGAGGAAAGACTCCTGCATGCCTGCCGGAGTCGTCACCCAGTGCGACCGCAGCGCATGACAGAGCCGTGAAAAATCCTGCTCGGTGCGATGCAGCGCCGGACGCAAGACTTCTTGAGCCACATGTTCCCCCAGACGACGATAGGATTCGAATTGGGCTTCGTCGAAAAATTGGTCGGAGGTCGGTTCGTGGGGGAATGCGGAATGGCGGGCCGCATAGTCTTGGACGTCGGAGGGCTCATTGCCGGTCAGCGACGGCTTCAGATAGATCAATGTGCCGACCGTGGCGTTATCATCGACTTTATCGTAGCGGATCGTGCCGATGGCATGGTGGCGGCTGCTCGTCTTGGCGCCCTCCGCCCGTTTGATCTGGTCCAGGTTCAGGTCAATGTCGATCCCGAGGTCGATCCGGATCTTGCGGATGGCGTTGCCCAGGTCCTCGAAGGTCAGGCGAGGATCGCATCCGGCGTCCACCACGAGAATGCAATGGCAGCGGCGCAGCACCATTTCATAGAGCCCCAGATTCTCGAAGTGTCCGCCGTCCGAAAGATAGACGTACGGATGGCAGGCATCGGTCAGACCAAAGGCCTCGGCCATCAGCGGTCTAATCGATAGCGTCGGTGAAGCTTGCCGGTAGGTGTCTGCTCCCGCAGGCCCCGGATTGCCGAGCCACCAGCCGAGGCGAACATTGAAGAGCGCCAGGAGGAAGGTTACTGCCGAGGATGAATGGTAGCCCATATTCGGGCTGGCGGCGGCGCCCGAGATGGCCAGTGCCGTGCCGAGAGACAGCGGTTGGCCAAGGAACCGGTTGGCACCGTATTCCTCTGAGCGTCGATACCCCAGGTTCCAACTGCCGCTGTGGAGGGCGCTGATCGTGAACGATTGGGCCTTGCGTTGTTGCCAGGCCAGGTTGTCCCCTTTGACCAGATTCAGCGCGATATTAATGAGATGCAACGGCCGGGGAGACTGCTCGTGAAGTTTGTGCACGAACAGATCGATGAACCACGTGGAAGCCTCGCGACCGGCGGCCGTGTCCGGCAACTGCAAGGCGGTAAGTTTCGCGATGCAAGCCGGGCCGAGTTGGAGTTGGTGTGCGGCCTCGCTCAGCCGCCT
>ERZ795061.3140-NODE-3140-length-14611-cov-6.253092_pt1 | contig 14611 bp, 10 predicted proteins | sample MGYA00375145_ERZ795061 | MGnify/ENA primary metagenome ERZ795061 (study PRJEB30190, sample SAMN05720144) | anaerobic digester metagenome | isolation source: active sludge of municipal wastewater-treating anaerobic digesters | place: USA | collected 2014-12-22 ... | reverse complement strand
GTATCCGTCCGTACAATGGCGACATCGCCAATGCAGAGAAGGGAATCATTACCCTAATGATCGGCATTCACGGAATTCCGGTTAACATGGATGTCTCAGTTTATAATAACCTGATGGCTGGTGCTTTGAATGGGTATTGGTATTTTAACCTGGAGAATAAAGACCTGTACTATTATAAAAGAGTTTACATGGGCTGTGTACGGGCTAACGATTTTTTAGCCAGCCTTCCCCAGTTTGATGGCGTTCACCTTGGTGTAACTGGTGGCAGTCAGGGTGGTGCTTTGTCCATCATTACTGCAGCGCTGGATTCACGCGTGAAATATCTTGCGGCATTCTATCCAGCTCTTTCTGATTTAACGGGCTATTTGAACGGCCGCGCAGGTGGCTGGCCACATCTCTTTAACAAAGAAAATCTTCCCAATAATAACTCAAAGGAGAAAATTGAAACGACAGGATACTATGATGTTGTAAACTTTGCACGCCAACTGAAAGTGCCGGGCATGTATTCGTGGGGTTATAATGATGAGACTTGTCCGCCCACATCAATGTATGCAGCCTACAATGTGATCACGGCACCCAAGACATTATACCTTGCGCTGGAAACGGGTCATTGGACATTCCCTGAGCAAAATGAAAAGATGACAGGTTGGATCGTTCAACAACTTAAAAGCAAGTGATAAACTCATTTTGATTTACCCAATGTTGACTCATTACCTTTATTATACCCGTATTCAAATGAAATTCAAGACAACATTACTTAGCCTCATAATTGTATTAACTATGTCGTGCAGCACCGACACCCATCCGCATCAAGCGATCTCGCCTCGCATCAACCACGTTATGCTGTATGTCTCTAACCTTGAAAACTCTATAGACTTCTATACGCGAGCCTTCGATCTTAAAGTAACCAATAGATTGGATACGTTGATTGCTGTACAACCCGATTCAACAGAAGTGATAAGAGCCGTTACGATGGCTTTTCTCAAATTTCCGGGCCAGGATTTCGTATTTGAGCTTGCAGAACACGCTGCTGATACCAGCAGTCGACCAACAGCTTTTTTATTTCAACATGTAGGTGTAGACGTAAAGGATATTGATGCAGCCTATAAGCGCGCGATGGATGCGGGAGCCAAAGAATTATTGCCAGTCAGAAAAGTAAAAGCCAAAGGTATTGAAGCGAAACAAGCCTTTGTTGGCGGCCCCGATGGTGAGCGCATCGAACTGATGCAAATTATCTCGGGTGAATTTTAACAATAGATTTACTGCTGTCTTACCGGCTTTATGCAGGCAGATCTTCTTCTCATGTCGCACACGATAATTTCAATCTTTGATCAAACAATTAATATGAATTTTATATGTTCCGTTCCTCCGGAACTCGTCAATTCACTAAATCCGATATAGAGCCGTAGGCTTATTCTATTTATTAAGGATGGACTTTAGTCCATCCCCTAACGCTATAAAACAAAAAAGAGAGCCGGAGGCTCGGACCATTTTAAAAATGCAGTTGGTCCTTAACTCCAGACGCATAATCACAACCGTTAAGCGTAAATATAAAAGGGTAAGTCTACTACTTCGAAGTTGAAAGAATAAACTCAGAAACATCTTTCCTGAATTTTTCGAGCGAAGGCTGGTGGGTGTACATCATATGCCCGGCTTCGTAATATTTCATGATAATATTATTTCGCAATTCAGTGGTTAGCCCAAGATGATCAATCGTGTGTTCAACACCATAAAACACAGTAGCAATGTCATAGTAGCCGTTTAAGATCAACACCTTTACATTGGGATCCTGGTTCATAGCTTCAGCCATATCAATGCCGGTGTTGATAGCTGCAGAAGTGCCCCAGCGCATATTGCCCTGGTGTTTCCAATCCCATTTAAAACCTTCGCGCCCACCCGCACTCGTCATGTAGTAGAGTTTCTTGTTCACCTTAAGGTCGTTATAGAAGTAGTGCATGAAGCCAGCGGTATAGGCAGGACTGATTGCCGAACTTTGCGGATCGTAGTCAGCAAACTGGGAAAGTAAATCCTGGTTGCCACCTTTAAATCTTGAATCCAAACGTCCTACTGTGTTGCCTTCATTGCGCAGCAGCTCAGCAAAAAATTCTCCCGCTTGTACTCGCAGGTCTGCTTTCTTCCAGAAGTCAGCACTGCACCCAGAATAACTCGCTAACTTATTGGCTAACGCATTGCGTTCGTCATTGGTAAGTTTGTTCCCTTTAAAGAGCGCTGGCACATATTCTTTCTCGGTAAAATTCCGGACCTCCGTTAAAAATGCTTCAAGATTAGCGGGCTTGTAAGCTACTTTATTGTGATACCAGGCAGTAGCCGCATAGGTAGGGAAATGTACTATGTAAGGCATGTCGTCATTAGGTGGAAATAATAACGTGCGCAGATCAAATACAGCCGATACCATCACCACCCCATTCAGGGCAATGCCATCACTCAACAATTTATTCATCACCCCTGCATTGCGAAACGTACCATAACTCTCGCCCAGCAAATACTTGGGTGAATTCATTCTACCATTTTCGATGAGGTATTGTTTAATGAACAAGCTGATGCTTCGGATATCCTGATCCACGCCCCAGAAATCTTCAAACTTTGATTTACCTACCGGTACACTCAACCCGGTGCCAATCGGATCCATCATCACCAGATCGGCAATATCAAGCATAGAAAAATCATTGTTTACAATTTTATAGGGTGCTGCCGGTGTATTTACAGGATCGTTCACCACAATTCGCTTTGGGCCCATAACACCCATGTGCAGCCAGTAGCTGGATGATCCCGGGCCCCCATTGTAAGAAAAGATGATAGGTCTGTTGATGGGCGGAGCATCCTTTGCCACCTCTTTGGTATAGCTCGTAAATCCAAACAATGCAATCGGATTGTTATTCTCATCGCGCAATTGTAAGGTTCCTGCTTTGGCTGTGAGCGGAATAGTGACACCGTTAATCTTCACTGATTGTTGGGTAGTAGATACCTCTCCTTCAGGAATAGGTTTTTTCTCTTCTTTATTGGCTTCAGGCTGTGCCCAACTTGTTAAACAAAGGAAAACAACGAGTAGCATTAACAGAGATTTTTTCATAGGTGATCATTTAGGAATTGAAAATTAATCAAAATAGACGAATGCCAAACTACAAATAGCATGAGTGTTATTTGTAAAGAAAAATCTGAGCGGTAACGAAAATACTAGTCTATTATAATACTAGGCTGCTCCATACTAAGACAATAAAAAAGGCCGAATTTAAATTACTTTTTTTGGAAAATGTCATCAATCCTTCCATGATACGAATACAGACATATTAATCTCTTATCTATAACGATAACCGTCTATATCTAATCTATACTTAAAATATTACTATATTTGATGTTAAGTTTTAACTATACATAAAACTTACATGAAATCGTCAAATAACTATACAAAAAGGCCTATTTATCTGGATAGGGTTAAGCCCTATATCGGCAAAAACCTGATCAAAGTGCTGGTAGGACAGCGAAGAGTGGGCAAAAGTGTTCTCTTGCTTCAACTGATGGACATCATTAGACAGCAAGATCACACGGGCAATATCATCTACATTAACAAAGAGCTGTTCGAACATGACAGTCTGCGTGACTATAAGGACTTGATGAAAAGCGTGAATAGCCAAACTCACAGCGAAGTTAAGAACTACCTTTTCATTGATGAGATCCAGGACATTGTTGATTTTGAAAAAGCCATCCGAAGTTTACAAGCCAAAGGTGAGCATGATATATACATCACCGGGAGTAATGCATTTTTACTTTCAGGCGAATTGGCCACCTATCTAAGCGGCCGCTATGTAGAGTTTAAGATTTTTGGGCTGACATATCATGAGTTTCTCACCTTCCATCAAGTGCCCGATTCGCAAGAATTTTTTCTAAAGTACTTACAGTATGGAGGCTTGCCGTATCTGATTAATATAGATCTTACCGATGATTTGGTTTATGATTACTTGCGCAACATCTATGCTGCCATCCTCTTTAAAGACATTGTGGCAAGGCACAACATTCGCAATGTTTCGCTCCTGGAAAATTTGGTAAGCTATGTAGCCGATAATGTTGGAAATTTGCTTTCAGCCAAAAGCATCAGCGACTTTTTAAAATCGCAAAAGGTGAAAGTAACACCCAATGTTATCCTTAGCTATTTGGGATTTTTAGAACAAGCCTTTTTTATTTTAAAAGTCAACCGTGAAGAATCACGAGGAAAAAAGATTTTTGAAATTGGACAAAAATATTATATGGAAGACCTGGGGCTTCGTCATGCTTTGTTAGGTTATCGCACTGCAGATATTGGGAAAATTTTAGAGAATATCGTTTATCTGCATTTGGTGATCGCTGGCTACCAGGTGCGCATTGGCAAATTTCAAAACAAAGAAATCGATTTTGTATGCACCCGTGGTGATGAAAAAATATATGTACAGGTAGCTTATTTGATCACCGATGAAGCTACCCGAAAAAGAGAATTTGGTAACCTTGAATTGATATATGATAACTACCCGAAATTTGTGGTATCGCTGGATGAAAATGCAAGTGGAAACATAGAAGGAATTAAACATGTTCACGTTCGTGAGTTTATTAAACAACTTATTTGAATATCTTTGAATAATGCCCTCTATAATCCCCAACTTTGAATACGACACCTGCCTACCGGCAGGCAGGTCTTCATCTTTTCATTATCTTTAAATCATGTCGTCAATTCTATCCGGATTTGAGTATGATATTTTTATAAGTTATCGTCACAACGATAACCGTTCCGGCTGGGAGCTGGTTTTATCGGTAAAACCCAAACCGTTCCTTTCCGGCATCGGTTGGGGCCTACGCTAAGTTGGGTAATAAAGCAAAAGCAGACTCACTATTTCAAGAACATTTGCAAATCAATCAAGCCATGATTTCACTGAAGAGTATTTTGAAGTAAATATTTGACACCTTAGAATTTTACTTATTAGTCTTGTAATATTCGCAAACGGTATTCATTACACACTCCGAACATTTAGGATTCGTTGGCCGGCAGATTTCTCTACCCAAAAATGAAATGGCCATACCCGCTTCACCCCAATCGTTCGGATCCAGCAATTCCATCATTTGCTTTTCCAGTTTCTTAGGATCAGTACCCTGTGCGATACCAAGTCGTGGTGCCACCCGCACAACATGCAGGTCTACAATGATTCCCTCGGCCTTTACCCCCATTTCGCGTTTAATTACATTGGCTGATTTCCTGCCGATACCCGGCAATTCTGTTAATGCGTCTAATGTAGTGGGTATGTTTTTATCATCTTTGATTCGAGCGGCTATTTCCAACAGCCACTTCGTTTTCTTTCGGGAGCTTCTAACTTTATTTATCAAAGCTAATACTGATTCCTCTTCCGTACGGGCCAGTGATTTCATATCAGGGAACGATTCAAAGAAAGCAGGCGCAAGTTTATTGATGTTCCGGTCCGAATCCTGCGCGGAGAGTACAACCGCTACAATAAGTTCGTAGTTATTGCGATAATCTAATGGATGCCTTTTGCCTTTGTACTTTTTAATCAGCGGCTGCATTTCTTTCTGCCAATCATGAGATGCCATAGGAGGTAATTTTACATTGATAAAAATAGGAATTATTACAATAAAAAAACCTGAGTCTATCCCCGCTCCGGAATTTTAAACCACCGAATGGCATTGGTGTAATAAATCTTATCAATTACCGTCTTCGGCAATTTTAAGCCGCGAAACTCCCCATTCACTTCATCCACGGTCATCAATTCATCCGTAACAAAATATTTCCAATCATTCATCCAAGTCTGATGTAAATGCGTTTTTGCTCTTTCAGGATCAGATGTTGATTCTATTCCTGAATCCGTGGCATAGATAAGCCGGTCCTGGTAGTTGATAAAGAAGTTGCGCACCTTTTCTCTGTCCTTCTGACCTTGATACTGCAGGTGACAGATGCGTGAGGCCATGTCTACCGCCAGGTTCGGGAATTTGTCAAGCCGCTTAGCCAGCTCATCCACATCCCACTCAAGACTGCCGAGGTGGGCACCAACAAATCGCATCTCAGTGTGCTTGGATAGAAAACGATCCCGCGCGTTGATTTGATCCTCATACGATGGGTATTCAGGATGCAAATACATGTGATATTGGGGATTCTCTTTAAAATAACTCCGGTCGTTATTGACCGTCATCTCCTCAAGTGAAAGCCAGCAGTTTTTAGGTTCGCCCAGGTGCGCCATCACGGTTTTATCCTGATCAATCACAAACTGAATGACCGGATCGAACCTGGGATCATCTGCCATGATAAACTGACCTGCGGCATCTTTATAAACCATGCCAATGCTCTTCCACAACTTGATCCCCAGCGCGCCTTTGTCAAAAGAAGCTTTTAATTGCTGAATCGTTTGTTCCGTCCACTGTGCTGAGTCCCAGTCTGCCAGCGTAAAAGCCGTCAGAAATTCTATTTGTGCCGGAAATGTTTCCTTCTGTAGTAAAGCCAACCGTTGTTGTTCGCTAAGCGTAGGATAATCCGGCACATCCACATTCACCGCCAGCAACAAAAAATTATCAGCCCTGGCTTGTTCGGCCAGAGCTGTGCTTTCAGCATTGTGATGAGTATGCGTATCCACTTTTTTTACGGAGCTGAAATCTTCCACCTGATAGTAATTATCACCGCAGGCGGATAACGCGAACAGAGCAAGGATAACGTTTAAATATTTGTATGTTGAATTACTCATAGTGGCAAGTTTCTACCATGAAATCTAAGTATTTTTTTATATTTGATAATGTCCTTAATGTTACCCAGCCTCAAAGACCTGACAGCACTATAGTATGCCCTCGTTGATTCCCGGCTACGAATACGACATCTTTATCTCCTATCGCCATAACGATAACCGTTCTGGTTGGGTAACCGAGTTTGTAAATGCTTTGCAGGAAGAACTAGCGGCTACCATCAAAGAACCGCTCTCGATCTACTTCGATAAAAATCCGCACGATGGCCTGCTTGAAACTCATGATGTGGACGAGTCCGTTAAGAAAAAAGTAAAGGCTTTAATTTTCATTCCTATAATTTCTCAAACCTATTGCGATCCCGGCTCATTTGCCTGGCAAAATGAGTTTCTCCCTTTTAAGACAATGGCTGAAACAGATCAGTTTGGATTGAAGGTCAGGTTATCAAATGGTAATGTTGCCAACCGAATGTTACCGATACGCATCCATGATATTGATGCCTCTGATCAGCACTTGTTAGAAAATGTGCTTCAGACCAAACTACGCCCCATTGATTTTATTTATCATTCATCCGGTGTAAACCGACCACTTACTCCCAAAGACGAACGCGATGGAAATATCAACAGGTTGTACTACCGCGATCAGATCAATAAAGTGGGTAACGCAATAAAGGAAATTATCAAGGCGATAAAATTCCCGCCAATTGAGCCACCCGCCCCTGTTGCGTTGCCCGGTGAACAAGGACAACCGAAAAGTAAGAATGGCAAAAGAATATTAGTGGTTACTTCAGTTCTCATCATATCATTGTTTGCCAGCTGGTATTTTTTTGTTCGATCAGCAGTTGATCAGACAGCGATAGTTGATCCGTCTGTTGCAGTGGTACCATTTGAAAATTTAAGTCGTGATCCCAGCCAGGAGTACATCAGCGATGGGATAACGGATGCCATCCGTAGCCACCTGAATAAGATTGAAGGTCTGAGACTGATATCAAGCACAACGATGGCGACTTATAAGGATACAAAGAAAACCACACCTGAAATTGCAACCGATTTGGCCGTTAAGTTTGTGCTGGAAGGAAGTGTGCAAAAGGTTGGCAATAAAATTCGCATCAACACTCAATTGGTCAATGCGGCTACGGATAATCCGGTTTGGTCGGAGTATTATGATCGCGACATGGCAGATTTGTTGTTAATCGAAAGCGAAGTTGCTCAAAAGATTGTCGAAAATCTGAAGGTAAAGATTCACCCAGATGCTAAAATTTCCATTGCTAAGCTTCCTACCAAAAATCCAGAGGCGTATGAACTCTATCTTAAGGCGAGTCAGTTAAGAACTGCTAATGGAAACCTCGATTCACTTCGTCTTTTGGCGGAAAAGGCAATACAATTAGATCCGAATTTCGCGGGTGCTTACGAGCGCCTTGGTTGGTATTGGGTAAGCATGGGATTACGAGGCGGTGCTCCTCGTCACCTTGCGATTACCAATGCCGAACTAAATTTTAACAAGGCATTAAGCCTAAATCCTGAAGATGTAGATACACAGATAAATTTGGGGCTCTATAACCTTTGGTATAAGTGGGACTTTTATGGTTCGGAGCGGGCACTTACGCGTGCCATACAGTTAGCCCCGTCTAATAGTAGTGCCTATTATACCGATTTAAAAGTATCAATGGGAAGATACCAAGAGGCGGTAGAATGGGCCAGGCACTTCTTAAGCATAGAACCTAACAGCACTACTGCCCGGATGAATATGGGATTTACTTTATTTTTTAACGGTGAACATGAGCAAGCTTTGCGGTGGCTTGATTCAGCAAGATTAATATCCAAACCAGATAGTCCCTATTTTACCGATCTGGCACGAGGTTATTTGTATCTGGGCAGATTTGAGGATGCATTGAAAGCTGCTGAGACCGGATTACAAGTGCATTTATTGCCTGTGAGAATGAATGCAATAAAATCGATTGCTTTGCTTCATATGAATAAAGAAAAAGAAAGTCGTCAATTGCTTAAAGAGCTAACAGAGCTGTGTGAAACCACCGCTATCGGAAGCCCTGCTTTCTATTCAGCTATGGTCTATGCTGCGATGGGCGAAATTGATGTGGCTTTTAAATATCTTGAAAAATCATTTGAAGCACACGAGGTTGAATTTTATTGGCTAAAAGTGGAGCCGCCCTTTGCACCATTGCGTAGAGATCCAAGATGGAAACAACTTATGGACAAAGTACCTTTTCCGTAATATAAAAAAGCATAGTTTGAATAATGCCTTCAATCATTTGTCCTTTCAAAAGTATACCTTACAGGCCTAATTTCAGTGCATGAAAAAAATCTACTCAATTGCATTTGCAACACTTCTTCTCTCGCCTGCAGCCTTCTCACAAACTATAAAACTTGATAGCAAAACAAAGAGCGCACTCGAGCGGGTGGATAAAGAAATAATAAAAAGTCATATCACCTACCTCGCAGATGACAAGTTGAAAGGACGCCAGCCTGGCAAAGAAGGTTACCAGATGGCCGTGGATTATGTTGTTGATCAGTTTACTAAAATGGGTATGGCACCCGGTGGGGATAACGGAACCTACCTGCAAAAATTAATACTGCGAAGAGCAACTGTAAATAATAAAATTTCAAAGGCTGTATTGAAAGACCAAGCCGGCAATGTGGACAGCCTGACGACCGGAAGGGATATTTTTATTGTTCCCGGTGTTTTACAAACCGAAGTACACCTTGAAGCGCCCATGGTGTTTGTTGGCTATGGCATTGAAATTCCCGGTAACTACTCTGACTATGATAAAACAGATGTAAATGGGAAAATTGTTGTATTCTTAAATGGCACGCCCGAGGGGCTCGACTTACCATCCACCTTGATGGCGCATTTTGCAAACGCGGCCTCCAAGATGGATATAGCAGCACAAAAAGGTGCTGTGGGTGCTATCGTAGCACCATCCACTGCGAAGGGCTCTGTGAGTAGTTCAAGTACCACTACGGCTGCTATGAATCCAGAAAAGACAACTGCCTATGGTCGCTCCGTTGCGGGTAATCTTAATGCGGTTGCCCGGGTGCCATTCACCACCTTACAGCGTTTGTTTTTCAGTTCAGGAAAAAATTTACAACAGACGCTGGCAGACTTGAAAGCGGGAACACCCTCTTCTTTCGAATTATCAAGCTCGCTTCGATTATCCTATACCAGCACGTTCAACGATGTAGAGAGTTACAATGTAATTGGCAAAATTACAGGCGGTGATAAAAGACTTAAAGACGAATACGTAGTTCATACAGCCCATTTGGATCACGTAGGCATCGGCAGGCCTATCAAGGGCGATTCAATTTACAATGGTGCGCATGACAATGCATCGGGTGTTGCTTCCTTACTTGAGATTGGCAGGATTTACAAACGAATTGGAAAACCCCTGCGCTCCGTTTTGATCGTTATGGTAACGGCCGAAGAAATGGGCTTACTGGGTTCAGCTTATTTTGCAGGCAACCCTACCGTTCCAAAATCCCAAATCGTGGCCGATGTAAATACGGATATGCCAACGCTGATTGCTCCCCTCCTTTCGGTTGCGCCCTTGGGAGCTGAACATTCGAGCTTAGTGAATAATGTTGATTTTGCCTGCAATCAATTGGGTATTGTAAGACAGCAAGATCCGATGCCCGAGGAAGTGCGATTTATTCGCAGTGATCAATACAGTTTTGTACAACAAGGGATACCAGCCCTGCATATAAAGTACGGAACGTTAACAAAGGATAATTCGTTTGACCTGGTAGAGTTTACCAAAAAATGGCGCGATGAGAACTACCACCGGCCTTCTGATGAGATTACAAACAATTTTGATTTTGATGCCGCCAAAAAGTATGTGCAGTTAAACTTCCTGATCAGCTACTCGATTGCACAAACCCGTGAACGACCCAGGTGGAATGATGGTGACATCTTCGGGCAGCGGACAAACAAATAAGCAGGGATTTCACTTATGGTAAGGAGACAGAGACAGGCTCTGGCAAAGGAAACGGATCGTAGATGAGCACCAATAAGAATGAACTATTCTCAACCTTCAATTTCACTTTTTGGCATCCGCATTGATGAACCCATCAACACACTTACTGATCTGCTTGTATCAGCCGTGTGTTTTTATGCATTTTACCAGTTAACGAAACGGAAGCTTAGCGCTAAAACATTCGTTTACTTCCGGATGTATTTTCTTTTGCTTGGGCTAGCCACTTTGTTTGGCGGTCTGGTGGGTCATGGATTTTTATATGTATTCTCCTTTGCGTGGAAGTTGCCCGGCTGGATCATCAGCATGCTTTCCGTAGCCTTCATCGAGCGATCTTCGATAGAGCATGCCCGGCCACTTATCGATCCTCGCATCGGTAAATTCTTTTTGGTTTTAAACATCGTTGAGTTGTTAACAGTCATGACCATCACTACGTATACACTCAACTTTGAATGGGTAGAGTTGCACTCGGGTTATGGGTTGTTGGGGGTGGTGCTCCCCTTTCATGGGTATGTCTATTATAAAACCCGCGACCGCGGGAGCCTGATCATCGTAGGGGCTGTTATGATTGCCAGCACCGCAGCCCTTATTTTTATGAATCAGATTTCGCTACACGCATGGTTCAACTACATTGATATAAGTCATGTGCTGGTGGCTATGGCAGCCTTTGCCTTTTACCAAGGGGCTTTGCAACTTGATATCAGTAGAACGCGAGTGAAAGAATAATTGGTGATCCAGAATCAGGTTGAACAATTATATCTAAATTTCGCAGGATCCAAAGTATCGTTATGAACAACACAAATTCTTTGCGCGTGCTGGTAATAGGCTGTGGTAATATGGGTGCTTCGCATGCGATGGCCTATCATACACTGGATGGTTTCCGGATTTGTGGCATTGTCTCTACCGGAAAAAGCAAAGAAGTATTAAATAAAAAACTGGGGGGTGGCTACGATTTGTTCAGTAGCTACGAGGAAGCTCTCGAGAAAACGAAACCGGATGCCGTGTGTATTTCCACCTATCCGGATACCCATGAAAGTTTTGCTATCAAGGCCTTTGAAAAAGGATGTCATGTGTTTATTGAAAAGCCAGTAGCGGATACGGTGGCTGGTGCTGAACGTGTAGTAGCGGCCGCCATTAAAGCAAACAAGAAACTGGTGGTAGGCTACATATTACGTCATCATCCCTCGTGGGAGCGTTTCGTGCAATTGGCGCACGAACTTGGTAAGCCCCTGGTGATGCGTATGAATCTTAACCAACAGAGTCATGGGGTGATGTGGGATGTACATCGTAACCTGATGAAGAGTTTGAGTCCCATCGTGGATTGCGGAGTACATTACATTGATGTGATGTGCCAGATGACGCGCAGTAAACCGTTACAGGTTTCGGCCATTGGTGCCCGCCTTACGGAAGATATCCCAAACGGAAATTATAATTATGGTCAGCTGCAAATAAGATTCGAAGATGGTTCGGTTGGTTGGTATGAAGCCGGCTGGGGCCCAATGATTAGTGAAACTGCATTCTTTGTTAAAGATGTGATTGGTCCTAAGGGCTGTGTATCTATCGTTGCTAAAGATGCAGGAGCCAGTGGCAAGTCAGATTCGGTTGAAGCCCATACAAAGACAGAATCGCTTCGCTATCATCATGCAGAGATTGACGATAAGAATGACTTCATTAAGAAAGACGAGTGGATTGATCTGCAGGACGAACCTGATCACCAGGAGTTGTGTAACCGCGAGCAACGCTATTTCCTTAGGGCAATTACCGAAAACCTTGATCTGACCGATCATATGCAGGATGCCGTGAACAGCCTACGGATTGCATTCGCCTGCGATGAGTCGGTACGCACGGGGAAAGTAGTCTCTCTTATCTGAAGTTTAAGCCTTGATTGAGATTCATTGTTCTCTATCAAAGGTTATTTCGATCTGCCAACTTCTTAAGTCCTCTTTTCTTATCTCCATTGACTTTCTGGAGAGAAAACAGTAATCTTATTTCATCTTAACTTTTACTACACTACACCTACCCTACCTCTATGAAAGGCTTAATGATGGATTATCAACTCACCCTGCCAACCCTCCTCAGGCGGGCTGAAACATTCCACGGCAAAAAAGAAATTATTACCCGTCAGCCCGATAAATCGCTGCACCGGTATACATATACGGACTTCGCGTTGCGCACGAAGAAACTAAGTGTCGCCTTGCAGAAGCTGGGTATTAAGCCCGGTGATCGGGTGGCTACACTCTGCTGGAATCATTACCAACACCTTGAAATCTATTTTGGAGTGCCATCCTTTGGGGGTGTGCTACATACGTTGAACTTACGATTGGCCCCGGACGATCTCGAGTACATTATCAATCACGCTGAGGACAAGGCAATCATCGTAGATCAGGTACTGCTTCCTTTATTTGATAAATTCAAAAGTAAGATCAAGGTTAAACATGTAATCATCATACCCAATGCCGGTCAGCCAGTACCTGAAGGAATGTTAAATTATGAAGACGTTATTGCCGCTGGAGATGCAAATAACTACGCTCCTTTTGAAGGCGATGAAAACACAGCCGCGGCCATGTGTTATACGTCCGGCACAACAGGCAAACCAAAAGGTGTATTGTACTCTCATCGTTCTATTGTGCTGCATTCGATGGTGTGTGCTTATGCAGAAGGAATGTCCATTCAAGAAGCCGATATAGTCTTACCGGTGGTACCCATGTTCCATGTGAATGCCTGGGGTTTGCCTTTCACATGCACTATGTTGGGTTGCACAATAGTATTCCCTGGCCCTTATCTGGATGCTGTGAGTTTACTTGAACTCTATGAAAAAGAAAAAGTGACGATCACAGCAGGTGTTCCCACCATCTGGTTAGGCATTTTGAATGTTTTGGATGCCGATCCGGGCAAATACAACTTGCGTTCGATGCGACATATGCTGGTGGGCGGTTCTGCCGCACCGCTCTCCATGATTAAAAGTTTTGACGAACGTCATGGATTGAAAATACTTCATGCCTGGGGCATGACTGAAACTTCGCCACTCGGTAGCATTGGAGTGCTGTCAAGTGAAATTCAGAAGGAAAGCAAAGAAGTTCAATATAAGTATCGCGCCAAGCAGGGTGTGCCCGCAGCTTTTGTAGAAATCCGAGGTAGAAATGAAAATGGAATTATTCCCTGGGATGGAGACACTATGGGCGAACTGGAAGTGCGCGGTCCATGGATCGCCAGTGCTTACTACAATACTCCGGAGCAGGAAGATAAATTTACAGCCGATGGCTGGTTCCGTACCGGTGACATTGTAACTATTGATGCAAAGGGCTACATCGAAATCAAAGATCGCAGCAAAGATGTAATCAAATCGGGCGGTGAGTGGATCAGCTCGGTGGCATTGGAAGGTTCATTGATGGGACATCCCGCAGTAGCGGAAGCTGCAGTATTTGCAATTCCCAGCCAGAAGTGGGTAGAACGCCCCATGGCCTGTGTGGTATTGAAAGAAGGAAAGACAACAACCGATGCAGAGCTGCTTGCATTTCTTGCTCCACAATTTGCAAAGTTTCAGTTGCCCGATGTGATCAGGTTTGTGAAAGAGATCCCCAAGACTTCCGTAGGGAAATTTAAGAAGTCAGTATTACGCGAGGAGTATAAAAGCGTTGGTAACTAAATCTTAAGGCGTCTGACCGCTAACTATTTTCGTGAAAAGCGGTCAGACGCCTCAAGCACTTTTTTGACTTTGATCCGATTTATTAGCAGGACTAATGCCTAACCAAAGCAAAGCCGATATAATAGCCAGTGCTGCTGCAATGTGTAAAGCATATTCCCAGCCGATGTAGACTGCAATCCACGGAGTAAGCATGGGCGACAGTAGTCCTCCGAGGTTACTCCGTGGATTGCAGTCTACATCGGCTGGGAATATGCTTT
>ERZ795061.3122-NODE-3122-length-14648-cov-8.030631_pt1 | contig 14648 bp, 19 predicted proteins | sample MGYA00375145_ERZ795061 | MGnify/ENA primary metagenome ERZ795061 (study PRJEB30190, sample SAMN05720144) | anaerobic digester metagenome | isolation source: active sludge of municipal wastewater-treating anaerobic digesters | place: USA | collected 2014-12-22 ... | reverse complement strand
AATGCGAAGCCGGGTTTCGTCGCCCATGGCCTTCAAGACGGCGGCACATTGCCGCGGGGTGGTGAGCTTGGCGGCGCCGTGAGGCGGCATCAGCAACAATTCCCTTCAGGCGAGCAACTAACGGCTTCCCCCTCCACCACGTTCGAGCTTCGATGGTAGATCGTGAAGTGGGGCCGGTAGGACTCCTGCGTCAGGACGTGAAGGGTTTTGGAGCAGATTTCCAACGGCACTCCGCGATAGTACTGATGATGGTCGTCATCCTCGGCACCGATGATCGGTCCTGTGAGGATAGCGTACGCGCCTTGCCAGACGCAGGGTGCCTGTTCCGGAAGAATCGCGCACCAGCGCGGGTCGCTCGCCGCGAGGGTGATCGGGGCCGGACCGATGAGAAACATCGAGCGTAACGGCTCACTTCTCAACAATTGTGCAGACTGTACATCGATCGGCTGCGGCACGCCGCGTCGGTACTGCTGGCCCAATTCGTCGGTCACGGTGGAAAACGGGCCACAGAGGGTCGCGTAAAGTGGAGCCTCTTTTGTGACGACGTCCGGAAGTTTGTATCCGGTCAGAGTCACGGAGAGAAAATGCACGCCGTCGATTGATTGCCAGGGACTCGACTTGATCTGGTGCACGGCGCGAAATCCGGCATCCACCATCCCGCCGATGTAGTCCTGCACCTGCAGGGCTCCGGAGAGACAATCGCCCCACTTGGCGGCATCGTGAACCAGGTACTGCGGCACGACTTGGTCGGAGACGATATCGGAGATCGTGAAGCGCCCGCCGGGTTTGGTCACCCGGTACATCTCGCGGAAGACCTTACGCTTATCAGGAGCGAGGTTGATGACGCAGTTCGAGATGATGAGATCGATGCTGGCATCTTCCACCGGCATCGCATCGGCCATGCCTTTGCGAAACTCGGTGTTCGAACGGGGATACCCCAGATTCTTGGCGACAATGGGCGCATGATGGCGGGCGATCTCCAGCATGGTGTCAGTCATATCGATGCCGATCACCAGACCAGATGGTCCGACAAGACGCGCCGCTTCGAAGCAATCGATGCCGCCGCCGGACCCGATATCCAGCACGGTTTCACCGGCCTGTACGGTGTCCAGCCCTGCCGGGGTCCCGCAGCCGTAGGAAATCTTGAGCACTTCCTCCGGGATGAAGGTTTTGAGGTGGCTCATGTCGTAGCTCGTCGGGCAGCACATTTGCTCGCCGGTTGCGGCGGCGCGTGCATAGCGGTCGCTGACTTTCTGGGTAATGTCGTCCATGGGCATATCCCTCTCATGTCTCCCTAGGATGATATGGAATGAACTCTATGTAACATATTTTAAAGGTGTCCGACCAATGGGGGCACTCGGCCGGCCTTCCCTTGCATCGCTGAGGGTTTCGTGATACCTGAACAAGCATGAGCGCTTTCGGCACTGAGATACACCGCCAGGATGAACCGGATGCCACGGTACGGGCCGCCATTGTCTCGGTCTTGGAACGCCATCCCTCTGTGACCATGGCTATCCTGTTCGGTTCTCTTGCCGCCGGACGAGGGCGTCCTGACAGCGACCTCGACCTCGCCGTGAGCACAACCGCACCACTCACCGTCGTCGCACGCGTTGAGCTTATCGATGAACTCGCCGCAGCCGTGGGACGTCCTATCGACCTGATCGACCTCACCCAAGCGCATGGTCCACTGTTGCAGCAAGTGCTGACCACCGGTCGATTGATGCTCTGCCGGAACCGCACGGAATACGCCGAACTTATGCGGAGGCAGGCTTATGAGGAGGCCGATCTGATGCCGTATTATCGGCGAATCTTGGCCACACGAAGGCAAGCATGGATCGAGACCTCGTAGCCGCCAAACTGGAATCGCTTCGACGCTGCGTCGAACGGATTGCCGGCAAGACGCCTGATTCGTCCCAGGACCTGGCGCAGATGCGGATCTGCAGGACATCATCGCGCTCAATCTCCAGCGGGCCGTCCAGTTGTCCGTCGATCTGGCCTCCCATCTCATCGGGGACACCGACATCTCGCCGCCTTCGACGATGGCGGAGCACTTCGATGCGCTTAATCGCCTCCAGGTGATCAGTCCGTCCCTGGCCGACCGGATGAAGAAGGCTGTGGGATTCAGGAACCTCGCGGTGCACAGCTACCAGGCCATCGATTGGAATATTGTTTATCAGATTTGCAGTCGCCACTTGGACGACTTCCGGCAGTTTGCCAAGGCCGTCACGACATGGCGTTCCGGTCTCTGACGATACGGGCTAAAGAAGCAGATCCGGAATTCGTATGCACCACAGTGACAGACCCCTGCTCTCTCGCAATCCTTTGAAAGGGCGGCAGCCATAACGGGAAGAGTGGTATATCCAGCTCTCCAGTAGATCGGCTCCGTGATCGTCAGGAACACTCAACGAGTTGCACATGGCAATTCCTGATTACCAATCCGTGATGCTTCCGCTCCTTCGCCTGGCTTCCGATGGGCATGAACATACGTTGCGCGAGGCCGTTGAGGCATTGGCCGAGCAGTTCAAGCTTACCGAGGAAGAAAGAAAAGAACTCTTGCCCAGCGGGTCGCAATTCACGTTCGCGAATCGCGTCGGGTGGGCTCGGACTTATATGAATAAGGCGGCTTTGCTGGAATCTACGCGTCGTGGATACTTTCGGATCACCCCACGAGGCCGGCAAGTGCTGTCGAAAAGCCCCGTAGAGATTAACGTCAAATTCCTCGATCAGTTTCCGGAATTCATTGAATTCCGGACGAAACACCGGAATTCCGGACAAGCCACCGAGCAGGTCGAAACCGACAGTCTGCAGACACCGGGAGAACTTCTCGAAAGTGCCTATCAAAAACTGCGGGAGGATCTTTCTTCAGAGTTGCTGAAGACCACCAAAGAATGTTCCCCGGCGTTCTTCGAGCGTCTGGTCATCGACGTGCTCGTGAAGATGGGCTATGGAGGGTCTCGCAAAGAAGCGGGGAGAGCCGTCGGTCGCAGTGGTGACGAAGGCATTGATGGAATCATCAACGAAGACCGTCTGGGCCTCGATGTCATCTATATTCAGGCCAAGCGCTGGCAGGCTCCAATTGGCCGTCCTGAAATCCAAAAATTCGCAGGGGCCTTGCAAGGACACCGCGCCAACAAGGGGATCTTCATCACGACCTCCAGTTTCACGCGCGAGGCTGAAGAGTATGTGGCGAAAATTAATTCAAAGATCGTCCTCATAGACGGGGACCAATTATCCCAACTCATGATTGATCACAATGTTGGGGTCACGCCGGTCACTTCGTATGAAACCAAGAAAATTGACAGTGACTACTTCATTGACGGCTAAACCAGCGCATTACGCCCTGAGCGCAGAGGCGGCACCAGTCGGCTTGACGGTGGCGTCACGGGCCTGTTCATCGCATCCACTGTAAAGACGCGGCGGGGCGACCGTTGGGATCACCCCGCCAGAGTCCGGCGGTACGCGCTGCCGCTACTGCATCGAGGCCATCGGCTTTTCGACAATATCCCCCTTCATCGGGCCGAGTGCGCCCAGCAACTCGTTCTTCTCCCGTTCCGGCACCTTGAACTTGTTCAGCGTGGCGACCAGGTCGCCGACGAGTGCATCGAAGTCGCTGCTGCTGACGCCCATGCCGGCGTGGGTGCTCTTCATGTCGCGGCCGGTGTAGGTGCAGGGGCCGCCCGAGGCTTGGCAGATCTGATCGACGAGCATCGATTTGAGGCGTGGAATATTGGCGTTCGCAAACTTGCCGTTGATGCGGGTGTCGGCGGCCACGCGTCCGACAAAATCGTCGACGACGGCGGTGATAGCGGTCTTGCCGCCCAAGCGGTCATAGAGTGATTTCTCCGTCGCAGCAGTCCCGGCGGATGGTGCGCCCAGGCTGTTGCAGGCTGAGACGGTCAGCGCAAGACCGAGAATCATGGCAAGGGATGCAAGACGATGAGACATGATAGTTCCTCCTGGTTAAAAGTCTGTGTCGCGGGCCTGGTGTTTGTTCACGTCAACCGGCCGCTCTGTCTGTCATTACGAAGGCAACGGCGCGAATGGATGTCCGCCACGCGAAAAAAAGTGCCGTTGCGCCAGGGTAGTCCCGGTGCTACAGTTCCGCCTGAATCGGACAAAGCCTGAACATCCAAGAGAACGGGTGTGCTCGTAGAACGTCACGAGGACACCCATGTGTGATACCCAGACCGTGGCCAACGCACCATCGATTCATGAACAGGAATGGGCCGGACTCCTCGCGCGCATTGCTGTTGGAGATCAGTCCGCACTGGCGGAACTCTACGATGCCAGTAGCCCGAAGGTTTTTGGCCTGGCGATGAAGATACTCGGTGACCATGCGGCTGCCGAAGAGACGACGCTGGATGTCTACACGCAGGTCTGGCGACGCATCTCGACGTATGACGCGGAGCGGGGCACGCCGGGTAGTTGGCTGATGACGCTCGCCAAGCACCGTGCCATCGACCGGTTTCGCAGCAGCTATCTGGAACGGGGCCGGCAGGTGCCGCTCGAGCAAGCCGCCGAGTTACCGGGGCGCGAGGAGACGCCGGAGCAATACAGCGCGGGGCTGGAACGGCAACGACTGGTGCAGGACGCCCTGGCGACGCTCTCCGCTGATCAGCGCCAGGCGATTGCCCTGGCCTACTACTGGGGCATGAGTCAGAGCGAGGTTGCCGATCAGTTGAAGTTGCCGCTCGGGACAGTGAAGACGCGGATCAGGTTGGGAATGATCAAGTTGCGCGAGGTGCTTGCGCCCCACGGGGAAGGGTTGTTGTCATGACCGATCCTCGCCACGAACAAGACCTGACGGAACTTGCGGCGCTGTATGCGTTGGACGCGTTGGGAGATGATGCGCAGCGCCAGTTCGCCCGTTCGTTGGAGACGGCGTCGGCCTCCACACAGGACGAGGTGGCGGCGTTCCAGGATGTGGTGCAAGAGCTCGCCTTCAGCGGTCCGGCCATTGCGCCGCCGGCATCTCTCAAAGAACGGCTCATGGCGCGCATCGCGCAGGAACCGCAGGAGTCGGCGGAAGGCACAGGGTTCACCTTCGTCCGAAGCAAGGGCTTGGTTTGGCAGGAACTGGCACCGGGCCTGTCGATGAAAGTGCTGTTTCACGATCCTGTAGGATCGCGCACGACGATGTTGCTCAGGTTGGCTCCCGGCGGCACATTGATCGGCCATCGCCACCCGCAACTGGAAGAGTTCTATGTGCTGGAAGGAAGCTGTCTCTGCGCCGGGGAGGTCCTGCAGGTTGGAGATTACCATCGCGCGGAGGCGGGCACCGTCCATCCTGTGACCTCAAGCGAACAGGGCTGCCTGGCGCTGGTCATGACCTCGTCAAAGAACGAACCGATCCGGTAAGGACGCGATCGTTACGACTCCCTATCCGACGGACTGAAGAATACCCGCCAGTACAGGCCCAGGTTGACCAGCAGTACGGTCATGCCCAGCAGCAGTTGAATCTCGCGCGTCAATGCTGCCGGATACAACAGGGGCGGCAGGTACTGGCTGATGAAGTCGCCTTCCGCCGCCGATTCTCCCGCCAGGCTTCGCAAGCGATTCTCCAATGGCGTCAGTGGACAGGTCCATCCGGTGAATTCGACCAGGGCGCCCCACACCACCGCGGGGAGATGAATCCATGCCATCCCATGCCACTTCACCAACAAGAGCCCGCCGGCGATCACGAACAGTACAAAACTCACATGCAGCAGCAGAACAATGTCGGCGCCGATTCGATACCCCATTGCCGGTACTGTGCCGCAATCGCGCGACGAACACAACGAGCGGTAGAATGTCTAAAACATCTGGAGGGTAGAGCCCGGATCAGGTAACGCAGGATACACCAGACGACCGGACTGAACCTTCGCAAAAGTCGTGAGGTGGTGCGGGCGTATCTGGCCATGGCCCAGGATGTGGGTGACCTCCCACCCGCGTATGACGAGGGCATCGGCGACCAGGGAGCGATGGCACCGCCAGGGGACGGCTTCCGCACACATGATGGCGGTCCGTTCAGTCGCTCCATGGATCATCAGTTCGTCGAGCGCCTTGTCGAATTCTTCCGTCTGCATGTAATCGGCATACCCTCGAAACCCGGCGTTCTTCCAGCCGCCGTTCAGCGAGTCGGACTGTGCGGTTCGCCGGCCGCCCAACGTGGGCTGTTCTACGTACGAGAGTCCCGCGAGCGTGAGCGCTTGTGCCAATGCCGCCGAGTGAAAATGAGGATATCGGCGCGAGCCAGGGTACCGACGGATATCGATCAGCCGGTGGATGTCTTGGTTCTGAAGGAGGGCGAGGAACTCTTCATAGGAGCGGGTCGAGTGACCGATGGTCCAGAGTCGCGGGGACTGAATGGCAAGTGGCTGGTCCATCAGAGCGGTGCGAGAGCATCACAATGTGACGGAGGATCGTGAAACGGGAGCGCCAACTGCGCGCTGGGTGGCGTAATGGCCTGCCTTGCCCAGGTTCGTAACTGCTCGGCATCTTCCAGGATATCGACCGGCACCTCGTAATAGTGTCTGAGGAGCTGTTTGGCGTTCGGGCGAAACGGCTGCATCGCGCGTCGCGTATACGCTGGCTGGGTCATCGCGTTGGTCTTCAGGTAAAACCGGCCTTTGTGGATGATGCCAAAAAATATTTCGCGCTGGTAGAGACCATGTCCGCCGAACATGGCTCTAGACATCAACTGTGGGACTTGGCCCAGTTGGTCCAAGACAAAATCTTTGAAACTGTCGGCACGCATGCGCCAGGAGTCCTTTTGACTCTCTCCGCCAGGACAGGAACCGGGTCCCTCTGTCGACTCGACAGGGGTGGTGGGCAGTCCAGCGGGATCGTCGTGAACCGTTGCGTCGGCGGAGAGTCATCGGCAGACTCCTCCGCCCTGGCGCACTGTGCAACATTCCGTCCTTCATTTCAATGTCTGGAGCGACTCCCGAAGTTCCCGCACTTCCGTGGCAAACAGCTCCAGATGCTGACTGCGTTGGGGCTGATCGTCCTTGAACTTCCAGACCCGTTTAAAGATCGCCCACAGTTCCTTGTTGTGCGTCACCACCAAGTCATAGGCCGGCAAGTCGCGCTTGTTTTTGTCGACGCAGCAGATGGTGTTGTCAAAGGCGTGGAGTTGATTGTGCAGATCATCCAATGCCTGATCTTTCCCTTTCCCCTGTTGGCCGGCCTTGGCAGATGCTTCCATCATGTTGGTCAGATTCATCAAGGTCTCAACGGTGGTTCCACCCTTGGCCTTCTCGGTGAAATCCTTGGCGTGAGGATAGAATAGAGAACTGCATCCGCCTGCCGTGAGCATCACGAAGCCTAGGAAACCACTGAGAATGAGCTGTCGCATGAGACTCTCCTTTCTAAGAGATGCGCACATAGGCTGTCGGTACGAGTGTGTCGCTGCCGTCGCCATGGTTCAACTGGGGGGAACCCTGGACAAATTTCGAGCTGCTCCCGCTCCTGATAACTAGGGGATTCTCTAGTGGGGCCATGAACGGGGAACGCGCAGATTAGTCAGAGGAGTTCACCTACATTTGGAGGACGGATATGCGTACATTGATGACAGTTGCGATGTTAGCGCTGTGTTTCTCAACGGGGTTGGTCCTCTCTGCCGACGCGAGTGAGACGAAAGCGAAGATGGAGAAAGCCAAGGGGGAGATCAAGGGTGAGGTCGAAGAGATGAAGGGCGAAACCAAGGCCATGAAAGAGGAATTGAAGGGGAACGATACCAAGGCCGAAATGGAGCGAGCCAAGGGAAAGATCAAGGGGGCCGGGGAGCGGGCGAAGGGCACCATGAAGCAGTTAAAGGAAAAGGCCACGGACTAACTTCGGTGGGGCAATACCTGCTCCGGCGATGCACACCGTCGCCGGGGCATCAGGTGTTGAACGTCCTGTGCTACTTCGGCTTCCGCGCGCTGACGATCCGTACTGCAAACGGCAACGACACCCCTTCCGGTCCGCGATAGTCACGTACCGTGTTGATGATCCCGTGTTCAGCCTCCGCCTGTTGTGCCGGGGTGAGTGTTGCAAAGAGGTTTTGGATCGGCGCGGCGATGTCCATGAGGCCGCGAAAAAACTCTTCAGGCGTCGCGTAGGTTACTTCGGCCGTAAACTCCTCGTCATCCAGCACAGTGAGACCGGCACGTTCAAACATGCCGGCCAAGTCGCCTGGACGCGCGAGCCGGAAGATCCCCGGTGCCTCAGGATCGGGCGGTGGCAGTGGCGTGATGGTCTTGATCACGTCCATGGGAATACGAATAAAGGGATTCTTGTCCGGGCTGGACCAGACGGCCGCCGCGACGTATCCTCCCGGCTTCAGCACGCGGGCGATCTCCGCCGCGGCTTTGGGAATCTCCGGCAGAAACATCAGGCAGAATCGACTGAGGATCGAATCGATCGAGCCGGACTCAAACGGCAGGGACGTCACGTCTCCCGTTCGGAAGCTGACGTGTTGCAGACCGAGCGCCTGTGCTTTGCGGGTCGCCACGGCCAGCATGGATTCGGCGAGATCTATTCCAACGACCGTTCCATCGGACCCCACCACTTCACCGGCTAAGATCGCCGGATACCCGGTCCCGGATCCCAAGTCCAATACCCGAAGTCCCGGGCGAATGCGCGCATCAGCCACCAGCCGGTGGTTGATGAAGGCCATGGTGCGATTGAAAAACTGATCCCATTTGTCCCAGCCGGGGGCGACGCGATTCCAATCTGCTCGCTGGGCTTCGATCACAGCTGCGGGGGTGCGTGACGGCATCGGCGGGCTCCTTGTCGGGGCGTGAGGTGGACGTTATTTCACGCGCTCGAAGGTGAACAACTTCGGCACGTCTTTTCCCGCTTTGCTCAACGTCCAGGTCTCGGTGAAGTGGTCGTGGTCTTTGACCTCGATCAACAGCTGATGCATGTGGACATCGGTCGGATTCTTCAGATTCGTCGCATCCACGAAGGAAAAGGTGATGGCTTTATCCCCGTCTTTGACTGCGGCGGCGCGCATGCGAGGTTGATTATCGAGCGAGCAATAATGGGTCAGCATCAGTTGGTCGCCGTCGCTGTAGTACATGGTGGTCATCGGAGGGCTATCGGGCGGCGTGAGGATTTCAGTCAGCGTCGTGCCGCCTGAGCTGAGGGTAAACGCCATCTTGTGAGCCTTGCCATCCGCATCCGTCCCCTTCCATTCGCCGACTAAGAATTTGAGCGGGGTGAGGCTGGTACCTGGGATGTCGGCGGCGTGAGTGACGAGGGGGATAAAGAGGAGAAAGAGGCTCCAGAGAATGCGATGAGTTCCACGCGGCATGCAAACCCTCCATTAAACAGCAACGATGCCGGACAGTGTTCAGTCAAGCATGTCTCCAAGGCCGAGATCAAGACTTTTTCCGCCGCTGTCGCAAAACTGGACAAGAGGAGAGGGTTGCGTGGATCAGAAATACACGTATTCGAACAATCATCGGGAGCGACAAGATGAGTGACTGAGTCCGCAACCAGTGCGAGTGGGCTTCCCGTATGACACTGTAATGATTTTCGCCTCCTGCCGTCTGTAGTGGTGAACGGCACGATCACCATTCCACCAAGGAGGCCGCCATGAGCCAGCATCATTCTGCCACCGCCACCGTACCACGTCATGGAGAGTCGGATGGACCTGCTCATCATCACCATGGTCATGATCGCCCACAGCCTCATGGCCATGCAGACCATCAGGAGCACACTGCAGAGGGGCATCCGACGCCGTCGCTCGACCACATGGCGCTCATGGCGACCCTCCATTGCCTGAGCGGTTGCACCATCGGAGAATTACTCGGGATGACCATCGGCACGGCGTTGGGCTGGGGCAATTGGCCTACCGTTGGCCTTGCGCTTGTGTTGGCATTGTTCTTCGGCTATGCCATGACCGTGTATCCGTTGCGGCGGGCGGGGATGGCGTGGGGAACGGCGCTGGGGTTGGCCCTGGCGTCAGACACCCTGTCGATGACGACCATGGAACTGGTGGACAATGCCATCATGCTGGTCATTCCCGGCGCGATGGACGCGGGGCTCTTTGATCTGCGGTTCTGGGGCAGTCTGATCTTGTCCCTGCTTGTGGCGGGCGTCGCAGCCTTTCCGGTCAATCGTTGGTTGATCGCGCGGGGCAAGGGCCATGCGCTGGTGCATGGACATCATTGCCACTAAGACTCAGGGAGTTGGGAGCACGAACATGAGACCTGCCGGCACCATCCTTCGCAGCCTGGCGATCGTGGCAACGGCCACGATCGCCTTCGCGCTGGCGGCCTGCAGCCAGTTCGAACCGCGAGATAAGCGGTTTTATTACCGGGCCTTCTGGAACTTTTCGTTGCGGGAAGATTTGGCCGAATTAGACAGTGAGTTTAATGGCGTCGACTTCGGCCATTCCAATTTGTACGAAAATCTCTTGCTGACGGGCGGACAGGATGTCGCAGCCATCGAAGATCGTGCGCGCAAGGAGACGCTCGCCTTCATCGCGACCAAACCGCGGCTGAATCCCAATGAAGAAGCCATTGCCCCCACCTACATGAAGCTGGCCTGGCGCGCGCAGAACACGTTCGACGAAGCGCATGCGCTGCACCGTGCGACCTATGACATTGCGGTATCGGATGAACCGGAGAAGGATCGCGCGATTCAGAACGTCTTGGCCTATTACAAGCAGAGCGCCTACGCCATCACCTCCAAGCAACTGGACCACCGCCGCTTGGATGCTTTTCCGTACTCCAAAGCCTTCCGGCAGCGGTTCCCGCTCTTCAACGCCACCATCTGGTCGTACCACTATCTGCAGGTTGCGGTATACGATCCGTTGCTGGCGGCTCGAGACCTGGCGACAAAGACTCACGTTGTGCGCCCCATTCTCGTCACCTATCACCGGTATCTCGACCAGCCGCCTGTGGAATGGACCTTCATGCCTCTGACGGCGGAACTGAGCCCGCAGTTTGCCGCGCGTTATCCGGAAGTCGCGCACATCTTCGACAACCTCCACATGCTGCATGACAATATCAGCGATATCCTGACGAGTGAGCGGCTCCCGACCTGGGAGGCAAAGCGGGCGGAAATCTATCGTGTGGTGAACACCTACTATCTGGCGAGCGCGGACGCGACGAATCCCATGATCGTCCAAACGGACGGGGAGCATCACCATTGAGCTCAGCTGGCACACGAACAGTGCGGTGGCTGCTGTGCGCGTGGCTGACAGGCATGGCCGTTCCTGCTCAGGCGCTGGACCATGACAACCTTGACCCGAATCGCCCGATCGGCATGGAGGATGCGTATGCCATACCTAAAGGAGAGATCGGCCTGGAAGGCGGGGTACGATTCAACGACCGGCGCCAGGGGCGAACGAACGTTACCTTTCAGCCGCAAATCATTTATGGCGCATTCGACAATACGCAAATCGAAATCCAAGGCGATTTGTTCACTGACCCCCATTCGATTGTGGGTGCCAACAAGTCGGGGGATCTCCATCTTGGTGTCCTCTACAACTTCAATACCGAGACCCTGCTCCTGCCTGCCATGGCGATACGTGTGGAGGCGGATCTGCCGACCGGCGTGAATTCGAAGGGCGTCGATACCCAAGTAACCGGTATTCTGACCCGCTCGTTCGGGCGTCTGCGTGTGCACCTCAATGGCGGATATACCGTGCTCGGCTCTCCACAAGGGCAGGAGCGCCCCGGTACCTATCGTGCTGTGGCCGCCGTCAGTTATCCGCTGGGATATCCCGGAAGTTTTCGCGACACGGTGATTGCCAGCCTGTACACCAGACAGTCTGACGTGCATGGACAGCGAAACCATACCGGTGTGGAAATCGGTCTGCGCCATCAGCTCACCTCCCGGGTGGTGCTGGATGGCGGCCTTGGCACCGAATTCCTCGGGCCTGCCGAGCGGGCGGCCCTCCTGGGAACCGTTGGCGTCTCATTGGGATTTTAAGCGGATAGATCTGGTGAGCTGTCGCAGGAGCGTCACGATTTCCAGGGCTATCACCATGTGGCGGGAAACGGCCTGCGCGGCATCGTTGTTTCGATGGCAGCATTGACGTTGTTTGCGCTACGATCAGATAATGCGTCCCTCTCCGGAGGCGGGCATGGGACAAGCCGGTCGTTGTGTGGGCAGCCTGGTCGCGCTGTGCGGTCTCCTCCTGGCCGTGGCCTGTGGCGATGCGTCGGTGGATGCCTACTGCGAAGCCAACGGCAAGGGCAACCAAGATACCCTCGAACTCCTCACCCGCGTACTCGAACAAAAACGTAATCAGACCGGCCTGTATCTCGCGCGCGCCCGCTGTTATTACTTGCTCGGGTCCTACGCGCAAGCGGTGCAGGATGCGTCCGAAGTCATTCGCCGTGTGCCTAACAAGGCCGATGCCTATCTCATTCGCGCCAAGGCCGGCAAAATGCAGGGGCAGATCCCGCAGGCACTGGACGACTATTCGACAGCGATTCGTCTCAGCCCCAGTGCCGAGGCCCACTATGGCCGCGGGTTGACCTACGTGCGGGAGTATCAGGGCAAAGACCGCGAAGCCCTCGACGATTTCAGCGCCGCGATCCGCTTCGATCCTAAACATGTCGGCGCGTACAAAGCCCGGGCCGAAATTCACAGTCGCCACGAGCAGTTTCAGAACGCGCTCCAGGATTCTGAAATCGTCCTGAAGCTCGATCCCGGCACGCCGAATGCCTACTGCAATGTTGGATTCGCCCATTACGCCTTGGGGCATGACGCCGAAGGCCGCAAGCTCCTAAACACCTGCTACCAGAAAGATCCCGACCCGCAAACGCGCGGCTATTATGAAACCGAAGTGCGTAAGGTGCTCGTGGCCCGGCAGCCAAGGCGTAATTCCGGCGGCGGGTACCAGTCGGATGTGCGGGAAAAAACTCCCTACGACCGGGAGATGGAACGGCAGCAGAATGTCTACGAGAGCCTACGCAATTCGGGATTCAACGATCGCGCCGAGGCTTGCCGGACGGATGGATCGAAATGTTGAACGAGGTGGCGTGATTCCGTTCCCTTGCTCACGGAACGCGCACGATCAGACTGTGCTCGGCCCATGCGTGAAGTGAAGGCCGATGTGGCTACTCCCGAGAGGAGTGGTGGAAGGGTCAATAAATGTGAACGGGTGCAGTGAGGGTACTCAAGCTGCATTCCAGGTGCCTGTAGTCGATTTTTATGTAGCAGAAGAGTAATCTCCGGCCGATTGTTCCGGAGACTCCATCATTGTCCAGGCAATGGCCAGCTGGCCCACCCATCTTTTCCGTGAAACCCAGGCAACGGCGCTCAACCGAAATTCGTCTCGCCCTTGTCTCGGTTGCCGCCATGGTTGGTGGACTTGGTCTCATGGCCTGGATGGCTGCTGATCAGTCCAAAGAAAGCCGTCCCTTGTATTCCTCGAAAGATGATTGTGCTCGAGAGTGGAGCGATCATGAGTGTGAACCCGCCTCACATTCTGGCTCGGGAGGTGGTCGTGGAGGCGGTGGGTACCATGGGCCTTCCGTTCGGGGGTATCGCGTGGATGAACAGGGGAAGGCGCATCGAATGGATATGGAGTCCGAGCGAGTTCCTCCCAACAGTCGCGCGTTAACCGTGCAGCGTGGTGGGTTCGGCCATGCGGGCGGGCGCTTTGGGGCGAGCTCCTAGGATGCGTCGTCGCCATACACAGGCTCGGCCGGATTGGGTTACGCGTTTGGCTGATATCGGGTTCACTTATCATAGTGCCGATGGCAGGTACTGGTGCGAGGAAGCTTCGTACGAATTTGTCGAATCAGAAATCGATTGTCTCGAGGCTGCGACCGAGAGCCTTCATCAATTATGCCTCGATGCGGTGGAACGAGTGATTCGAGATAATCGATTTGCCGATCTTCACATTCCCGAGGCTTGGCGTCCTCGCATCATCCGTTCGTGGGAACGACAGGACCCTTCGCTCTATGGCCGATTCGACCTATGGTACGACGGTGTCGGTGCCCCGAAATTGATTGAATACAATGCGGATACTCCGACGGCATTGCTGGAGGCCAGTGTGGCCCAATGGTTCTGGCTTCAGGAAATACGACCGGGGGGCGACCAATTCAACAGTCTCCATGAGCGATTAATTCGCCGATGGACAGAGCTTCGCCGAGGTGCTTTTGGCGACATGGTGCACCTGGCATGCATGGATCACAGCGAAGAGGATCGGCAGAACCTCCTCTACCTCGCGGATACGGCCTGCCAAGCCGGATGGCGGGTGCAGACATTGGGAATGGATCAGATCGGATGGGATGGGGCGGCTCGGCGATTTGTTGATGTGGCGAATACGCCCATAGACATCCTGTTCAAATTGTACCCTTGGGAATGGATGGGGCTGGATGCGTTTGCCACGCATCTCTCACCCGATGTCATGACTGTGCTGGAACCTGCTTGGAAGCAAGTGCTGAGTCATAAGGGGTTGTTGGCACTCTTGTGGGAATGGTTTCCAGGCCATCCCAATTTGCTTCCGGCTGCATTCTCGGCCCCGATCGATCCGACGGCCTTTGTCCAAAAGCCATTTTGGTCGCGGGAAGGGGCGAACATTACTATCGTGAACGGTGCGAAGGTGCTTACGACGGACGGCCCGTACAATGACGGGGGATCGGTCTATCAGGAGTATGTGCCATTCCCAGATTTTGATGGATGGCACCCGATCATTGGTTCGTGGATCATTG
>ERZ795061.3119-NODE-3119-length-14657-cov-5.373579_pt1 | contig 14657 bp, 14 predicted proteins | sample MGYA00375145_ERZ795061 | MGnify/ENA primary metagenome ERZ795061 (study PRJEB30190, sample SAMN05720144) | anaerobic digester metagenome | isolation source: active sludge of municipal wastewater-treating anaerobic digesters | place: USA | collected 2014-12-22 ... | reverse complement strand
ATCTCGCCGGCGGCATCGTCGCGGTCCACCGGGGCTATCGGTACTGATGACTTGACCCGATGCTGACCGAAGCGATCGAAAACCTGCTGAACCGCAATCTCGCGAGCTCGCCCGCCGCGCGCGAGCTATGCGCTTCGCTCGCCGGTCGCCGCATGGCCATCGTCGTGCAGGGGCTCTCGGTGCGTGTGCTGGTCGAATCGCTGGGCACTTCGCTGCAGCTGAAGCGCGATCCGGCCAACGATCCGGTCGCGTCGCCGGCCGATGCCGAAATCGCCGGTTCGCCGGTGAACCTGATGGCGCTGGCCGGCGCGACTCCGGAAGCCGTGATCCAGCGCGGAGACGTGCGCATCAGCGGCGATGCGGAACTCGCGCAGCGCTTCCAGCAGCTCGGCAAGCTGCTGCGGCCGGATGCCGAAGAGGAAATGGCGGTCTTGTTCGGCGACAGCGTCGCGCATCAGATGGCGCGCGCGGTGAAGAACCTGTTCGGCTTCGGTCAGCGCGCGGGCGAAACCACGCTGCGCAACACCGCCGAGTATTTTGCGCACGAAAGTCGCGATCTCGTGCCGCGCGCCGAGGCGGACGTCTTCCTGAACGGTGTCGATCGCGTGCGCGAAGACATGGACCGACTCGAGGCGCGCTTCGCCGCGCTCGAGGCCTCGCTCGCGCCACCGGCGGACGCTGACAAATGAAGCTGAATGTCGCCCTGCGTCTGATTGAGATCCAGCGCGTGCTCGTGCGCCATGGTCTCGATGAATTCGTCCGTGAAACACGGCTGTACCGTCCGCTGCGCTTCGTGTTCCTGCTGTCGCCGTGGACCTGGTTCGAGCGTCGCAAGGCCGCGAGCCGTGGGGAACGGCTGCGGCTCGCGCTCGAGGAACTCGGGCCGATCTTCGTGAAGTTCGGCCAGGCCGTCTCGACGCGACGCGATCTGCTGCCGGACGACATCGCAAACGAACTCGCGAAGCTGCAGGATCGCGTGCCGCCGTTCGATGGCGACGTCGCGCGAGCGGCGATCGAAACAGCCTACGGCAAGCCGATTTCGGACATGTTCGAGTCCTTCGAGACCACGCCGCTGGCGGCTGCGTCGATCGCGCAGGTGCATGCGGCGCGGATCAGCGGCGATCGGGATGTCGTGGTCAAGGTGCTGCGCCCCGGGATGCGCGGCCTGATCGAACGTGATCTCGAAGTCATGCATACGCTGGCTGGGCTTGCCGTGCGCAATTCGAACGAAGCGCGGCGGCTGCGCATCGACGAAATCGTCGACGAGTACGAAAAGACCATCCTCGATGAACTCGACCTGATGCGCGAAGCCGCCAACGCGGCACAGTTGAAGCGCAACTTTGCCGGCATGACGGACCTGCTGTACGTGCCGGAGGTCTACTGGGACTGGTGCCGCGTCGACGTGATGGTGATGGAGCGCATCCACGGCGTGCAGGTCAGCGACATGGACCGGCTGCGCGAGGTCGGCACCAACATTCCGCTGCTGGCCGAGAACGGCGTGAAAATCTTCTTCACGCAGGTGTTCCGCCACAACTTTTTCCACGCCGACATGCACCCAGGCAATATCTTCGTGCTGATCGAGAACCCGGCCGCGCCGCGCTATGCGGCCGTCGATTTCGGCATCGTCGGTACGCTCGATCCGCGCGATCAGCATTATCTCGCCGAGAACTTCCTGGCCGTGTTCGACCGCGACTACCGGCGTGTCGCAGTGCTGCACGTGGAATCCGGCTGGGTGCCGGCCGACACGCGCGTCGATGAAATGGAATCCGCGATCCGTACCGTGCTCGAGCCGATCTTCAACAAGCCGCTGAAGGACATTTCGTTCGGCACGATCCTCCTGCGCCTGTTCGACATCTCGCGCCGCTTCGACATGGTGATCCAGCCGCAACTGATCCTGTTGCAGAAGACCTTGCTGAACATCGAAGGCCTCGGGCGGCAGATGCATCCGGATCTCGACATCTGGCAGACGGCCGCGCCGATCCTGCGGCAATGGATGACGGAGCGCATCAGCGGCGCCGCGATGTTCGGCAACCTGCGCACGCAGCTGCCGGAGATCATCGAAGCAGCGCGTGCCCTGCCGCCGTTGATCCGCGGCGCCGTGCAGCGCGCCCAGGACGGCACGCTGCGACTGCAGATCGAAGCGAAAGGCCTCGACCAGAGCGTCGAATCCCTGAAACAGACGATGCAGCGCTCGGATCGGCGTCGCGATGCGATCACGATTGGCGCAGCGCTATTGCTCGGCGGCATCGTCTGGCTCGCAGTCGGTCGCGAGCCTGCCTGGGCGGGATGGATGCTCAGCGGAGCGGGTGCGGGCTGGATTCTGCTTTACCTGCGCCGCTGACTGCGCGCGGCTCGATCCACAATCCGCGAGCACGGGCGAGCAACGTGCCGCGCTCATCGAACAGCGCAGTCCCGACTTCATGCTTGCGTCCTGCCGAGAGCATCCGCCAGCCGATCACGACGCAGCGCTCATTCAGACACGCGCGTCGATCGACCTGCGCCGTGAACTCGGCCAGCAGCATCGCGCGCCCGTCGTCGGACGCAGCGAAGAAGCCCGGGCAGTCGAGCGCGGCCCACATGAATTCAGGAGCCACTTTGCCATCGGGCAGGCAGAGCGACGCATCCGGCACCCAGGGAGCAGCCACCTGTCCCGCCGTCGCCGTCGCTCCTGCAAAAATCCGCATGCCGTCGCCGTGCGAGCGCTGCACACCGCAGACGAAGCAGGTGCCGAAAGGGTGACTCTCGAAACCGATGTAGCCATGCGATGCGAGCTGCGCGGTCTCGTGGCTGACAGCAGGCGGAACGTCCAGCGAGAGTTCCGCAGGCTCCGCTTCCGCGACCAGCACATCGCCGGCATGCAAGAAGAGGCGGCCGTCATCGGAACGGGTCGGCTGCATCGGCACGTCCAGCGGTGGCGGCACGCGCAGCCGCACCGTGACGATACCCTCCGCGAGTGCCGCCAGCCGGCCGCACAGATAGCCCCCGTTGGCAGATCTCGGCGGGCCGCAGAAGCGCTGCGCGATGACGATGGGCGCGAAGACCGCATGCGTCATCGCGGGCGCTCCTGACAGAGCTGCAGATCCACGCCGAGCTCTCCACCGAGATCGATGTCGATCACCCGCCAACCGTCCAGCCCGGCCCGTGCTGCGTCACTGGTGAACGTCATGCCGCGCTGCTGCATCGAATCGATCTCGACCTCCAGATCAGGCACGCCGAATGAGATCAGGAACACGCCCTCGCCTCGCTCCGCGAGACGCCTGGCCGGAACACCCTCCGCATCCGTTGGCTGAACGAGGACCAGCCAAGTGGAACCCACGCGCAGTCTCGAGGTCAGAACCCCACGCGACGACAGTGGCACGACTTCACCCGTCGCAACACCGAACACCGCCGCAAACTTTCTGCGCGCGGATTCGATGTCGCGCACCAGAAAATTGATGTGGTGCACTGCTTCGAGCATGGTCAGCTCCCGCGGATACTGAGACGCCAGAGTGCCATGGAGATCAGCGCGGCGAACAGTGACCCCGCCGACAGCAGAAGCATCGATCCCGCGTACCACGGCACGACGAGCCCCAGCACCAGGCTGCCGATCAACAGCGAAATGAAGGACTGGACCGAGGCCACCGAACCGCGAACCTGCGGAAACAGGTCCATCATGCGCAAGGTCAATGGCGGGAAAACCAGCTGCACGCCGAGCGCCGTCAGGAGCAGGAGCAGCTGCTGCAGCAGAATCGGCGGGGACGCCACGAATCCGTACAGCGTGACGCCGCAAAGACCGGCGAAGACTGCCACTCCGAGGCCGACATTCACCTGCCGGGCGGGTTCGATTCGTCCGGCAAGCCTGCCGGATAATGCGGCGCCGATCATGAAGCCGCTCACCACCGGCACGAACAACCAGGCGAACTGGGTCTCGTCCAGCTTCCAGTTGTCGAGCACGATGGCGGGCGCAGACCCGACATAGGACATCGTCGTTGCGAAGTTCATCGCGGCGGCGAGAGCGAGCAACAGGAACCGCCGATCACTCGCGATACGCCAGGAGGTCTGCGCGAGGCTGAGGGCATCGAACGGCACCCGCCGCTCAGGTGGGTGGCTTTCATCCAGTCGCAGCCGCGTCGCAAGCCACAGCGCGAAACCGAACACGCACAGGAAGCCGAACACCGCGCGCCAACCGAACGCGACGTGGATCCAGCCACCGATGATCGGCGCGATCGCCGGCGCGACGCTGAAGATCATCGTCACCACGCTCATCAAACGCTGCGCCTCGGGACCGTCGTAGCGATCGCGGATCACGGCGCGCCCGACCGTCATGCCGACACCCGCCGTCATGCCTTGCGCGGCACGGAACAGCAGCAGCGTTGCGAAGCTCGGTGCAAACGCGCAGGCCGCGGAAGCAAGCACATAGATGGCGAGGCCCCACAGGACGACCGGGCGCCGCCCGAGCGCATCAGACAGCGGACCGTGCACCAATGCCGTGATCGCGAACGGCAGCATGTACGCGGTCAGTGTCTGCTGCATCTGCAGCCCGCTCACCCCGAACTCGTGCTGCATCGCGCGGAAGCTCGGGAAAAACGTGTCGATCGAAAACGGACTGATCATCGACAACGCCGCGAGCAGGGCCGCGAGACCCAGGGGAACCGCCCGGTGTCGACTCACGATCGCTTCCAGAAGCTCTGCATTTCGATGAACGTGAACGACGCGGACCACGTGATCAGCACGAACCCCGCCAGGCTCTGTGGTCCCGTCAGGATGCGAATGGCACCTTGCGGGATGATGTCACCCAGCCCCAGCGTGGTGAATACCACGGCGGAATAGTAGCCGCAGTTGATCAGCGTCAGCTCGCCGATTCCGGCCAGTGCGCCGTAGGCAGGGTCCTGGAGCAGAAAGAAATACGCGAGCGCGAACAGGAAAATCTCGACACTGTGCACCAGCAGGATCGCGAAGATCAGCAGCAGCACGCGCGGGCGACGCTGCACATTCAGCTTGGGCAGCACGCCGGACAGCCACGACAGCGCCTCGTAGTGCACGAGTACGCAGATGCTGACCATGAGGATGACAATCAGCGAGACGACGACATGAGCCTGGTCGAACAATGCAAGATCAGCCGACTCGCAGGCCGCGCAGGAATGCGCCGGCATCCTCACCGCGCTCGAGCACCTCGACCAGCGCCGAGCCGACGACCACTCCTTCAACATGTCCACGCAGCTTCTCGACCTGCTCGCGCGCACGTATGCCGAAGCCCGCGCACACTGGCACGCTCGACGCTGCACGGACCGCGCCCAGGTAATCCACCACCGAATCCGGCACCGCGACGCTCTTGCCGGTCGTTCCGGTCATCGTCACGGCGTAGACGAAGCCCTGGCTGGCCGCGCAGACCTGGGCCATGCGCGCGGGCAAGGTCACCGGCGTCACCATCTGCACGAGTGCGACCCCCGTCGCCTGCAGGGCTGCGCGGAATTCCGCGCCTTCATCGAACGGCAGGTCCGGCACGATGAAGCCGCACACGCCGGCGTTGGCCGCATCACGTGCCAGTTTCTCGAAGCCGTACTGCAGCAGGGGATTCAGGTAACTCATCAGCACCAGCGGTGCAGCGGGACGCTGCATCGCAGACAGCTCGGCCAGGATCCACTTCAGGCTCACGCCCTGCTTCAAGGCTTCCTGGCTCGAGCGCTGGATCGTCACGCCATCGGCCATCGGATCGGTGAACGGCACACCGATCTCGACGACATCCGACGCACTCGCCACCGCCGACAGGTGCTCGCGGAATTTCGCTGCGCTCGGATAGCCCGCCGTCAGGAAAGCGACCAGTGCGGGCGCGCCCTTGTCTGCGGCGTTGCGTACGGCCGCGCTCAGCCGGTCGCGCGGCAGCACGCTCACGAACGCACCCCCGCGCGCGCATCGAGATCGCGGATGATGGTGTTCTGCAACGTCGGCATGTCCTTGTCACCACGACCGGACATGCAGATCACGACGCTCTTGCCCGGATGATCCTTCGCCCAGCGACGCGCGCCGAACAGTGCATGCGCCGTTTCGATCGCGGGCAGGATGCCTTCCATTCGGCAGCACTCGGCCAGCGCGTCGAGCGCTTCGGAATCGCTCGCCGATTCATACTTCACGCGACCCGCGGCATGCAGCAGCGCATGTTCCGGTCCTACACCGGGATAGTCCAGGCCTGCCGACACCGAATGGGTTTCCTGTATCTGGCCATCGGCATCCTGCAGCAACAGCGAATAACAACCCTGCAGTACACCGGGGCGGCCGAAACTGAGGCTCGCGGCGTTGTCGCCGAGGCCCGGTCCACGCCCGCCGGCCTCCACGCCAACGATCTCGACCGACGTATCCGGCACGAACGCATGGAACATGCCGATCGAGTTGGAGCCACCACCCACGCAGGCGAACACCGCATCCGGCAATCCACCCTTCGCCGCAAGGTACTGCTCGCGCGCTTCCCGCCCGATCACGGACTGCAGTTCGCGCACGAGGTACGGATACGGATGCGGTCCCACTGCAGAGCCCAGCAGATAGAACGTATCGGTCGGATCCGCGACCCAATCGCGCAGCGCTTCGTCGATCGCGGCGCGCAGCGTCTTGTCGCCGCCGGTCACGGCGCGGACTTCGGCACCGAGCAGCTTCATGCGCCCGACGTTTGGTGCCTGACGCTCCATGTCGATGGCGCCCATGTAGACGATGCAGGGGAGGCCGAGCCGCGCACAGGCCGCAGCGCTCGCGACGCCATGCTGCCCCGCGCCGGTCTCGGCGACGATGCGCTTGGCACCGAGCCTCTGCGCGAGCATCGCCTGGCCCAGCGCGTTGTTGATCTTGTGCGCACCGGTGTGCGCGAGGTCCTCACGCTTGAACCAGACATCCGCACCCCACCGCTTCGACAGGCGCGGCGCATGACTGAGTGCCGTCGGTCGTCCGACCCAGGTCTTCAGTTCATGCACGAGCTGCGCCTGGAAGTCTGCGCTGTGCAGATGCGTGCGGATGCCAGCGTCGAGACGCTCGAGCGCAGCGATCAGCGTCTCGGGCACGTAGCGCCCACCATACGGGCCGAAACGCCCGCGGGCATCGGGAAAGCCACCTGCTATTTCGGTGGCGAGCAATCGATCGCGCTCAGTCTGGCTCACGGCGTTCATGTCGGCATCCTCGGGAAACTTTCAAAGGCTGCGCGCGCAGCCCTCACGAAATCAAAAATCTTTTGCGGCGATTTTCGGCCCGGTGCCGCTTCGACGCCGCTCGATACATCGACGCCGAACGGTTGGACCCTGGCGATCGCCTCGCCGACGTTGCCCGCATGCAGGCCGCCCGCCAGGATCAGCGCCGTCCGCGCGGCGAGCGCCGCCGCTTCCTGCCAGTTGCTGGTCTGGCCGGTGCCGCTCACGGGCCCCTCGAACAAAAGTCGCGCCGGCCAGGAACCGTGTTCGGCCTGACTCCCGCCCATCTGGCCGGAGCGATAGACCGGCAGCGACTCGCAGCCCGCGATCAGCTCCAGTGTAGCGAAGTCGGCTGCGTCGCTCTGCAGCATGTCCGGCGCGAATTGCCGCAGGATCTGCTGCACGGTCGCTGCATCCGGGTGCCGGGTCACGGCGACGCAGCGAACCCGGCCGCGCGCGGGGGCGGCGAGCTGCACGGCCGTCTCCGGCATCACGCAGCGCACCGACGGCGCGAACACGAAGCCGATCGCGTCGGCACCTGCCTCGAGGGCGGCGGCCACCGCCTCCGCGTCCGTCATGCCGCAGATCTTGATCCAGCCGCGCGAAGTCACAATGGGCTGCGTTGCGGGAAACGCCGTCATGCGCCGCGCCGTCCGACACGCTCCGCGCGTGCTGCAGTCAGCATCGCCGCCGCAAGCGCCTGCGGATCGGGGCCCGACATCAAGGCACTGCCCACCAACGCGAAGTCATAGCCCGCAGCGGCCACACGAGCGGCGTCTTCTGCACTGCCGACGCCAGACTCGGCCACACGCGAGACTGTGGTCGGCAGACTCGACGCCAGCTGCTCGAGCCGTCCGGGCACCACCTGCAGGGTCACGAGATCGCGACAATTCACCCCGACCAACAGCAACGCACTCGACGCCGTGCGCTGTCCGACGAGCTCATGCGCAAGTGCAATATCGGTCTCGTCGAAGGCTTCGAGCAGCACGAACATCTGTTGTTGGAGCGCTGCATCGATCAGCGCATCGAGCGCCGGCCGTTCCAGCATGCGCAGGATCACCAGCACGCCGCCGGCACCGGCAGCACGAGCTTCCAGCACCTGGTAAGGATCCACCAGGAAATCCTTGCGCATCGCCGGAACTGGAACGGCCGCCGTCGCGAGCGCTCGCGTTGCCTTCTCCAGATGGGCCATCGAGCCGTCGAAACGGCTCGGTTCCGTCAGCACCGATACCGCGGCCGCACCCGCGCTGGCGTATTCGAGCACGCGTGCAGCGACGTCGGTCGCAGCCACATCCTGCAGCTTGCCCATCGCCGGCGAACGCAACTTCAGCTCGGCGATCAGATCGAAACCCTGCGGCGAGCGGCGCAGTGGAGATGGGGGTGGCAGGCGCTGCACGAAGTCCCGCAGTGACTGCATCGGCCGAAGCTGCTGCGCGCGCACGACGCGCGCCGCGCTGCTGCGACGCATGCCATCGAGAAAGTCCTCGCTCATGTTCGTTGGCTCGCTCCAAAGGTCGTCAGGCGATCGAGTACGCCCGCCGCAGATCCATTGTCGATCGCACGCGCTGCGCGCGAGACACCCTCGCGCGGTCCGCTCACCAGCCCGGCGACTTCGAGCGCGAGCGCCGCACCGAGCAACAGCGCATCGCGGTGCGGGCCGCGATCCTCTCCACGCAACACTGCGCGCAGGGCCACGGCGTTGTGCGCGGCCGTGCCACCGGCCAGCGCCTGCGCCGAACAGGCCGCGAGACCGAAGTCCGCGACGGAGCGCGCACCGCGCGTGATGCTGCCCGGACGCACATCGAACACGGTGAATGGCGCGGCCGGCGTCGGCTCGTCCCAGCCATTGGCACTGTGCAGCACGAACGCCCGCCGCACGTCGAGGCCAGCCAACGTCTGCGCCATCAATTCGGCGACTTCAGCGCTGTAAGCGCCGATCAAATGGAACGGCGGCGCAGCAGGGTTCGTCAGCGGACCCAGGATGTTGAACACCGTCCGCACGCCGAGCGCCTGCCGCACCGGTGCGATGACCTTCATGGCCGGATGGAAATGCGGCGCGAACAGGAAGGTGAAACCACAGGCCTCGAGGCAGGCGCCCGCCGCGACTTCATCGAGCGGCAGACGTAGTCCGAGCTGTTCGAGCACGTCGGCACTGCCGCTCTGACTCGAGATCGAGCGGTTGCCGTGCTTGATCACCGGTACGCCACACGCTGCGACCAGCAGCGCCGTCCCCGTCGAGAGATTGAAACTCCCGGACGCATCGCCGCCCGTACCGACGATATCGATCGCGGCGATACCAGTTGGAATCTGCGGCCGGCGCGCCAACCCCCGCATCGCGCGGGCGAAGCCGCGCACTTCATCGGCGACGACGCCTTTGGTGCGCAGCGCAGCGAGGACGGCTCCCGCCACGGCCGGCGCGAGATCCGCCTGCGTCAGTTCGCGCAGTACGGTCTCCGCCTGCGACTCGGAGAGGCTGCGACGATCCAGCAGCTGCTCGAGCAGCGGTTTCAGGATCGCGTTCCCTGGCGTCGCACTCATCGCCGCACCCCGCCCTGCTGATGCAGGAAATTCGCCATCAGCGCGGGACCGTCCGGGCTCAGCACGCTTTCGGGGTGGAACTGCACACCCTCGACCATCAGGCTGCGATGGCGCACACCCATGATTTCCTGTTCTCGCGTGCGCGATGTGACGATCAGATCCGGTGGCAGGCTGTGCGGCTCCGCGATCAGCGAATGGTAGCGCCCGATTTCGCACGGCTGCGGCAATCCAGCGTACAGCTCTAGCCCATCGTGATCGATCAACGATGTCTTGCCATGCATCAGCCGGCCCGCGCGCACGACCTTGCCGCCGAAGGCCTCGACAATAGCCTGATGACCGAGGCAGACGCCGAACACGGGGATGACGCCGGCAAAGGCGCGAATCATCTCGATCGACACCCCGGCGTCATGCGGCGTGCCCGGGCCAGGCGAAATGCACAGATGCGTCGGCGCGAACGCGCGCGCCTGCTCGACACTGATCTCGTCATTGCGCCGCACCTCGACCTGCGCGCCGAGCACCAGAAAAGCCTGCACGAGGTTGTAAGTGAACGAATCGTAGTTATCGACCAGCAGCAGTCGTGGGCTCGCGCTGGTCATCACAGGCCCTCCCGCGCCATCTCGAGTGCGCGCGCGGCGGATCCGCTCTTGATCCGCACTTCCTCGTACTCCATCTCCGGATTGCTGTCAGCGACGATGCCTGCACCGGCCTGGTAGCTGTATTCGTCGCCGCGGAAAACCAGCGTGCGGATCGTGATCGCCTGGTCCATCGCACCTTGCGTACCGAAATAGCCGATCGTGCCGCCATAGAGATTGCGCCGCACCGGCTCCAGCTCCTCGATGATCTCCATCGCGCGCACTTTTGGCGCGCCGACCAGCGTGCCGGCGGGGAACGTGGCCGCGAAAAGATCGAAGGCATCGCGGCCGGGGGCGAGCTCGCCTTTCACGCCGCTGACGATGTGCATGACATGGCTGTAGCGCTCGATCGAACGAAACGGATCTACTCTCACCGTACCCGCGCGTGCGACACGGCCGAGATCGTTGCGCGCGAGATCCACCAGCATCACGTGCTCGGAATTCTCCTTTGGATCCGCGAGCAGCTCCGCTTCGTGGCGCAGATCCGCAGCCGCATCGGCGCCGCGTGGACGCGTGCCCGCGATCGGTCGCAGCTCCGCCTGCGCGTTGGTGACTTTCACGAGCGCTTCCGGTGACGATCCGACGACAGTCACATCGCCGAGCGCGCAGTAGTACATGTAGGGCGAGGGATTGATCAGACGCAGCGCGCGATACGCCTGGAACGGATCGAGATCGTGCCGGCCGCTGAACTTCACCGACTGCACGAGCTGGTAGACATCGCCCGCGGCAATGTACTCCTTGGTGCGCGCAACGCCCTGCAGGAACTGCTCGCGCGACATCGACGCCGTCGCGGCACCATAGTTGCCGGCACCGCGCGACGGCGGCAGCGCACCGCGCAGCGCCGTGATGACTTCGCGCCGCAGCGCCTGGCGATCGAACTCGCTGCCGGCATGCAGCAAAGCGATGCCGCGCGTCAGATGATCGAACACGAGCAGGGAGCGTGGCGCGACGTAATGCAGATACGGAAATGGATCGGGATTCGCAGCCTTCTGCGGCAGCTTCTCGAAGAAGCGCACCAGATCATAAGAAGCGTAGCCGACGAGCCCTCCCGCGAGCGGCAGAGCGATGGCACTGCCACTGGCATCGCCGGCCATCGGACGTGGCGCCTGCGCGAGGGCTGCGCGCAGTGCGGTCAGCAATTCATGCTGGTCGCGCGGCAGCGCCTGCCGCGGCCCGTTACTGTGCAGGCCGTCCGCATCGAGACGGATCTGCACGGCATCGCCGAAGCCGATGAAAGAATAGCGTGCCAGACGCTCGCCGCCCTCGACGCTCTCGAGCAGGAAGTTCGGCTTGAATGCCGCGAGCTTCAGGAACGCTGACACTGGCGTGTCCAGGTCACCGGCAATATCGAACGGCGGTTTCACCCGATCATCTCCACGTTTCCCTTCACCCCAAAAAAAAACCCATCCCGGTGGCCGGAATGGGTTCTGGAAGACTGTTTTCGATTCGAACGCAGGGCCCAGCGCCCACTCCATCAATGGAGGCGCCACCACCAGATCTTGCTGTTGATACCCGTACGCATCATTCGGAAGTATGGGCACGCCCCGCAATTCTCGTCAAGAAAGCGGGGCCGTAGCCCCCTCCTGGCGGATGCGCGCGCCACCTCGCGCCCCTACAATGGCGGCCCGGTCGGATTCGAGGGCGGCGCATGTCGGTGGATTTCGAGAAGCTCGGCGTCTTCTATCTGGGTCGCGAATTCGACGCCGCCACGGCCGCATTGAAGGACGCGCCGATCCTGTACGACGCGAAGGATCTGACCACGCATGCCGTGTGCGTCGGCATGACGGGCAGCGGCAAGACCGGTCTGTGCCTGTCGCTGCTCGAGGAAGCGGCGATCGACGGCATTCCGGCGATCTGCATCGATCCGAAAGGAGATCTCGGCAATCTGATGCTGACCTTTCCGCGACTCGCCGGCAGTGATTTCGAACCCTGGGTCGATCCCGCCGAAGCGCAGCGCAAGGGCGTCAGCGTTACGGACTTTGCCGCGAAGACTGCGGAGACCTGGAAGAACGGCCTCGCCGAATGGGGTCAGGCACCGGAGCGCATCGCGAAGTTCCGCGATTCCGTCGACATTGCCATCTACACACCGGGCGCCGAGACGGGCCTGCCGCTGTCGGTGCTGCGCTCGTTCGCCGCACCGCCCCCGGAGCAGCTCGCCGATGCCGCCGCGCTGCGCGATCGTATCGGCGCCGTCGTCTCCGGACTGTTGTCGCTGCTCGGCCGCGATGCAGATCCCCTGCAGAGCCGCGAGCACATCCTGCTTGCGAACATCATCGAGACCACCTGGCGCACGGGCCACGGCCTCGACATGGCCGGCTTGATCAACGCCGTGCAGAAGCCGCCGTTCGACAAGATCGGCGCCTTCGCGCTCGACACGTTCTATCCGGCCAAGGAGCGTCTCTCGCTCGCGATGGCCATCAACAACCTGCTCGCCTCGCCGGGATTCGCCACGTGGATGTCAGGCGAACCGCTGGACGCGCAGCGCCTGTTGTTCACGCCGGAGGGCAAGCCCCGGTTGTCCATCATCTCGATCGGCCATCTCGGTGATGCCGAGCGCATGTTCATCGTGACGCTGCTGCTGAACGAAGTGCTGTCCTGGATGCGCAATCAGTCAGGCACGTCGAGCCTGCGGGCCATTCTTTATATGGATGAGATCTTCGGCTACTTCCCGCCGAGCGCGAACCCGCCTTCCAAGGTGCCGATGCTGACGCTGCTCAAGCAGGCGCGCGCCTACGGTCTCGGCTGCGTGCTCGCGACGCAGAATCCCGTGGATCTCGACTACAAGGGCCTCGCCAACTGCGGCACGTGGCTGATCGGGCGCCTGCAGACCGAGCGCGACAAGCTGCGACTCATCGAAGGGCTCGAAGGGGCCATCAGCGGCTCGGGTTCTCTCGACCGCGGCGAACTCGACGCAATGATGTCGGCGCTGACGCAACGCGTCTTCCTGATGCGCAACATTCACGACGATGGGCCCGTGCTGATGAAGAGCCGCTGGGCGCTGTCGTACCTGCGCGGCCCGATGACCGGCCCCGAGATCACCAAGGTCATGGCGCCACGCAAGATTGCGAGCGCCGCCGCGCTGGCGGCAGCATCACCCTCGTCATCCTCCGCGGCAGCCGGCGAAACGCCGGCGTCCGTGCCGCCGCCAAACTCAACGCGCCCCGCACTGCCGGCGGAGGTGACTGAGTACTTCCTGCCCGCGACGCACGGCAGTGGCGCGATCGAGTATCGACCTGCAATCATGGGACTCGGACGATTGCACTTCGTCGATGCAAAACTGAAGCTCGATCACTGGACGACCTCAGCCTGGCTGGCGCCGCTCGCCGATGACGGCAAGTCCGTTGCCTGGAGCGAGGCGAGGGAATCGGCGGATCTGAAATCGCGGTTGGTGCGCGATCCGGCGACCGGCGGAAGTTTCGCGGACCTGCCGGCTGCGGCGTTGCGCGCGGCGAGTTACTCGGGCTTCGGCAAGGCGCTCGCGGCGCACCTGTACGAGACAGCGCGCGCAACGCTGCAGGTTGCGGAGTCTTTGAAGCAGGCCTCCAACCCGGGCGAAGCCGACGGGGATTTCCGCGCCCGCCTCGCACTGGCTGCGCGCGAGAAGCGCGATGCGGAGTCGGATGCGCTGCGGCGCAAGTACCAACCGAAGCTCACGACACTGCAGGATCAGATCCGGCGCGCCGTGGAGCGCAAGGCGCGCGAGGAAAGTCAGGCGTCGCAGCAGAAGCTGCACACGGCAATGTCCGTCGGCGCGTCCATCCTGGGCGCCTTCCTCGGCCGCAAGGCGCTTTCGTCCGGCAACATCGGCCGCGTGACCAGCGCCGCGCGTTCCGCATCGCGCATCGGCCGGGAGAGCGAGGATGTCGATCGGGCCAACGAGAATCTCGAAGTACTGCAGCAGCGACTTCAGGCACTCGAAGCGGAGTTCGCAGCGGAGTCTGCGCGCGTGGCCGCGGCCCACGAGTCGACCAACATCGCGTTGCGTACCGTCGAGGTGACGCCGCGCAAATCAGACATCGCGATCGGCGAGATCGCGCTCGTCTGGACGCCCTGGCGCCGCGGCAGCGACGGTTTCCCGGCCCCTGCCCACGACTGACATGCCCAGCTCCTGGAGAACCCGCTCATGAAAGAACTCGTCGATCTGCTCAGCTCGCAGCTGAAAGTGGACAGCAAGCAGGCCGCGGGCGGCGCGGCCATCATCTTCAAGGCGGCGCAGGACAAACTCGGCGCGCACAAGTTCGGCTCGTTGCTGGGAGGCCTCGGTGGTGTCGACGATCTGATCCGCCAGGCACCGGCTGCGGGCGGCATGGGCAAGCTGCTTGGCGGCTTCGCGGGCGCG
>ERZ795061.3116-NODE-3116-length-14661-cov-6.414419_pt1 | contig 14661 bp, 13 predicted proteins | sample MGYA00375145_ERZ795061 | MGnify/ENA primary metagenome ERZ795061 (study PRJEB30190, sample SAMN05720144) | anaerobic digester metagenome | isolation source: active sludge of municipal wastewater-treating anaerobic digesters | place: USA | collected 2014-12-22 ... | reverse complement strand
AAAATAGTTTTGGAAAAAACGTTGAAGGAATTAAAATCTACGCAGTCGCAACTCATCCAATCAGAAAAAATGGCTTCGTTGGGAGAGCTAACTGCGGGTATCGCCCATGAGATACAGAACCCTTTAAACTTCGTTAATAATTTTGCGGAAATAAATACTGAACTAATTGAGGAGCTGAAGAATGAGTTGGCAGGAGGCAGTAAGCAGTCGGCAGAAGAGATTGCCAACAATATTAAAGAGAACGAAGAAAAGATAAACTTTCACGGCAAACGAGCTGATGCCATTGTAAAAGGCATGCTACAACATAGCAGAAGCAGCAGTGGTGTTAAAGAGTTAACAGACCTCAATGCTCTATGCAATGAATACCTGCGTCTCTCCTATCATGGCCTGCGTGCAAAGGACAAATCGTTTAATGCAAAATTTGAATTACAACTTGATCCCACACTATCCAAAGTTAATGTTGTTCCACAAGATATTGGAAGAGTGGTTTTGAATTTGATTAACAACGCCTTTTATGCAGTAAGTGATAAGTCCTCCTACGCTAAGGCTTCGGAGGATAAATACGAACCCACCGTTACTGTTAGCACAAGAAACCTGGGTGATAGGATTGAAATCTGTGTTAAGGATAATGGCAACGGTATTCCTGATTCAATCAAAGAAAAGATCTTTCAGCATTTCTTCACTACCAAGCCAACCGGGCAAGGCACAGGATTAGGATTGAGTTTAAGTTATGATATTGTGAAGGCGCATGGCGGGGAGTTGAAGGTGGAAACAAAGGAGGGAGTGGGAAGTGAGTTTATCACTCAGTTGCCCATTGTTTGAACTAACATAAGCCATTGATTCCATTTTTGGCACCATTACCATTTTACAAAAAGGTTTAATGGACTTGCTATGATTGCCAAAAGTTCTTGTTGGTCGCTGACCAACACGTTATCAACTCTTCAAATCTATTGAACGCTGCGGATCATGCGACCCGCAACAATTTTTTTTACCAACACAAACCTATTTTGTACCGTCAGGTCTTAGGGTCTGATGAATCACAAACAACTTGTATTAATTCGCCTTCGCAAGCCCAACAACAACCTCCCAGTTGAACTGAACGAATTTATGAATAGATTCTTCGAGTATCCGTTCCTGATCGCTGTGAGCGCCAAATCCTTTCGGACCATCTTCGGCATCTGTCATTGGGCCAATGCCGTAGCACTCCACTCCTTTCGCACGTAAAAAAGCCATGTCGGTAGCGCCCGTCAACATAGTCGGCAGAGATACGGCATTATAAATTTTCTTCAGGTTGCTTTCCACGGCTAAAAATGCTTCGGTATCAAGGCGTGATGGCCGCGCTGCCGGTCTTACATTCCGGTTAGTGCTTACGATCTCTATTTGCGAGTCGTTAATTACGCGTTTCATTTCAGCAAGCAGGTTCGTCATGTCTTCATCGGGCAAGGCACGAATATCGAGTGATGCTTCTGCCTCGCTTGGGATAATGTTGACCAGGTAGCCGCCTTTAATAATATTAGGTGAAATGGAGGTGCGCAATGTGGAGTATACACTCGGTTCTTTGGCGGCAAAATATTCCTGTGCCGCTTCAACCCCTTTGCCATCAACCAGTGCCAAATACCGGGCTGCTTCTGCCGGTGGACTGATCGCAGCAAGCCGGGTAAAGAAACTTCGTGTGGTTTCATTTAACCGCATTGGGGTTTGCCATGCAGCTATCTTTGCTACTGCCTGTGATAAGTGAACGACTGCATTGTCTTGCAAAGGCACCGATCCATGACCTGCCGTTCCGCGAGCCACTAACTTAATGCCCCGCGGAACCTTTTCAGTCGTAGCGATACCCGCATAGACTACTTTACCTTCTTTTCTTCTAACACCACCGCCTTCGGCAAAGCAATACTCCGCTTCTATTTCAGGCCAATGATTATTTACCATGTACTCGATACCAACACTTGTGTTACCTTCCTCACCCGACTCCGCTAAAAAAATCACATCCCGATCGAGCGCTATGTTCAAACGCTTTAACTGGATCATCACCATCAGGGCTGCTACAACATTGTCCTTATCATCCACCGATCCTCTTGCATACACATAACCCCCTTCGCGGGTAGCTGAAAATGGCGGGTGTACCCACTTGGTAGTATCAACACTCACCACATCGGTATGGGCCATGACGAGAATTGGTTTCTTCTTGCCACTTCCTTTAAGGCGGGCTACGAGGTTTGGGTGTTTGGGATCATTGGAAAAAACTTTATTCGGAATTCCCTCCTTGTCCAATACAGATTTTAAGTACTCTACCACCGGGGCTTCACTTCCTGTAGCAATACTGGAGTTAATCCGAAGAATTGCCTGAAAGTGTTTCATGGTTTCATCCTGTAGCTTGTTCCAGTCAGGTTGTTTGGTTTGAGCTTGAGCAGAAAAACAAAGCATCAAGAGCACGAGGACAATAGAAAGACGCATGGGTACGGTAGTTTAGGTTAATTGAAATCCAAGATAAGGATTTGTTTTATGGCACAAACAGCTGGCTGATAAATTATGTGATCAGAAGATGTTCAACGGGTGCAATCCTTTGTCTGCATGTCAATTTGGAAATATTGTTTACCTTGGAGTCATTAAAATCTCTTTATAATATTTACAATTCTCTTTACACAGCCAGGTGGCTCTGTAATCCTATGTTATCTATTCAGATAACGAAGGGAATAATCATTATTTAAATTTTATAAAGATGAAAATGAATCAAGAAAATAAAATTGCCATTCTTGGTGGTGGTGGAAGAACCGGAAAATATATCATTTCCCAATTGTTAAGTCTGGGCTACAGCTTAAAAGTTCTTCTCAGAAACCCTGAATATTTCCAACTTGAAAGTCCGTTTATCGAGATCATTAAAGGCGATGCAATTGATCCGGAAGCTATTCGCTCATTGGTTCAAGGTTGCCAGGCTGTTATCAGCACGGTAGGTCAGCGCAAGGATGAACCTCTTGTAGCTAGTCAGGCAACCACAAATATCATCAGCGCCATGACTGAGTACGGGATTAAACGTTACATTTTAGTTGCTGGAATAAATGTCGATACTCCTTTTGACAAAAAGGGTCCTGAAACAATTGCTGCAACTGAATGGATGAAAATGACCTTCCCTACCATTCACGCGGATAGACAAAAAACATATTCCATTTTGTCAACAAGCGATGTAAACTGGACTTTGGTCAGGGTTCCTTTCATTGAATTTACAGAAACAAAAAATGAAACAGTAGTTAGTTTAGAGGATTGTCGCGGAAACAGAATAAGTGCCAATGAAATTGCCTCTTTTGTTATTGAACAATTATCTGATAGCAGCTATGTCAAAAAATCACCTTTTATTGCCAGCGTCTAAATTGTCAAACAGTGAATCATTTCTGATTCACTGTTTTTCGATTCAAATAATTTATATCACTACTTAGATCCCTATGTCTTATGCTTGTTAGTGAAAAACATAAAATTTTTCCTTTTTGAATTGTCAATTTCTCTATTACTGTATAAACGATCAATCAACAATTTTCCCTTCAAGCATTCGGGAATTAATGCCCATAAATTCAACAAAATTTCGTATTTCAAAATGAACCTTTATTTCCGTCCCGTTATTTTCAAAACGAAGATTCCAAACTTCGCTTCTAATACTCTCTTCAACAAACCTTGAGGTTAGTTGAATTGTAGTTGCGTCAGTCCAGGAATATTTTGATGCAACTTGAATGGGTAGACCTTGTATAGGTCTTTGTGGACCAGCTAAAGTATTTAATTTGGTTTTACTAAACTTCCAATTATCCAGACCTGCCATGATTTCATACTTTTCATCACCACGATCAACAACTATTTGGGCCTCAGTATTTTTGATGGATATTCTCAACGCCTGAATTCCGGCTTCATTTTGTGCAACCTCGATTCTCTTTCCGGAAATCCTGTTCAGCAGTGCTGATGGGCTAGCGGATGTTGTGCTAGGAAAGGCTAATATGGCAATTCTCTTTGCCAATTCAGCAGAAGACTTTTTATCCTCAGGTAGTGGTTTATCCTGCATGGCCGGAAGAAGATTATCCCATACCAGGTTTAATTCTTCTTGTGTGTTTATTGCCGCAGCGGTCAACACCACAACGGCATCTTTCTCGGGCAGTACGATGATAAACTGGCCCCCCAGGCCATCGGCCCGGTACCCATTGTTTCTACACCTCCAAAACTGATAACCATAACCTTGTTGCCAATCATTAAATTCTTTTGGTACGGTATTGCCCGGATCGATGCTATTGATTTGAAATGAAGTAGCTTCCTCAACCCAGGATTGCGGAACAATTTGTTTGCCGTTCCATTTCCCTTTTTGCAACAACATCTGACCAAATTTTGCCATGTCTTCCGACTGAATTTTTAGTCCGATTGCTCCAAACGTATAACCTTCACGCGTTTCATCCCAGGCAAGATTCTTAATACCCAGCGGATCAAATAGCCGGGGTTTAAGATAATCCAGCAACTTTTGTCCGGTAGCTTTTTGAACGATGGCCGACAACATAAATGTGGCCATGTTGTTGTATTTAAAAACAGAGCCTGGCTTGTTTTCAATCGCAGCAGACATAAAGGCTTTAGGCCAGTCGGTCGAACCCCTGACATTAAAGAGCGGATCGGTATTCATCCCTGTTGACATTTTGAGAAGATCCTGAACCGTCATTTCCTTCATGTACGTGCTAAGTGTATCCGGAAGGGATTGCAGAAAAAAGGATACAACCTTATCTGTAAGCTTGAGTTTATTTTCAGCAATAGCAATTCCAACTCCTACGGAAGTAAAACTTTTGCTGACAGAAAACATGACGTGTTTTAACTCTTTCCCATAGGGACTCCACCATCCTTGTGAAATGATTTTACCGTGACGCAAAATGACAAAACTATGAAGTTCATTCTGCCCTTTTTCAACAGCATCAAGAAACTTGAGGATACCTGCTGAAGATACGCCCTCTGCTTCCGGAGTACTTACGGGCAGCGTGTTACTATAAGCGTTTTTGTTCTGCGCATAATTGTATGCGCCACACAAGCAAACCAGAATTGCTATTGAAAGTGTTTTGCGAACTACTTGGATTATATTTTTCATAAGTTGCTAATTGAGTTTAAACCAAATAGGAAGAGACAATGATCTGTCTGGCCGCATTGTTTATAGATGCCAACATTTATCCTAAAGTAAGAATTTTGTTGCTTAAACCAATCCGGCAAAACCCATAAAGGCCATCGAGAGAATGCTGGCGGTAATGAGCGCTGCGGGAATGCCTTGCATGTATTCTGGCAGGTCGGCTGTGTCGAGTTGTTCGCGCAAGCTGGAGAATAATGCAATAGCTAACGTAAAGCCTACGGAGTTACCAATCGCGAAGATCACACTCTCCAAAAGATTAAAGTTATTCTGAATCACTAGAATTGCTACCCCTAATATTGTACAATTGGTGGTAATGAGTGGCAGATACACCCCTAATGCCTGGTATAAATCAGGGCTTACTTTCTTCAAAACAATTTCAACTACTTGAACTAAAAAGGCAATCACCAAAATGTAGGTCACTGTTTGCATGTAAGCAATGTCGAGCGGAATGAGAATGTAATGTTGCACGAGGTAAGTCATGATGGTAGAGATCACCATTACAAAAATGACAGCCCCACCCATGCCCACGGCTGTCGAGGTATTTTTAGATACACCCAGAAATGGACAGATGCCTAAAAACTTCGCCAACACTATGTTGTTGATGAAGATAGTCGAAATGATGATTACGAGATATTCCATACACTATATCTTAAGAATGTGCCGGTTTTCTTTTCTTCAACCACGTCATTACCGCAATTATGAATCCTAATGTTATGAAAGCACCGGGAGCAAGAATAAAGACGAGCATACCATCAGCATCTACCAACTTGACACCAAACACCGAAAGACTGCCAAGCAATTCGCGGATCGTGCCCAGCAAGGTTAATGCGAGTGTAAACCCGATGCCCATACCGAGCCCATCAAGCATGCTTGCAAAAACAGTGTTGCGCGAAGCAAAGGCTTCGGCCCGACCCAACACAATGCAATTCACTACAATAAGGGGAATGAATAACCCGAGTTGTTCATTGAGGGCCGGTGTATAGGCTTCCATCAACAACTGAACAACGGTAACAAAGGCGGCAATGATTACTATGAATGCCGGGATACGTACTTTATCTGGGATTACATTTTTTACCAACGCAATCGCGAGGTTCGACATCACCAGCACAAAAGCCGTAGCTGCCCCCATGCCAATGCCATTGATAGCTGAAGAGGTAACGCCCAGGGTGGGGCAACAGCCGAGCAGCAACACAAAGACCGGGTTCTCTTTAATAATGCCATTCAGGAAGTTTTCTTTATAGTTAGTCGTTGCCATGATTCTGAGATTGAAACGTATCATACGCTACTTGTACCGCTTCCGAAAATGCCCGCGAGCTGATGGTAGCCCCGGTGATTGCATCTACATCACCCCCATCTTTCTTTACTTTCAGTATCATTTGTGTGGGGTTCTTTCCAAAAAACTGATCCAGAAATTTTGGTGACGACATTTTAGAACCTAAACCTGGTGTTTCTTTGTGTTCTATCACCACAATGCGTTGGATGTTGCCGTTGATATCAAAACCTACCATAAGCCACACATCACCACTATATCCTTTTGATGATTTTGTTTTCACGGCAATACCGATCAACTCACCCTTCGCTTTAGCAGGAAAAAACTCAAGACTGTCTTTGCCATCCGGAGTGGCTACTTTATATTGTTCCGTTACCGGATTATTATCATAGCCTGAAATCACACCCTGTATAGCGCGCAATTGTTTTTCCATCTGAGCTTTTGCGATGGGCGCTTTGGTCCATTGATATACATAACCCAACGATAAGCCGGCCAGCAACGTGATCACCGTAAGAGTGACCAGCAGATTTAAGAAAGATGATTTTATCGTTGCCATAGTTTACTGTTAGGCGTCCGACCGCTAAGAGCGGTCTGACGCCTCTATTGTCGTTTCGCTTTCTCTTTTACAACTCCATACCGGGGTTCTTTCGCAAACTTGTTGATCATAGGCACAAAGGCATTCATAATCAAAATCGCAAACGATACACCTTCCGGATAACTTCCAAACAAACGGATTAATACCGTTAGCACCCCAATGCCAACACCAAAGATGATCATGCCGCGATGCGTGAATGGTGAAGTAACATAATCCGTTGCCATAAACACCGCCCCTAACATAACCCCACCTGTTAATACATGAAATAATGGACTGGCATATCTGGCTGGATTAATCAACCAGAAAATACCCGTCATGATTGCCACTGTGAAAATCATCGAGACCGGAATATGCCAGGTAATAATTCTTCGGTAAAGCATGTAGATCAAACCTAACAAAAGTGCAAAGGCCGACATCTCCCCTAAACTTCCCCCCTGCAATCCAAAAAAGAAATCTGTATACGATGGCATTTTACTCATGAGTGCATCGACATTTTCACCAGCCCGCATGCCTTCTTTCAAAATCCCCAAGGGAGTGGCACTTGTTACGGCATCGAGTGACCATGTTGCTCCCACTATTGGCCAGCTAGTCATTGCAACGGGAAATGACAAGAGTAAAAAAACGCGACCGACTAAAGCTGGGTTGAAAGGATTGTTCCCTAACCCACCAAAACTCATTTTACCTATGCCGATGGCAACGGCACTGCCGATAAGAATAATGTACCAGGGCAGATTGCTGGGAACATTAAAAGCGAGTAACATGCCAGTGATAATAGCTGAGCCATCATAAATACTGGCTGGTTTATTCAACAGGTATTTTGCAATGGCATACTCGATCGCTACACAAAAGATTACGGCAAGCGAAGTAACATATAACGAACCAAGACCAAAGTTGTAAATTGAGAAAGCAAGTGCCGGAATCATCGCGAAAATCACCCCGCGCATAATTTGCGGCACCGTAAGTTCTGTATGAACGTGTGGTGATGGTGATACGGTGAGAAGTCCGGTGCTCATGCTTTCTTAGGTTTTCTGATTTGGGTTTTCCCTAACCGGATGTAATCCAGAATCGGTCTGTTGGATGGACAAACAAAAGAGCACGATCCACACTCGATACAGTCTAAAATATGTTCTTCCTTTGCCCGTTGACTATTTCCTTTCTTTGAGAGTATTAATAAATGGTAAGGCTCCAGCCCCATCGGGCAAGCTTCAATACACTTGCCGCAATGCACACAGTTATATATTTCTGCACGGGTGGATTCTTCTTTTGGTATTAACAAAATACCCGAAGTTCCTTTTGCAATCGGAACATCCAGATCGGCAATGGCTTTACCCATCATTGGCCCACCACCTACAATTTTGCCTGTATCTTCGGGGACACCCCCCGCAGCAATCAGCAAATCAATAACCGGGGTACCTATGCGCACCAAAAAATTAGATGGTTGCTTTACAGATTTACCGGTAACCGTAACTACCCGTTCAATCAGCGGCTTATTTTTTTGTACTGCTTCATAGATAGCAAACGTAGTTCCTACATTATGAACAATGACACCAACATCGCTGGGCAAACCACCGGATGGAACTTCACGATTCAACAAGGCCTGAATTAACTGCTTCTCCCCGCCTTGCGGATACTGAACTTCAAGGGCTTCCACCGTAATCCCCGTTTCATTTTTTAATAACTCCTTGAAGAGTTCAACCGCATTGTGTTTATTATCTTCAATCCCAATGATAGCCTTAGTAACGCCTAAGGCCTTCATCAGAATTTTAATTCCAACTATAATTTCTTTTGGCTTCTCCAGCATCAAACGATGATCGGCTGTCAGATAGGGTTCGCACTCTACGCCATTGATCAGCAGGTAATCAACATGTTTGCCCTCAGGCACACTTAGTTTTACGTGGGAAGGAAACGCAGCCCCGCCCATACCCACCACACCCGCTTCCATGATGCGGCTTACAATCTCTTTAGGTTCCAGGTTGATTTCTTCAACCAGAGTATCCGTTTGATCAATACTTTCTTCCCACTCATCCCCCTTTATCCGAATCGAAATAGCGATGTGTTTAAATCCACTGCTGTCCATCACTTCTTCAATCACTCCAATCCGGCCGGAAACTGAAGTGTGGATATTGGAAGAGACAAATCCTTCGTGTATAGCAACGATTTGTCCGGTCTTCACCATATCGCCTCGTTGCACAATAATTTTAGCAGGCGCACCAATGTGTTGGATGATTGGGATCGTAACTACCTTCGGTAATGGCAAAGGGCTGATGGCAATACCGGCTGACAGTTTCTGATCATCCGGATGAACACCTCCAATATTGAATGTCTTAAGCTTGTGGTGGAGTTTCATGGCTGATTTGTTTTGCTGCTTCGGCAGCCAGTTTTTCTTCCTCTTTCTTCTTACGTGCGCGCTCTTCCCTTTTCAATCGTTGCTCATTGGCAGCCTGAATTTTCTCCGGAGTTACGTTGGCCGTAACAATGTTGTGTACATCGCATGTATCCACACACTCCATACATAACTTGCATTTCTCAGGATCGATATGCGCGAGGTTATTTACCATGGTAATGGCATCGTAACGGCATGCTTCAAAGCATTTGCTACAACCTGAGCATGCAACCGCACATTCCTTTCTAGCTGTGCTTCCCTTTTCTTCATTGAGACAGGCAATGTAGACGCGTTGATTCTTTTTACCCTTGGGCCAAAGTTCAAGTATTCCTTTTGGGCACTCCTTTACACAGGCGTTACAGGCAGTACACTTATCTTCAATCACAACAGGCAGTCCGGTTTTCTCATCCATGTACATGGCTTCGAAGTCGCAGACCTCCACACAATCAGCCATGCCTAGACAACCGTAGGCACATCCGGTATCGCCACTATAAAGCGCGGCTGCAATTTTACATGACTCCGTGCCATCGTAAATATTTGTCTTCTTGCGTTGTTCAAAGGAACCCGAACAACGAACTACTGCAATGTATGGATCGCGCTCAACCGCTTTGATTCCAAGAATCTCTGCTACCTGTTTCATCACTGCATTACCACCCACCGGGCAGTGTAATGACGAAAGATCTCCGGCTGCAATTACAGCGGTAGCAAATGCATGACATCCCGGTTGACCGCATCCACCACAGTTTGTGTTGGGCAGTACCTGCTCTACCTTACCAATTCGGTCATCCTCTTGTACTGCAAATTTCTTCGATACAAAGTAGATGACCACTGCGGCCACAATGCCAATGGCTGTTAAACTTATTACTGTATAAACTATGACGGGGTTCATCTTTTTACAACCTCCATTTTACACTGGGTGCTTATTTTTTTTCTTAATGTGTAGAGTAAACCAAAATAAGGTCCTAAAATCAATAAGGAAGTTAATCCAGAAATACCCTCATTATATCCTGCGCGCAACATCCCTGTCAGCATAAGCAATATCAAAAGGAAAGGCACAAAATATAACAGCGCGACTGCCTGATATCCGGAAGATGGATTGATTCTTACAATCACTTCGTCTCCCGGCCTAAACTTATTTTCTTTGTAAGGAATTTCTACTTCTTTAGCCTTTGATTCGCCCAGCATACATAGACTCTTATGACACGCGGAACAGCCCGATCCTGTAAGTGAAATTTTTAATCGACTGTTACTACTATCAGTCACCAGACCTAAATGCTCAAGATAATTTGCACGAGGATTCATACTGGTGCCCATCTTACTTTTGTGCGTTTCCGAACCGGATATTTTTCAAGCAACTGCAAACTTATGCGAAGTACCTCCCCCATCGAATTGCAAGCAAGAAATGTATCATCCTGGTAAAGTTCGGAGAGTTCACGTTTCAGTTGCACGATGTTCTCGGGTGTAGATAAAATATCAGTAGCCATTGTATCCAGCAGTGAATTAAGCTGCCCGTAGGAAGTCATAACCCGGTTACGCAAACGCATCCGTTCCTCCTTTTGATACTGTAGTTCCAGTACCGGAGACATGTTCTTCATTCCGAGTTCGATGATCGGATTGTTCTCTTTAAAATACTGTGGCATGTAAATTCGGCTGCTGCCCTCATAACACTCCTGATCAAAGTCGATAGCCCGTAATCGAAAATGAAGTTCATCAAAATCAGGTATAATCTCAACTACGAAATTATCCCTGCGCATATCGCCCAGCAATTGCACAAGGCTACGTTCGTTAAATTTTACAAACTCCTTGGCAATGCGAAGCGGATTGTAATTATGATTTTCCATCAGGTAATGATGGATGAAGGTATCGCCCGGTATACCCGGAATATGTTCTTCAATAAAGGTGTTGCCCTTGGTGATGTAATTGATTTTGTTAGGCGATAGCAAATGTTCTAATTCCATTCCATACACACGCGAAGCATCGGCCTGTTTGATGTAGAAATAATCAAACAAGTCATTTAACTTGTTAACAATCCGGATGCGAAATGGATGTGTATTGGCATACAGGCAGTAATCTACCCGATCGATGTACAGGTGTTCAATAACGGAGATATCACCGCCTACCTTTAATTGGGCATATACCTTGCGCAACGACTCGTGAATGTATTCACGATCGGATTCAGAATAAAGCATCGTCTCCCACAGCGTGTCATTTCCTTTTTTGTCTAACAGGGAAATCGTGCTGTTGGAGTGAGTGAGGTCCTGGTAGGTAATCGGTACATCGATCTCGCGGTTGGTGGCGATTAAATACTCGCGCAACCTTTTGCTTATGGGAAAGATGGGTTTCTTAAACCGAATACCTGCCATGACCTTTCATTATTGAAATTCTGGTTTAATGATAGCAACCCATTTCTCGATGCGCCCTGCAGTAAGATTCTTTTGGTTATCTTCATCAATCACCAACCCAAGAAACTTACCATCGATTACACTCTTCGAAGCTTCGAAGTTGTAGCCTTCAGTAGGCCAGGCTCCCACAAACGTAGCGCCTTTGTCTTTGATGCGCTCGTGAATAATGCCCGGTGCATCAACAAAAGTATCGGGGTATCCATCCGCATCGCCCACACCCACATAGGTTACTTTTTTACCGGTATAGTCTACGTCACCAAGTTCATCAATAAATGTATCCCAGTCTTCCTGCAACTGGCCAATCTCCCAGGTAGGGCATGCCAGAATCAGGTATTGATAGGGTTGCATGTCATCGGCAGTAGCCGAGTTAACATTGTGTAAGGCTGCTACCGCTTCACCCCCCAGCAGGGTTTGTATTTGAGTTACCACCCGCTCGGTGTTACCTTCGGTTGAGCCATAAAAGATTCCAATCTTTGCCATAGTATTTCAAGTTTAAAGTTTTGTTTCTGTTAAGTTAAATATCTTCCCGATCATCATGCAACTCGCCCCGTTTAGGGTGATACTGCATAAAGATTTCCGACCGCATTAGAATGTCTACATACTGAGCGCGTTTGTAAGCAAACGGATCCATCATATTATCTTTTGAGAGTTTGCCTTTAAATTCGCCAATCGAAGAATACTTTTTCTTATCCATCCATTTTTCAATTTCATGAAGCATCGTTTCGATGTAGGGTATACCCCGCTTATAGATGGCACTCACTACCTGCACTGCATCGGCCCCAGCCAATAACATTTTAATTGCATCATGGCCAGAGAGAATACCCGTGTTTGAAATAATGGATGCATCTATTTTTTTATAAAGAAGTCCTGCATAACGCAAGGCCAACCGGTTATCATTTTCACTGCTGAAGTTGTAAGGATAATGGTGAATTTCTTTATCAATATCAATATCAGGCTGAAACAGTCGGTTGAACAAAACAAAGCCAGTAGCCCCGGCCTTATCCATCTTGGAAATTACCGACAAGGCGTTAGTATAAAAAGGACTTAGTTTTACTATCACCGGAATACGAATTGCTTTAGTTATAGTCTTTAGTATTTCCAATTGTTCGTTGACCAGGTGTGCTCCATCGGTTTCAAAATCAATTTCACTGGCGTAGAAGTTCAACTCCAACGCATCGATTCCAGTCTCAGCCATTTTTTGTGCATACTCAACCCAGGTATCGCTATAAACACAATTCAAACTACCAATGAGTGGAATGGTGACTGCATTACGAGCCTGACGCAACTTCAATAAGTGTTCAGCAGGGCCACCATGTTTCAAAACCGGAAAGAATGAGTCATGCTCTGCATCCCAGCCGCTATGGGCTTCGTGCGACTGCTCCATCTCTAAAGACTCAAGTTGAATCTGCTCTTCAAACAGGGACTTGTAGACGATAGCCGCAGCCCCGGCCTTCTCCAGTTTTACCAGGTTGCCTGGATCCGTCACCAGATTGCTGGCACCCACTACAATAGGATTCTTGAGTGTAAGTCCGCAGTATTTTGTTTTTAAATCAGCCATGATTGATATCGTTTAGAGGTTAAACTTCAGATAAATGTTGGAGGTCTTTAAACCGAACTTCGTTGTCTTTCTTCGCAAGCTCTGTTAATCGCTCAGCTTCAACCGGGTTAGACAAGTTAAGAGTTTTGTACCGGATTTCTTCTTCAAGATAATCTTTGAAGGTCACCACATCCTCGGTAGCCGGTACATCCCAGGTAAATGGATTCTTACCTTCAGCACGTAAATCCGGATTGAACCGATACATTGGCCAATAACCAGATTTCACCGCTTTTTCTGATTGCTTTTTAGCAAACTTCATGTCGTAACCGTGTGCTATACATGGTGAGTACGCGATGATAATGGAAGGACCGTTGTGTTTCTCGGCCTCTACAAAGGCAAGTGCAGTTTTTTCGCGGTCCATACCCATGTTGACCACCGCTACATAAGCATTGCCATAGGTTGTCATCATTAACCCGAGATTTTTCTTACCCAATTTTTTACCATCGGACGCAAACTTCGCTACGGCTCCTCGTGGAGTAGATTTAGAAGCCTGACCACCGGTGTTGGAATACACTTCTGTATCCATTACAAGAATGTTCACATTCTTATTGGAAGCCATCACGTGATCAAGACCGCCAAAACCAATATCATAAGCCCAGCCATCACCACCAAAAATCCAGACACTCTTATCAATAAAGTAGTCTTGAAGTTCAATCACTTTATCCAGTAGAATCCGGATTTCTTTATTACCGGAGCTACGTTTGTGTTCTTCGGCAAGCAACCCTTTAATTACATCCGCATGATCTTTGGCTTCCTTATTTACAGCATCGAAAAGAATCAGTCCCTTTTCAAGTGCGCTTCTCAGAGAAGCATTATTAAGCAATGGCAACAAGGCCTGCACATTTGTTTTCAATTGCTTGCGGTTTGAGTCAACGGCCAGTCGCATCCCAAAACCAAATTCTGCGTTATCTTCAAACAATGAGTTGGCCCAGGCAGGTCCGCGTCCCTTGCTGTCTTTTGTATAAGGTGTGGTTGGGAATGTACCTCCATAGATAGAAGTGCAACCTGTAGCATTCGCGATGATCATCCGATCACCATAGAGTTGAGTTGCAAGGTGTATATAAGGAACTTCACCACAACCAGAGCAGCTTGGAGGATATTCAATGTAAGGCTCAGCTGTATAAGGCTCTTGTACAAAGGGGAGTTTGTCGATCCAGGTTGCAGGATTTCCAGGCACTCCGCGATACTCTAACTTCTTTGTTCCTGTTGGCACAGCTCCGTTCAGCGGCATTCTGGAAACCGGAATGGTATCCCCTTTCAACCGTAAGATAGGATCCACC
>ERZ795061.3111-NODE-3111-length-14673-cov-7.334930_pt1 | contig 14673 bp, 5 predicted proteins | sample MGYA00375145_ERZ795061 | MGnify/ENA primary metagenome ERZ795061 (study PRJEB30190, sample SAMN05720144) | anaerobic digester metagenome | isolation source: active sludge of municipal wastewater-treating anaerobic digesters | place: USA | collected 2014-12-22 ... | reverse complement strand
GGCAATCCCTGCCTGGGTCGTGGCCGTGGTGGCGCTGGTGCCCGCGTTGGTGGCCTGGGTCGTGGCAATCCCTGCCTGGGTCGTGGCCGTGGTGGCGCTGGTGCCCGCGTTGGTGGCCGAGGTGTTGGCGGCAGACGCGCTGCCACTGGCCGCATCCCGCGCGGCCTCGGCGGCGGCCACTGCGGCCAACACCTCGGCCACCAACTCGGGCGCCAGCAGCAGCCGCGCGGTGGTGGACAGCGACAGCCAGACCTTGTTCGTGTCCGAACTCCGGTACAGCCGGTTTGGCAGCAGTTCGCCGTTCGCTGCCAGCACCGCGATCTCGGCCTCGGTGCCCGCTTTCGCCTGCCAGCCCGTGTTTGTTTGGTCCCACATCGCGTCCAGCGCCTGCTGCACGTTGGTGATGCCGGGCGGGAAGGCCAGCGTCGCGCTGACGTCGAGGGCGTTGACCGGGCCGCCCCCGCCCCCGCCACCCCCCTCGGGCGCCAGCAGCAGCCGCGCGGTGGTGGACAGCGACAGCCAGACCTTGTTCGTGTCCGAACTCCGGTACAGCCGGTTTGGCAGCAGTTCGCCGTTCGCTGCCAGCACCGCGATCTCGGCCTCGGTGCCCGCTTTCGCCTGCCAGCCCGTGTTTGTTTGGTCCCACATCGCGTCCAGCGCCTGCTGCACGTTGGTGATGCCGGGCGGGAAGGCCAGCGTCGCGCTGACGTCGAGGGCGTTGACCGGGCCGTTTGCCTGCAACTGCTGGATCAGGATGGTCAGCACGTCCGCCGTGTCGTTCAGCAGCTCGGGGAAGAACCCGCCCTGGTTGGTCAGGTCCATCAGTTGCAACGCCGGCATGGCCGTGGTCACGGTCACGGTGTGGCCGGCCGGCGTGGGCGACAGCAGGGTCGCGCTGCCGCCGGGGCTGGCCTCCTGGTCGGCGGACAGCGCCACGGTGTAGTGCACGCCCATCGTCAGCGTCGTGGGCGTGCCGTCGGGGGCCTTGCGCACGACGCGCAGGTCGGTGGACTTGTAGACCTTGAAGGCGAACGGCAGCGTGCTGGCGGCGCTGCTGAAAGGCCCGGCCTCGCGGGCAGTGGTGCGGATCGTCATGCCGGGATGGTGGGCCGCGCGGGCGGCGTCACGCGCACCCGGTCAGCGCGGCTTCTGGAACCCGAAGGCGACGGCGGCCGGGTTCTGCGTCTCGCCATCGGCCAGGGCCTGCGCGCCCTGGATCGTGCGGTTGATCTGCGTCGAGGGCAGGCCCGTGACGCTGCCGGCCACGTTGATGACCGACCGGCCCAGGCCGGCGTCCAGCTCGCCCTGCGACACCTGGCCCAACAGCTTGGCCGTCTCGGCCACCACGCGGAAGGAGCCCGGCCCCTGGTAGCTGAACACCGGCTCGCCCACCATCAGCGATGCGGCCTGGTCGCTCAGCTCGCGGATGCCCACGAACATCGACAGCGGCAGGCTGATGTTCTCCTTCATGATCTGCTGCACCAGCTTCCAGTATTTCTCATCGTCGTCATCGTCGCCGGGCTTCACGGCCCACTTGATGAGCGCCGTCAGCGTGGCCGGGACCATCGTCAACATCAAGATGTCGGCGGTCTTGCGGGGCAGGCTGCGTTCGCTGTGCGCCGTTTGCCAGATCATGTTCAGGGCGCCGCTCAGGTAGCTGTAGAACAAGGTCAGCCACTTGCCGAACCGGTCGCGCTGCACGCCGCTCAGGTTCTGAATGGCACCATCGCCCTGGGTGTCGATCACGGCCTGGTCGGCGACGGCCACGGCCGTGGCCTGGTCCTTGCCTTCGGCCGTGGCCTTCTCGAACGCGGCGTGCCAGGTGGGCACGTCCACGCAGGTCTGCACCCAGCCCAGCAGGTCGAATGCATGCTCGGCCACCGCGCTGTGCGCCTGGCGCAGGCGGTTGCCGGTCAGGTCGATCTGGCGCTTGAGGTCCGCCACTTCGCGGAAGCGCGTGATGCCGCGGCTGCGCATGAACGCGCTCAGCTCCCGCGCCTTGGTGATCTTCGCCCTGGGCGAGCCCACGAACCCCGCCAGCGCCTTGAACACCGCCCCGCTGCCCAGCCGCGCCATGCTCTGCGTCAGGCCGATGGGCTGCTGAATGGCCGTCAGCAGGCTGTACCCCATGGCCGCCGCCGGCACGCTGGCGCGCAGGTGCACGCCAAACCGCTCCCACCCGGCCTGCTCGCGCACGTTCTCGGTCACGATGTCTTCGTGCCACCCTTGCAGGGCTTTCAGGTAGTCGAGGCCGTAGGTCTCCAGCACGGCGGCCTGGAATGTCTTGTCCCGCAGCATCCTGCCAACGTCCATGCTCCATTCGTGCCAGGCAAGATCGTGCACCACCTGCGACAGGCCCCGGTGCACGCCGCCCATGGTCAAGATCAGCGGGTACGGCGTCTCGTCCAGCCGCGCCTTGGTGTAGCTGCGGCGCGTCGTGGCCGCCGTGTGCGCGGCGCGCAGGGCGTCCTTGGCCACCGCGTCCGCCTCGTTCTCGCCCACCCGCACCGACCCGCGCGGGTCGTACACGATGGGGTAATACCCCCCGCGCAGCGTGCCGTGCTTCGTCACCAGGGGCGTGGGCGCCACCAGCTCCATCTCGCGGCCGTACAGGCGCTTGTGCTTGGCCTGCGCCTCGGGCGTCAGCTCGGCCATCAAGTCCCAGATGGCCTGCACGGCGGCCAGGTCAGCGGCCGTCAGCTCGTCATCGATGAGCTGCACCAGTTGTCCATGGCTGAAGTGCCGGCCGTTGATGCCGCCCGTCAGCAGGCGCGAGATGTTGCCCTCGTTGCCCATGTTCAGCGCGAGGGCGAACACCTGCTCCTGCGTCAGGCTGATGCCCAGCGCGGGCCGCGCGCGCGCCGTGCGGAACTGGCCCGCGCGCGCCAGCACGGGCCGCATGATCTCCATCAGCTTCCCGGTCAGCTCGGCCTGCTTGGCGGCCTTCCAGTTCGCCCGCTCCTGCGCCGAACGCGCGAAGAAGGTCCACACCGGCCCGCCCGTCTCGCCCCCGTCCATGCGCTGGGCGATGTTGGCCACCTTCAGGTGCGACAGGAAGAACTGGTGCGCCTTGAGCTTGCGCGCGCCCGCGTCCGTGGCCGGGGTGCTCTGCTCAGGCGCGGCGCCGTTGGCGTGCTGGCCGATGCTGGCCGCAATCTCATCGCGCACGGCGTCGAACGCGCGCTGGTCTGCCGCCGTCAGCAGCTTGTGCTTCAGCCGGCCCAGGTGCTCGATCTGCTTCACCGTGTCCCGCAGGCCCCGGAACTCCTCCACGGTCATGTCCTTGTAGGACTTGGTGAACGCCTCGTTCTGCAGCTCGGCCGGCACGTCCGGCTCCATGCCCGCCTCGCGCTGCGCCTCCAGCCACGCGGCCAGGCTCTTGCGCTTGTCCGCCGCGCGCAGGCTGGTGCCCTTGCGCAGGTCGAAGCGCTCCAGCAGCGCGGCGATCTGGTCCAGGTAGCCGGCGTCCAGCCCCTTCACGTCGCCGTCGAACCCGGCCAGGTACTTGCGCCCGCGCTCGATCTCGTCGCGCGCCTCGTGCGCCGCCTTGGCGCTGTAGTGCTGGAGGATTTCGTTGCGCTTCTCGGCCGCCGCCAGGGCCAGGTCGCCCTTCTTCAGCGCCGCCGCCGCGTTGCGCGCCGCCTTGGCCTGCGCGTTGCTGAACATCGAGGGCGTGAGGTTGCGCACCTTCAGGCGGGCGATGGCGGCGGCGGCGAACTGGCGCGCCGCGTCGGCCAGCACCTTGGGCGCGCCAGTGGCCTTGGTCAGCGCGGCCAGCTCGGTCGCCACCATGCGCCCGCGCGCCTCGCTGTGGATGGCCGCATCGGCCGCCGCCTCCAGCGCCTCGGGCGTGGCCAGCTCGCCGTGCTGCTCCAGCATGCGCTGGTCGATGCGCGCCTCGATCTCCTCGTCCAGCGGCGTGGCCGCCAGCAGCGCCTGCACCAGCGCGTCGCCCGAGTCGAAGCCGCCCAGGATGTCGGCCGCCACGTCGGGGTGCAGCGCGCCCTTGGTGGCGGTCATGCCGTGGCTGGTCAGGCGTTGCCAGGACGTGGTGGCGCCCACCGCCTCCTTGACCTGCGCCATCCACCGGGCGATACTCGGGCTGGCGCCACCCCCAGGCGGGACGGTCGGGGCAACCCGATCCCCCACTCCCCCCGGCTCTGCCGGATCCATGCTCGGGGTGGCGCTTTCTATTTCCAGCGCCTCCACGGTGTAGACCTTGTTGGCCTCGCCCGCCAACTCCTTCACGGTCAGCTTGACCTGGTAGACCTGCCCATCCTGCGTCACCAGCGGCGCAAAGAATCGGTGGATCGCCACGATGTGGGGGTCGCCCGCCCGATCCGGGTGGGTCTCGCCCAGGCGGGCCATCTCGAACAGCTTGTCCACGTTCGCCACGGCCAGCGCCTGCACCGCGGGCGAAACCGACTTGCCCACCGCCTTGCCGCTGAGCATCTTGGCGACATTGGAGCGCGACACCTTCGCCTCCATGCCCGTGGCCTGGTTCTTCAGCGCCGGCTTGTCCTCGCCCGCGAAGGCCGCCGCGCGGTCCTTGGCTTCCTGGAAGGTGCTGGCCTGCCGGCGCGCCGTGTAGGGCGATGCCGCGCCGTACATCTCCTTGAGGCTCGCCACGTCCAGCCGCCCCGCGCCCAACTGCGACGGGTCTTGCACCTGATCGCCCGCGCGCAGCTCCTCGAAGGCCAGCGACGGGTCGCGGAAGGCCGAGTAGTGCGGCACGCCGCCCAGCTCGCCGGCCACCAGCTCCTCCAGCTCGCGCAGGTCGGCGCCGCCGTTCTCGTCGGCCGTCAGGTAGCCCTCGGACACCAGCAGCTCGGCCATGGCGTCGGCCGACAGCCCACCCTCCTTGCGGAAGATGGGCTTGCCGAACACGCCCGACTGGCGCGTGAACTCGTCCTTGTGCACGCCCAGGTGCTGCGCGGCCGACTCGCGCGCGATGCCGCCCAGCTTGGCGATGGCCGTCAGCAAGGAATCGACCTCGCGGTTCAGGCCGCTGCTCGGCTTCGGTGGCGCGGGCGGATCGCCGATGCGGTCCTCGTCCTGCAGCCGGCCCGTCAGGAAGCGCCAGGCCCGGTACACCGGCTCGGCCATCACCTCCCGGCGCACGTCCACCGCCGCCGCGTCACGCGCCGCCTTGGCTTCGCGCTGCAGCCTCTTCAGCACGCGCGAGCGCGCGCCGCGCAGCCATTGCAGGTCGCGCAGGCCGCGCGCCTGCAGGTCCTGCACCGCGTCCTGCGTGGCCTGCCCGCCCTGCGCCTGGTAGGCCGCCCAGCCTTCGGGCGTCATGCCGCCCTGCTCGGCCGACTCGAACAGCGCCAGCATGCTGCGGCCCTGCTCGGCCTGCACGATGGCATCGTTGGTCGCCAGCATGCGGTCGAACACCGCGCGCACCTCGGGCGTGAGCGTGCCCGCCTCGGGGTGGCCGGCCAGGAAGTCCTTCAGGCTGGTGTACACGCGCAGCAGCCAGGAGCGGAAGCGCTGGAAGTACGGCGCCAGCTCGATGCTGGGCGCCTTGCCCTCGAACAGGTACGCCTCGAACGATTCGGCGGTGCGTTCGTGCAGGGCGCGCTTTTCCTCGAACGGCATGTTGTGCCATTCGGTGAGCTGCGCGGCCACGTCGCCCTTCAGGCCGTGCCAGGTCAGCAGCTGGCCCACGTCGGCCAGCATCTGCTGCTCGCCCGGGGTGATGCTGGCGCCCTGCCGCTGCGCGGCCACGATCTCGCTGGCCAGGGCAATGTCGTTCTCGAAGAAGAAATGGCCGCTCTCATGGAGAAACGAACTCAAATCCGCGCCGCCCAGCAGCGTGATGGCCAGGCGCTCGGGGTTGAAGGCGGCACGCGGCCCCTGGTTGTACACGGCCTCGATCCGCGCCGCCTCGGGCGTCAGCAGCGCCTCGTCCCAGATGACGTAGTTGGCGCTGCCCTCGCCGCTGGCGCGGCTGTTGCCGTCCAGGTAGCGCAGGCCGGGGATGCCGATGCTGTTCAGGTACTCGCTGGCGGCTTTCGGGGAGCCCGCGGCCCTTTCGATGGCCCCATACAACCCCGCGCCGGCCAGAACACCATCATCGACACGGCGGATGCTGATCCCCCCAAGCTGCTCGGCCGCCTCGGCGAACTCGCGAGCCTGCGCCAGGGCCTCGCGCAACTTCTCGGGCTGCTCGCTCAGCGGCTTGTCCCAGTCCAGCAGGTCGGAATCCTCGGGAATCTCGGCCTGGTAGAGCTGGCCGCCCGCCTTGAAGTGCGGGGCCACCTCGCGCTCGAACCACGCCACCGCCTCCGGCGAGATGCCGCTGTCGGGATCGCGTCCGTGCGCGATGACCTGTTGCGGGGAATCGTGCAGCATCAGCCGCTCCAGCAAGGCCGCCTTGTCGTAGCCCAGCGGGCCGCCGCGCGAGCCCTCGCGCTCTGCCGCGTCGTAGTAGCTGATCACGCTCCGGCCACGAATCGAGGGCGCGTGGCCGGCCTGCGACGACAGCGAGATGCGATACCCATCGGCCACCTCGCGCGCGCTGGCGAAGTACATCCCCCACCCATACGCCTGCGCCCCCTCGCCCGTGCCGATCTTGTTGAGCTTGAAGCCCGTCTTCTCGATGCCCCGGTGCGGCGTGCCGTGCCACGCGCCTTGGTGCAGGATGTTGGGATCGGCTGGATTGATCTGCTCGGAGCGGAAGGCGATGTATGCCGTGGTGTCCACGGTGCGGCCGTCCGCGAACGACGTGATGATGAGGCCGTCATGTCCTTCGCGCTTCGCTTCGCTCACCATGTCGCCGACAACGGAATCCCAACCCATGCCACCGGCCAAGAACTCTTGTGCCTCCATCGAATCGGTTGGCGCATCCATCCCCAACTCATCGGCGACACGGGCGGCCTCGGCCATCACATCGACAACCTTTGGGTTCTTCAGGCTGAGGTAAGCGTCGATCACGCGCCCATCCCTGCCCCCTGCCATGTCATAGGCGTAGTTGTGGCTGTCGCTGAACCAAGCACCGCCCACGCCGCGCTTGTCCGCGCCCATATCGAACGCATCGAAGTCGGCGGAAGTGCCGTGGTACACCACCAGCGGCTTGCCCTCTGCGTCCACCACCTTGCTGTCGCCGAACCAGCGCTCGAACTCGGGCGTGTCGGTCTGGTCGGCGCCTTGGTTGTAGGAGCCGCCTTGATCTGGTAGATTCGGCGCATGCCCCCTTTCGTTTTGGACGTTAGGGCCGGAGACGGCGGATTGCAATACCCGCTGGGCATCGACCGAAGGGGGATACTTCCACATCGACACGGCCGACAGATTGCGCCGCTTGTCCGACACCCGGGCCACGTACACCAGAACCCCATCGTCAACGCGCTTGGCGAATGCGATTTCGTCGGTGTTGTTCAGCCCTTTCAAGCCCGTTCGCACCGCGTCATAGCCGGTCACGATCTCCGGGATGCGCGTGATATCCGCCTCGGTGATCGCCACCTGGCCGCGCGAGGCTTCCGCCTTGCTGTCGCCGTGGTTCTTGCGGATGTGCGCCACGGCGAAGCCGTCGAGCGAGTGCGAATACCCCGCCAGCCCAGGCACATCCTGCGCCAGCTTGCCGCCCAGGTCGGTCCAGAACACCGCCTGCGCCCCCTCGCCTTCCCACATCTGCGCCGCTTCTTCGCCGCTGGTGACGTGCACCCAGCCCTTGGGCGGCTGCGAGGCCAGCGCCTGGTTCAGCACATCGCCGCCCTGAGCGCCGCCAGCCAGAATCGCATTGGCCCGCGCCTGGGCTTGCTCAGGGGTCAGTGTGCCTGTCACCAAGTCCCTCAGCACCTGATGCAGATCGCGCACGGCGGCGTCTGACAGATCCAGCCGATTCGTGAAGTGCGCAATGCGCGCAGCGGTGTCGCGCGCCTTCGCCTCGCCATTCCAGGCCCGACGCGCAGGCTCTGCCCCGTCGGCCCTGCGGTCAATCTCGCGCGCGGGAACAAAGTCCCCTTCCTCGTTGAGGACCGAATCGGTCACTTTCCCGTCTTCGCGCCTGTGCTTCTTGTACACGCCCGAGCTGGAATGCGAATAGTCGAACCGGCCCACACCTTCCTCGGTGTGGGTGTAGAACGTCCCGTTCGCATTCTTGTTGGTTTTGGCCTCACCCAGATGGGGCGCCCCGCTTGGCATCGCGCCCAGCACATCGCCGCCCAGCACGCCCCGCGAGCCCACGGTGAGCATGCGCCGCTCGAACAGAGCCTCGGGCGTCACGCCCAACTGCGCCGCCCGCGTGGCGTAGTAGGCGCCCACCACGCGCGCATAGGCGTCGTTCACCTGCGGCGTGAAGCGCCCGGCCGCGTCGAGCTGCTGGCGCACCTGCCCCGTCACCACGTCCGCGCTGGCGCGGAAGGCGTCGCCCTGCTGGCTGTCGGCCACGGCGCGGTCGAGGTCGGCCTGCAGTTGCTCGCCCTGGCTCTGCATGTACTGCTGCGCCTCGGCCTGGCTGAACCCGTCTGCCTCGGTGCGCAGGTGCGGCTGCAACTGCTGCGCGAGGTCGGTCGGCGCGATGCGGGCGGCGTACTCGTCCACGGGGATGGCCACCGCGCCCCCGGTCTGCGCGGCCTGCTGCACCTGTTCGGCCACGGCCGGGCTGATGGCGGCCACCTGCTCGGCCAGGCCGGACTGCATCAGGGTCTGGCCGTCGATGTAGACCGACTGCAGCGGGCCGTCCTCGGTGGCCTTGGCGACGAACTCCTGGAACGTCTCGGGGCTGCGCTGCAGCACCTTGTTGGCTTGGGCCAGGGTGTTCAGCTCTGCCAGCACCTGGTTGCGCAGCTCGGCCTGCCGGGCTTTCTCGGCCTGGTAGTCGGCGCGGTTCACCGCCCAGCCGGCCGCCTTCACCGTGGCCACCTGGGCGCCGCCGCCCACTGCCGTCGCGATGGCCGTTTGTAGCGCCGCGTTCGGGCGCGCGGCCAGGTAGTCGCCGAATGTCTTGTTGGCGTTCTCGGGCAGCACGGCCCATTCGTTCAGGTCTTGCATGGCGGTGGCGATCTGCTCGCCGCCCTGCTCCTTGACCATGTACTCCAGCGCCTTCGCGCCAAACTTGCCGGGCTTGAGCAGGCTGAACAGCGCCGGCATGCCCAGCATTTCGGTGCCGGACTCGATCATGCCCTGCGAGACGCCGAAGACCAGCGCCGGCGTCAGCGGCACGCCCTTGTCGCGCGCCTCGGCGAAGGCTTGCCCGCCAGTGTTGGCGCCCATCGACCACAGCACGGGGGACATGCGCGCGCCCGATGCGGCCGGTCCGCCAGGAACGAGTGCCAGGGGAAGCTGCAGCAGGTTCACGCCGAAAGACTGCGCGCCCGAGTACAGACCGGCCTCCCACACGTTGCCGGCCTTTGGCATCAAGCTGTCGGCTTGGCCGCGCGCGGTCTGGCCAAGCCGCGTTGCCGACTCCACGATGGGCCGGCCCGGAGCGCCCATCAGCTCGCCGGCCGCGCGCACCAGACCCCATGCGCCTTCGTTGAACTTCGGCCCGGCCGACAGCACGGCACTGCCGGTGTTGCCCAGCACGCGCAGGGCCTTTTCCACGCCGGTCAGGTTGCCGATGTCGTCATGGATGACCTTCGACGCCTCCATGTCGGCCAGCATCAGCGCTGTGGTCGGCGCATCGCGCGCGATGGCCTCGAACGGAATTTCTCCCATCACGGCCTGCTTCTTGACGGCCGGCACGTTCAGCGCCGTCAGCGTGGGCACGCCGGTACGCCGCGCGATGCGTTGGGCCTCGGCGTACACGTCGGGGTTGGTGTCGGCCGCCGCCATGTAGCCGAAGCGCGCGGCTGCGGCGCGGTCCTCGGGCGGCTGGGGCGAGAGCATCGCCGCTGCGGCGGCGTCCAGTTCGTTGTCGGTCATCGGGGGATCTGGTTGATCGCGGCTTCTCGTTGCGCGCTCGTCATGGGGCGCGGGCCGGGCAGGGTCGTGGTGCGGCTGCGCCAGTACAGCTCCAGCACCTGTGCATCGCTCGGGTTCTCCACGCCTTGGCGCTTGAGCGCGACATCAATACGCTTGCGGTCATCGCCTGGGATGTCGCCCGGCTTCATGCCGAAGATCGGCGCCGTGGTGCTGGAGAACCAGCCGCGCAGCTGTGTGCTGTGCGCAAACAGGCCGTCCAGGTGCTGCGCCACCTCGGCATCGGTGAACTTCTTGCCCGCCTCCTGCTGCGCGCGGATGAAGTAGTCGTTGACGAACTTGCGCACCGTGCCCACACGCAAGGCATCGTCGCTGCCGTCCTTGGGCGTGGGGTCCATCTTCATCTGCCGCAGCCGGTCGTTCAGCGACGCGTTGATGGCGCTGCTGTTCAGGTCGCCAGCGCCACCCTGGCCGGAGCCTTTGGCGCCAAGCAGCTTGGCCCGCTCGTTCGAGAAGTGCTTGAAATCGGCCTCGGACAGCTCGCGCCGCAGCGCGAAGAACTCGGCTTCGCTCAGGCCCTTGAGCGCCTGCGGGTTCTCGGTCAGGCGCTGGTACAGCAGCGGGCTGGTCACGTCGTCGCCCTTCGCCACCCGGCCGGCGAAGTTCATCACGTTGTCCACCTCCTTTGGGGGGATGGCGGCCACCAGCGCGGGCGGCAAGTCGCTGAACCGGCCACCGTTGCCCATCACGCCGCGCATGGCCTCGGCCACCGCCTCATCGCCGCGCTGCTTGATGGCCTTCTCGTTCTCGTTGAACTGGCGTTCCGCCTCCTGCCTCGCCATCTTGAGGCGGTTGGGGTTGCCCGCCAGGCGCGGGTCGGCGCGCAGGCCGGCGTCGATATCGGCGAACGTCGGTCGCGGACCGGTGCCGCCGCCCGAATTGAGCGCCGCGAGGTTCTTGGTCACGTAGTCCTGCGTCTGCTTGCGGTTCGCGGGCGTGCGGCCGTCGTTGTTCAACTGCCAGAACCAATCGGCCTGCGGCGTTCCAGTCTGCGCCTTGGCGGCGCGGGCCTGCGCTTCATCCACCCAGCGCTCGCCCGCGTTGTAGGCCGCCCACGTCTGGCCCGCATCGCCGTACTTCTTCGTCAGCGCGCCCAGCAGATCGCGGCCCACGCGTGCGTCGTCATCGGGCGTGCCGTTGGATGGCTTGATGCCGTGGCCAGGGTTCTTCGCCGTGGCCGGCATCACCTGCATGATCCCGCGCGCGCCGGCCGGGCTGACGGCGTTCGGGTTGCCGCCGCTCTCGCTTTGGATCGTGATCTGCATCATGCGGTCCATGTCGGTAGGAGCCAGCCGGCGCGAGGCTTGCCCGGCATACTCGCCGCCCACGGCGCTGCCCACCTGCGCATCCACCGCCTTCGTGATGTGGCCGCGCACCGCCAGAATGTCGGCGCCGTCCATCTGATCCTTGTAGCGCTTCAGGTATTCATCGGCATAGCTCGGGTCGTTCTGGTCCAGCGCGGCCATCAGCGCCACCTTGTGCGCGTTGCTGGTCAGCTTGCGGGCCTGCGATTCCTGCCACTCGGCCGATTGACCGGTCAGCTTGGCCTGCCGGTAGACCTCGCTCTTGATGCGCGTCACCGCCGCGTCCACGGCGTCAGGGCTGCGCCAGTTCAGCTCGATGTCGCGCAGGGCCGTGGCCTGCACGCCCTCGGCGACGGAGAGCTGGTAACCCAGGTACTCGCGCGATTCGTGCTGCGCCACGCCGCCACGGAAGTTCAGGCGCATCTCGCCAGCGGCGCGCTGGAACGCGGCCTTCTGCCGGTCGGTGCCCAGCGTGGCCGCGATGTCGCTTTCGGCGGCGGCCAGTTGCTCGTCGTAGTGGTCGGCCAGGGACTTGCCGTCAGGGCGGTCGAAAGCGTTCTTCCCCTTGACCGACAGGTATCCCACGTCCTTGTCGTGCTGGAGCGTGAGCTGCCGCTCCTTGAACTTGTTGGCCGCGTCGGTCAGGCGCAGCTCGTCGGCGCGCGCCTGCATGTCGAGCGCGATCTTGCCCGCCACCTGCCCGGCGCCCTCCAGCGCCTGGCCGAAGCCCTGCAACTGGCGCGCGCCGAAGTCACTGGCCTCGGGCGACACCAGCCGGCCCTGGGGGATGCCGCCCGGCGTGGCCTGCGGGCCTTCGGGCATGGGGACTCGGGGCATCGGTTACCCCTCCAGGATGGAGATATGGAACATGCCGCATGGTGCTGCGCGCGCGCCGCGTCACGCGCACCCGTGGTTGCCAGAAAATACGAAATTTTGTATGATTGTCCCGTGGCCGATCCCAAGCCCATCGAGTTCCGGGGCAGTTCCCTGGATGACCTTCGTTGCTTTCCCCTCGCGGCAAGGCGCGAGGCCGGCCATCAGCTCGATCAGGTACAGAACGGCCAGGACCCGGACGACTGGAAGCCGATGAATACGGTCGGTCAAGGCGTGAAGGAGATTCGGATTCGGGATGCCGCCGGGACGTTTCGGGTCATGTACGTTGCCAGGTTCGCCGAGGCCATCCATGTTCTTCACTGCTTCCAGAAGAAGACGCAGAAGACCAGCAAGGCCGATTTGGACTTGGCGGCGAGGCGCTACCGTGACTTGTTGCAGGAGCTAGGCCGATGAGCAATCAACGATTCGCCAGCATCTGGGATGCCATCGAGGACACCCCGGAGGAAGCGGAAAACATGAAACTGCGCTCCGTCCTGATGATGGCGCTGAAAACCCATCTCACGCGTTCCGGGATGAGTCAGGCACGAGCGGCCAAGGTGCTCGGCGTGACCCAGCCGCGTGTCTCTGACTTGATGCGCGGCAAGATCAATCTGTTCGGCCTCGATGCCCTGGTGAACATGGCGACGGCCGCCGGGCTGCGCATCGAGATGCGCGTGCTCGAAACCGCCTGAACCATCGCCGGGCCTTACCTCCAGCCGTTGTTCAGTTCGTACAGCGCGCCGATGGGGTCGCCAGCCGGCGCCAGGGTGCCCGGCGAGTCCCACGCGCCGGCCTTGCTGAAGTCGTACCAGCCGCTCGCCACCCGCCCCGCGCTGCCCAGCAGCGAGGTGGCCGCCGACAGGCCGGGGCTGATGCCGGCCGCGTTGGCGCGCGACATGGCCGCCTGGCTGCGCGCATTGCTCGCCTGCATGCGCTGGCCGAACGCGGCGCGCATGGCGTTGATCTCCAGCGTGGCGCGGTCGGCCTCGCGCATCGCATCGGTACTGGCCTCCACGTCCGCCGCGCTGCCCTCGTCCAGGGCGATGCCGTTGGCGGCCATGGCGGCGCGCTGGCGGCTCTTGAGCTGGCCGTATTGCGCCGTGGCCTGGGCGATGCGCTGATGGCCGTCGCGCAACTCGGCCTGCGCGCCCAGCTCGGCGATGCGGGCGTTGGCCTCGGCGATCGCGGCCTGCGCGCCCAGGTTGCCCTTCTGGATGCTGGCCTGCGAGGCGGCGCCGAAGGCGGATGCGACGCCGCCCGCCGCTTGCGAGAACAGCGAGATGTTGGCGAGTGTGCCGGAAGAGAAGCCCATGCGCGCATGATCCGGGCCAGCGTGCCCGTCACGCGCACCGGGTCAACCGCCGAAGACCACCTCGGCGGTCAGCGCCAGGATCGTCAGTGGCAGCGGGTCGGTCTGCCGCACGTAGAGCTGGCCGCCGCCCTGCACCCAGTCCGGCTCCAGCGGGATTTCGATCTCGCCGCTGACGAGCGCGGGCGGCGCGCCGTAGGGCTCGACGGTGCGCTGCTTGAACTCCTGCAGCGCGCCCAGGCTTGGGCCGGCGTGGATGCCCGAGGACCGGTGCACGCGCAGCCAGAGCTTGTTGACGTTCTTGACGCGCCCCTGGCCGAATGCGGGGTCGCCGGCGGGCGACACCACGGGCAGCGTGCGGATGCGGGCGTCGATGGGCAGGCCGACGTGCACCGTGGTCGCCGGCCGGGGCAAGGTGGCCTTGCCATCGGCCACCTGCTGCGCGGGCAGCACGGCGCCGTCGGCCAGGATGCTGACCTCGTGGCCGTTCAGGTGGTCGATGCCGGTCACCTCGGACACGGGCGGGTCGTAGTTGCGGGAGCTGCCGCAGTCCACGAAGTAGGCGTTGGCCTGATCGACGGCCTCGTTGCCCACCACGCGCCAGTTCATGCGCTCGATGCAGCGGCGCGTGACGCCGCCCAGCGTGCGCTGGACCACGAGGTAGGGCGTGTCCACCAGGGCCAGCTCGGACACCACGGCCACGCTCTCGAAGGCGCCGCCCTGCGTCTCGTGCGTGTGCCAGGCGCCGATCTGCTGCTCGGGCACGTAGGTCAGGCCCATCAGCTTGCCGGTGCTGCTGACGGCCCATACCACGGGATACGGCGCCTTCATATAGGCCATGTCCACGATGGACGCGACATCGAAGGCGTCGGCGTTGCGCAGGCTCAGGTCGCCCGTGACGTAGCCCTGCGCCTGCCAGTTGTAGCCCAGCTCGTGCACGTGGCCGCCGCGCGCCGCGGCGAACACCACCGAGTTATTGACGATCACCGGCTGCACGTTGTTGGCGCCGACGTAGCTCTGCGGCTTGACGCTGACCGAGGTGGGCGTGATGGCGTCGGAGTTGACCGAGGTCACGCGCCACTCGGTCGAGCTGGTCAGCAGCAGCAGGCTGGACAGCGGCACGATGTGGCGGATGGCGTTGACCTGCTGGGCCGCCACGCGGAACGCGATGCGGTCGTCGTCCCGCACGGGGACGCTGTAGGTCATGGCGTTCTCGGTGCCGGGCCGGGTCATCCAGACGTTCTGCGGCTTGAGCGCGGCCCC
>ERZ795061.3100-NODE-3100-length-14710-cov-4.508359_pt1 | contig 14710 bp, 13 predicted proteins | sample MGYA00375145_ERZ795061 | MGnify/ENA primary metagenome ERZ795061 (study PRJEB30190, sample SAMN05720144) | anaerobic digester metagenome | isolation source: active sludge of municipal wastewater-treating anaerobic digesters | place: USA | collected 2014-12-22 ... | reverse complement strand
AATTAACTGTACGTTTCACTCTACCAAATAAATACGCGCCTTTTTTACGTTTATTAGTTATAGGAGTTATGCCGACAGATGCTGAAGAAAGAGACAATCCTCTGATGCCCGTATCAAGCGATGATTTTAGAGTCGCGCATATTGAAAAGACAGGGTCATTTATTAGCAGGATTACACTTGTTACATCCAATGACGAATATCACATCAAAAAAATAATTTTTAATTTTTATCCTAATGATGACGAATTAAAAACAGGTGCAAAACTTGGTGAGATAGATGGGTTTACTTCAGAAAACGCCTGTTGCGAAGATATGCAGAATTTTGAAAATTATAAATATCCAGTTCAGGGAGTGTACTATGCTCTTTATTTTAACCTTAGAAATGAAAAATTGGACGATGTAGAATTAAGAAGAAAAATGTTAAAAGTGTTACCTATAGAAGATTTGGTCTACGATTATGGTATTCCAGTTCAAGGGCCTATAAGTAGGAGCACATTTACAGATAAAAGCTTACCCTTTGACATATACGATGAAAATTTTGAAGATGATTTGGAAAAATTGGAGATAAAAGTGAATGTCCCCGACGAAAAAAATCATGTAAAACTCGCGGAGAATGTTTTAAAAATGTGGGAGGATAAATTGAATTTGGAAGTCACTATCGTTAAAACTGACCCCAAGGAGTTTGTTGATAAAGTAATCGAAACGAGAGATTTTGAAGTATTATTGTATGGTCAGGAAGTAGGCAGAGATCCTGATAGATACGTACTGTGGCATTCTGCTCAAAAAGAACCACCGAATTTAAACCTATCCGGTTTTGAACAAATAAGAGCCGACAGAGCATTAGAGGAAGGCAGAAACGAACTGGATAACGATAAAAGGGTTGTGCACTACAATGAATTTCAGAAAGTATTAAATGAGCAAGTCCCTGCAATATTCCTTTATCACCCGTATATAAATCATTATGTTTCAAAATACATAGAAGGCATAGGGCAGAAATATACATTTACATACTGGGATAGATTTCTTGATTTCAAAAACTGGAATAAAATATCATCCAATTAATTTTTCTTTTTACTTTTTAAAAATTCTAAGTATGGTAATTGAATTCCCTGATTGTTTTTGTTTTTCTTATTAAAATGCATAAACCAATTCGGATTTAACCTTTTGAAAAAAAGGAGATCTTCTAAAATGTCGTATGAGAAATGAACTGTGATAGATAAAAAGAGGGTCGCAAGATATATTTTGTTTTTAGTATAGAAAAAATATGCTAAAAAACCTGTAATTACAGGACTCAAGATAGTGTGTGAGTATAAGCCTGTTAGATATTTATGATTTTCTCTTAAGAAATCCTTTACCTCTTTAAAATCCCTCTCTTTAATAAATAATTTAATAATCTGTGAATACTCGCTGTCTTTTCCGTATGTAAGGTAATAAATAACATGGTCTAGGTCTGGAAGTGTATTTCCTAAAAAACCACAAATTAAAAGCAGAAAAAGATTTTCTCCCTGAAATTCCCTGGAAATAATTAGAGCACAAATCAACCCAAGTAGTATATGGATTAAAATGTGATAAGTTTGACTTTTTTCTACCAGCTTATTTCTCATATTTGTATCTCTTGTTTAGTTAAGTTAGTATTTCGAAACCATTCTTTGTGACTAAAACAGTGTGTTCAAAAATGCAAAAATCCTTGCCGTCTGCCATTTCGGTTTCCCACTCACTTGTATTAATAACTTGATCATCTCCCTCGCATATTAAAGACTCTATACAAATAGTCATACCAGCTTTTAATTTTGGACCGTCGTGTTTATTTCCGTAACATGGTATTTCCGGAAATTCGTGCATAGAGTAACCTATGCCGTGACCTTCGTAATCTTTTAATACATTAAAGCCCTCCTTTTCTACTGTCTTTTGTAACGTTTGAGAGATTGAACCAATTTTTGTGCTGGCTTTTACCTTTGATATTGCAGAATAAAGTGCATTTTTAGATGTTTCTATTATTTTTAACCTTTTATCTGTTGTTTTACCCACGTGATAGCAATGTGCGCTGTCTACGTGTAAACCATTAGACGAAATTACTGTATCAATGTTGACGATATCTCCCTCCTTAAGAGTTACACCTTTTCTTGGGAAACAGTGTACAGATTGTTGATTAATACTCATACAAAGGCCGGTTGGAAAAGGAGGTAAAAGACCTTCTTTGTAACCTTTGCATGAAGGGATTACCTTTTCTTTATTACACAATTCTAAAAACTTATCTTCCAAATCATATGCTTTTATTCCAGGGGTGATAATTTTTTCTAGTTCTCCAAAAATACCAGAGAGAGTTTTTCCCAACTTTCTCATAAATATAATCTCTTCTTCAGTTTTTATAAGTCCTTTTTGCATAGGAGTGATTATACTCTATATTGATTTTTATTTGTGATAATATATATGTATGACGGAAAAAAATACCCCTACAAAGAAAAATAAAAAACTTAATATTGTCTATATAATTATAGGTGTTCTGCTAATAGGCGCCTTAGGTTATGGGATTTATTCTTATAAATTTTCAACTAAAAGAACAATAACAGTATCCGGGACCTCGACAGGAGATTATGCAAATCAGATCGCTACCTTTTATATAAATCTTGAATATCATAATAAGGAAAAGGATAAAGCCGTTCAAGAATTGAATGAAAAATCAAAAATTGCTGTAGATAAAATAAAAGAATTTGGTATTGATTCAAAAGATATTATGACTCAGAATTTAAACGTTTATCAACGAGAAGATCCCTATTATGAAGATGGAATTACCAAATATAAGCCTAATGAATGGTATGCAAGCTATTCAATTGAAATTACTTTAAGAGATTTAACAAAATCAACTGATTTTACTGAATTTTTAACCTCTATAGAGAGTTCAAGTATGTGGGGTCCTAATTTATCTATAGACTCTAAAAAAACAGATTCGGATGAGTTACTTACTTCAGCAATTGAGGATGCAAGACAAAAAGCTGAAAGAATGGCAAAAAGCATGGGTGCGAAATTAGGCAAAGTAATTAAAGTAGAAGAAGGTGGTGCGGGTTCCCCTATATTGTATGGATTAGCAAAGGAAGATTCACGAATGATGGGTGGTGGTGGAGCTCCTATAGAACCAGGTTCTACAGAAATATCAAAAACAGTTACGGTGACTTTTGAACTACGATAGATTTAAATTACCAGAAATATTTAAAAAAATACGGTAACTTGGTGTAAAAAACTAGGATCCATAGTTTTTTTCCATCAAAATTACCGTCTTCCACCGTTGCCCTTTTATAATAAAAAAGTACCATTTATTAGATGTTTGAGATTTCTAACGGCGGTGGGTCCGATTAGATTTCTATGGACACTCTATAAAGAACTGACATATGAGGGTTTATGGCTCATATTTTTGCAGACCGAGATTTGGTCCGTGCCAGCGGTACTGCGTATATCCTATAATATACCAATTAATTTGTCAAATATTAAAATAAGTCAATAAAATAAAAAAATTTAATAAAGTAAAGATAAAGATAAATAAATTCTTTATGGTTTTAATACAATATTAGCTATTCTATCTTTTATATATACAAATTTTTGTATGTTTTTATCCCTTAGTAATACCAGAATTTTTTCATCGCTTAGTGCTTTTTCTTTTACGATATCCTCTGTATCACTCTTGCTTATTAGAATTTCCGTTCGTACCTTTCCGTTTATTTGAACAGGAATTACGACAGTGTCTATTTCAAGATACTTTTCTTCTACTAAAGGCCATGGTTGAAGATGAATGCTGTTTTTCTTTTTCCACTCAGAGTAATTGTTAATTTCCTGCCACAAATCTTCTGAAATGAAAGGAGCAAAAACTGATAGTACTTTTAAAAATCCTAACCACACGTCCTTACCGATGTAATTATTATTCTGAATTTTTTTAATAAAAATCATTATCTCACTAACACAAGTATTCATTTTTAAGTTTTCTATCATATTTGTAACGTTTTTAAGCATTGAGTAATATAACTTCAATGTTTCTTCATCGCTGGGTTTATCACAAACTTTCTCTTGAAGGGAAATAATATTTTTTATCAACTTATTAATAGTTTTAATAATATTTGGATTCCATGGGTATGTCTCGTCGTAAGGACCCATAAAACAAATGGTAGTTCTTAAAGAATCAGCACCGTATTTATCTATTTCGGTAATAGGGTCCACACCATTTTCTGAAGATTTAGACATTTTAGTGCCTTGTTCTGTTAATAAAAGACCTCCGTTAAGTCTCCAAGAATAAGGTTCTTCGGTAGGAACTAAGTGCAAATCATATAAAAATTTATGCCAGAATCTGGAGTAGAGAAGATGGACGGTAGTGTGTTCGGCACCACCGAAATATTTATCTACAGGCAGCCAATAGTTCATTTTGTCTTTACTTGCGAATTCGTTTTCATTCTTGGGATCAGTGTAACGTAAATAATACCAGCAGGAGCCAGCCCAGTTGGGCATGGTGTTAGTTTCTCTACGTGCTGGTTGACCATCAAAGTTTGTGTTGACCCAGTCAGAGTTTCGTTCAAGTGGGCTGGCTCCGTCATCTGATGGTCTAAAATCAGCTATTTCAGGAAGTGTTAGAGGGAGATATTTATTTACATCTTCAGGGTTTTCAGTACTACAAATTGCTTTCACACCTTCAGGAGTGTGTACCAAAGGTATAGGCTCTCCCCAGTATCTTTGTCTGGAAAAAACCCAATCCCTTATTTTATAATTGATTGCCTTCTTTCCTTTTCTGTCTTTTTCTAAATCCTCAATTACTTTATTTTTGAAGTCCATAGATTTCATTCCGGAATATTTATCACTGTTTACCATTACACCATCTCCCGTATAAAGTGCTGGTTCTTTAGAATCGCCCTCCTTATTATTTATACTTGCCTCCTTTTTCTCTTCATTTTCAGATCTAATAACCTCCACTATTTCCAAATTAAACTTCTTAGCAAATTCATAGTCTCTCTCATCGTGTGCAGGAACTGCCATAATGACACCTGTACCATAATCCATAAGAACGTAATCGGCTATAAAAACAGGTACTTTTTTATTTGTGAATGGAACTACAGCCTCAATACCTTTTAACATGACACCAGTCTTATCTTTCTGAATTTGTCTCTCAAGGTCGGATTTATTTCTTGATTTTTCAATATAGCTATTTACCTCTTCTTTATTTTCGACTTTATCTAATATTTTGTTAATAAAAGGATGCTCGGGCGCAAACACCATGAATGTAACACCGAACACAGTATCCGGCCTCGTGGTAAAAATTTCAATTTTCTCCCCATCAATGTCAAAAACAATGTTTGCGCCCTCGCTTTTTCCAATCCAGTTCTTCTGTGCAATTTTTATAGATTCCGGAAAATCCACTTTATCCAAACCTTCAATTAATTTTTCTGCGTAAGCTGGGATTTTAAGAACCCATTGTTTTAGCATTTTTTTAATAACAGGTTTCTCACCTCTTTCTGATACTTTATTTCCATGTTTATCGGTAATAACTTCTTCGTCTGCTAATACCGTTTTTAAGTCCTCACACCACCAAATAGGAGTTTCTTTATATTCCGCCAATCCGTTTTCAAAAAATTTTAAGAAAATCCATTGGGTCCATTTATAATATTCCGGACTACTTGTATCTATTTCTCTGTTCCAATCAATTCCGTAACCCATCTTCAAAAAGGAATCTTTGAATTTTTGTATAGTTTCGTGTGTTATTACGGCAGGGTTGATACCTGTTTTTATAGCGTAATTTTCGGCAGGAAGTCCAAAAGCATCCCATCCCATAGGAAAAAGCACGTTATAACCCTTCATTCTAAGGTATCTGGAGTAAACATCGGGGGCGGTATACCTCATCATATGCCCAGCGTGTAGTGAATTACCGGAAGGGTAAGGAAACTCGGCTAAAATATATTTTTTGGGCTTTTCTGAAAAATCAAAGGCTTCGTAAATATTGTCTTCAAGCCATTTATTTTTCCATTTTTCTTCTATTATTTTATGGTCGTATTCCTTCATATTAAACATTTTGATTTTATCACAGCCTCATATACTCGGCATCATAGATATTTACGCATTGCAAAAGTATTTTATTTATATTATATTAACTTGCTATGGCTAAGAAAAAAGGAAATAGAATATTAATAGGTCTTGAGTGTACAGAGACCGGTAAAAGAACCTATGTTACTCAAAAGAATCGTATGAATTCAGAAGGTAAACTCGAAATTATGAAGTACAACCCATTGTTAAAGAAACATACTTTGCATAAAGAAGTTCAAAAACTCAAGTAAATTTAAACTTTCTCAAATTTAAGATTCAACGCAAATTATCTAAAAAAGTGATAGAATAGATGTTCGTACTGGGCGTTACTAAAAAAAATGGAAAAAGGTAAGCTCTATATAATTGCATCTCCCATAGGAAACCTCTCTGACTTTACATTGAGAGGAATTGAAACTCTTAAGAGTGTTGATTTAATTCTATCTGAAGATACCCGTGAAACTGATAAGGTTCTTAAAAAATATGAAATAAATATTCCTCAAATATCTTATAGAGACCAAAATCATGAAGCAGTATTTCCTAAAATTGAGGTCTCTCTTGAAAATGGCTTAGACTTGGCATTAATTTCTGATAGCGGTACTCCGCTAATTTCCGACCCTGGTTACAAGTTAGTAAGAGATTTAATAAAAAAGGGATTCGAAGTAGTTTCTATCCCAGGTCCCTGCGCGGCAATATCAGCACTTGCATCTTCCGGTTTTCCTACAGATAAATTTTCATTTTTGGGTTTTCTGCCAAAAACTTCAGGTGATAGATCACGGCTTATAAAAAAATACGGAGATTTAGACTCAACATTAATTTTATATGAATCTCCCTTCAGAATAGAGAAGTTGTTAAAAGAAATTCAGGAAAACCTTGGTGAAAGATACGTTTGTTTAGCAAATGAAATTACCAAAGTACATGAAAAAATATTACGAGGAAATGTAAGCTTATTAATAGAGCTTGTAAAAGGTAAACATCTAAAAGGTGAGTTTGTAGTGTTAGTAGGAAAGGAGGGGTTTTCTATATGAATGAAGAAGATATGCAACTCGAGCAAAGACATCTCGGTATTGTTTTGAGTAAAATTGAACAAGCCAAAAACACTATAAATGAAAGCTTAGATAAACTTGGAAAAGAAAATATAGAGAGACTGAAAGAATTGAGTGAAGACGGTTCCAGCTCTAGAGGTTATGGATCAAACGATTTTGATGTTCTTTTGGAACAACTTCATCAAAAAAACTTATCGTTTAATTTAAAAGGTAAATACCAGACATTAAATGAACTTAAATTTCTTTCATCCGAGCCTTATTTTTCAAGAATAGACCTTTATAACAAAAGTTCGAACACTGATGAGAGATACTATATAGGTAAGTTTTCATATACAGAAGATAAACCTATTATTACTGACTGGAGAAGCAAAGTAGCATCAGTTTATTATAGATACAGATATCCTCAAAAAGATGTAGGTTACGATACGCCTTCGGGTAAGGAAGTCCGTGATCTTAAGTTAAAAAGAACTTTTGAGATTCAGGATGGCGAATTAATAAAATATTACAATAACGATCTTCAACTAGATGAGTCCTCAATAATTAAAGAAAAAATTGAAAAAAGGACCGGTGGTGTACTTGAAGATATTATTCAAACTATTCAAAAATCACAGTTAGATATAATTGAAGCCGACCCAAGGCAGATATGCGTTGTTCAGGGTTGTGTGGGTAGCGGTAAAAGTACTGTGGCAATTCATAAACTCGCGCACATATTTTTCAATTACCCAAAGTTGGTTCATCCAGAAAAATGTTTAATGGTTACAAAAAGCCAAATATTAGCAGGGTACCTCTCAACCCTTTTTCCTAAATTAGGAATTTTTGATGTTACTTACAAAACTCTTAGGGATTTGGTTTATAACATTATATTTAGAGAAGAACTTAAGATTAAATTCGACTTTGATGAAGGTCAGGATACAAGTCTCTACAACAAGAAAAAGATTGAATCGATTCAAAATCAATTACAAAAAGTGATTAAAGGTTATGAGAGCAAAATTAAAAATATCTTCAAAGATCCCGGATTAAAATTATATGCCAGTTTTAAATACAGTTACGATGAAACACCTTATGAAAATGTTATTGAATTACTCAAAGATACTTTAGAAGAAATAAAGATTCAAAAGTATCAATTAAAACTTAATCCCGATGGCTTAAATTCTTGGTTAAATAAACAAAATTTAATGAATTTAAGGAAAATATTAAGATCAGCAAATAGAATTAGAAACGATCTTCAAAATAATGCTGTAGATAAAACAGTTAAAAGCCTCAACATAGATATAAGCTCAACTCTAAATTACACAGATGTGCTTGTTTACATATCGGTTTATTTGGAACTGATAGGTATGAGAGAATACAAAAAATATGAGTATTGCGTAGTTGACGAATCTCAGGATTTTAGCTTATTAGAGTATCTAATACTTAATAAAATAGTACTTAGAGGAAGATTTGCTTTATTTGGGGATTTGAACCAGTCTTTAGAAAACGACGGAGTTAGAAATTGGGATGATATTAAATCTGTCATAACTGACGCCCGGGTTGCGAATAAATTTAGTTTAGAAGAAAACTACCGAAGTACTAAGCAGATAATAGATTACGCAAATAATATTTTAAAACCCTATACCGACAAATATCTACCAAAATCTATAGATAGAGTGGGCGAGGAACCCGGAGAGATGCTATTTTTAAATGAGGACGAAATGTTAGAAGAATTTCGTAACTCACTATCAAACGATCTGAAAGATATCCATAAAAGTATCGGGGTTATTGTATTTGAAAATAATGATTTTACTGTAGAAAAAGTTAAGGAGATTATGCTAAAGGAAAATATTGATAAAAATGAAAATGGTTTTATTAAATTAACATCAAATCAAAAAATAAACTACACACCTCTGGGGATATATTTAATGAAATCAGACGATTGCAAAGGTTTAGAATTCTCTAAAGTCTATGTTCTAAATTTAAACACAAAGAAAATTAAAAATTATTCCGACGCCAGAAAAGCATTCGTTTCAGTTACAAGAGCCATGAACGAATTACAGGTTTTTGGGGTAAAATAAAAAAAGAATTATGAAAAAAATATTTAGTTTCAAATACATTAAAGATAATATTAGATTAATTTTCCTGATCATTTTTTCAACAGCTTTAAGATTAATTAATTTAGGGTATTCAGATTACCAAGGTGATGAGATTAAGGCCTTGTATTTACCATCTAAAGGGCAATCATTGATCGAATTTTTAATTGCGCAAAAAAAAGGGCCGATTCAATTTCTTATAACTTATTTACTAAAATTTATTGATCCGTCATATGAAAATCAATTTTTAATAAGATTACCTTTTGCCATCGCAGGTATTTTATCGATCCTGTTTTTTTATAAATTCATCAAGTTTCATTTCGGTGAGAAGGTAGCATTTTACTCATCATTATTTTTGTCATCCAACGGACTTTTTATTGCCTTTTCAAGAATTATTCAATACCAGTCATTCTCAATTCTATTTTCAATATTGTGTTTGTATTTTCTCTCACTTTCTCTTAAGGGGGATAAATATAAATTTTTTGGTGTCTTTTTTGGATTGATATTTTGGGCGTTATCTTTGTTATCACATTACGATGGTTTTTTTATTTTTCCTTTTGTTTTGTATCTGTTAATAAAATGGTTTAAAAGAGATGACTTGGAAATTAAGGAAAAAATAAGAATATTTGTAATTTCTGGTTTGGTTTCATCGGGCTTACTAGCACTTTTTTACATTCCGTTTTTAAGTTCAGTTAGTGTAGCAACCTCTGATTATTGGCTAAACAGAATCACCGGTCAGTCGTCAGGTAAGATTTCAAGCTCTAAATATCTTTTTAAATTATATCAACCAATATTTTCATTAAAGCTTTATTTTGTTACATCATTTTTAGGTGCTATTTTTATTATTCTAGGTTTCCTTTCGGGTACGATTTTGAAAATCAAAGGTATTCCAAAATACGTTAGGGATTTTTTTTCACACTCAACTGAGATAATGCATTCAATAAAATCCGACAAACTAAGAGTAGCATTTCTTTTTTCATGGGTTATCATAACAGTTTTATTTTTTGAGTATTTTGTATATATATCGGGAACACACATTTACAACTATCTTATTCCTACATCAATACTTATGGGTTTTGGTTTAGTTGCTGTTGAGAGTGCTGTATTTAAAATATTTGAATACCCTCTTGTAAGAATATTTAATTTCTTGTTTGTATATTCAATATATTCATTTTTATTTGTACAAAGCTACGTAATACTCGTTGATCACACAAAAGAATACCCATGGGAAAGTAAAAAATTTTTAATTTGGAATTTACAAAGACCTGACGAATCCTACCATTTGAGTCTATTTGGATTTCCTTATTATAGAAACTGGGAAGGTGTTAGAAGTTTTGCAAAATCACACCCCGAGCTTCAGGCGTACTCATCTAACGAAAGAAGACAAATCTCAGGTTATTACCTTGATTATGATAGGAATTACGAAAAATCAGGACTCTATGTTTATGTAAGCAATCCACAAAGTTTTATCGGATCGATTAATGACGATAAAGCCGCTTATTGGGTTGGATCTCATGAACCTGTTTATGTTTTTAATTCTAGAGGTACAGATAAAGTTAGAGTTTATATGATGCAGCCCGGTACCCTAGAAGAAATTCAAAAATAAAGATTTTATCCAAATATTCTCGGACCGAATATAAGAGAGAAGTTAATTAAAAAGGTTAGAGCTGCAATAAGAACTGCCGCTGCTGAAACATCTTTAATTATTTTTACACCATCATTAAGATTTTTCATAAAACGATCCATTATTTCTTCAATAACAGTGTTTATAAGTTCCATAAATAGTAAAAATCCGGAACAAATAATAATAAAGGACCACTCCACTCTTGTTATCTGGTATACCTTGCCTAAAATAATCGAAACTGCTACTATAAACAGTTGGATTCTAAAGTTAGGTTCGCTCAAAAAAGCGTGAAAAATCCCTTCAAAAGCAAATTTAAAACTATTTATTTGTCTTAAAGGATGATTAGGCTTAAATAATGTACGCATGCTATAATCATAACATATATATGAATAAGAAAAATAATATTATTAAGAAATTTAAAAATCTTTTGATCCCGACCCTTATAATTGTTGGAATATTTATTTATTTTAATAAAATAAATTCCGTAACTGCTTTAGTTAGAAAAGTAAATATTGAAAATAGGGAAGTGCAAAAAACTGTATCAGCCAGCGGAATAGTTGTATCGGATAAACAGGCTGATTTGTCATTTCTTGCCAGCGGAGTAATCACAAAAATATATGTTTCTGAAAATGAAGAAGTTAAAAAAGGTCAGTTACTGGGTTCTATTAATTCATCTATACAAAATCAAACCATTCAATCTTACAAAGATGCGAGGGATATAAGATTAAGACAGAAGGAACTTTTTGAAAATGAAAAAAAATCAAATGCCAGATTATTAGGAGGAAATGATTCTTACGATATAAAACTTAGGGAATACGAAGAGTCGTTAAGTCAAGCTGAAGCTGCTTACCAAGCCCAACTTTCGCTTTTATCAAATTACTACATATACGCACCTTTTGATGGAACAGTAGTTAAATTGTCACAAAAAGAGGGGGAGACCGCAACCCCAGGTGTGCCTGTGATTACCGTAGCCGATTTAAGCGACATTATTTTTGAAGTAGTGTTGGATCAAGAAGATTTTTCTACTGTTAAAGAAGGGCAGGAGGTAGAGATAGATTTAGATTCTTATGAAAACCATAGATTTACAGGAAAAGTGAAAAGTCTATCTCTATATTCAGATCCTGTAAAAGGTGGTTTTGTTGTAAAAAATGTTTTTGAAAGTAATGGTAAAAGTATTAAAGTTGGTATGACAGGAGATGCCTACATGATTACAGATAAAACAGAAGGAGAAGTTCCTTCGTTACTTTTTAATGAAATCTCATATAATGAGAACGGTGATCCGTTCGTATGGATTTTAGATAGTAAAAAAGTAAAAAAAGAGTCAGTAGAATTAGGTTTAGAAGGAGATCTATATAGTGAAATCAAATCAGACCTCGAAGGTAAGACAATCTTAGTTCCGGCAACTGATGATACAAAAATAGAAGAAGGTTACGTAGCAAAAATTATTAATTAAAAATGACCCCCGTATTACAAGCAAAAAATCTTTGTAAAGGATATGAAGTAGGAGATGAAATTATTACAGCTGTGTGTAATATAAATCTTACCATTAATAATGGTGACTTTATTGCTATTACAGGAAAATCAGGTTCAGGAAAATCAACTTTAATGCATATACTCGGGCTTTTAGATACACCTACTTCCGGCGAGCTTATCTTAAATGGTAAAAATACTAAGGGAATGAGTGAAAAGGAATTAGCACAGGTAAGGAATACTGATATTGGATTTGTTTTTCAAGCTTTTAATTTATTACAAAGAACAACGGTATTAGAAAACGTAATGCTCCCACTTATATACAGTAAAATTCCTAATTCAGAGCATGAAAAAAAAGCTTTAGAGGTTATAGAACAAGTTGGTTTAACCCATCGTTTAAAAAATAAATCAAATGAATTATCTGGTGGCGAAAGACAAAGGGTTGCTATCGCCCGAGCTTTGGTCAACAATCCGTCATTGATATTAGCTGACGAGCCAACTGGTAATCTAGATTCAAAGATGGGTGAGGAGATTGAAAAGATTTTAATAAATTTAAATAACGAAGGAAGAACTTTGATACTCGTTACTCACGATGATGATTTAGCTAAAATAGCTAAAAGGCAAGTTATTTTAAAAGATGGAGCAATTTTAAGTGAACGTTAAAGAAACATTATCTGCAGCATTAAAATCGCTGTTACTGAATAAAATTAGGTCTTTTTTAACAATGCTGGGAGTTATCATAGGTGTATTTGCGGTTATTTCGTTAGTATCTCTCGTAGGAGGTATTCAGAATTATGTCGAAGATCAATTTAATGACCTTGGTGCTAATCTTATTTTTGTATCAAGTGGTAATAACAATTATAGAGGGGGCAGACCAGGTCAGAATTTATCATCAAGTAATCTTAAGGAAGAGCACATAGAGTTAATAGAAAAAGAGGCCAGTGATTATATTGATTACGTTACTCCAACTGTTCAAACTGTTAAAACTATTAAATATAAAACGAATAGCTCCTATACAACAATCATTGGTGTTAGTTATACAGCAGATAAAATATTCTCAATAAATGCTGCAGAAGGAAGGTTCCTAAACAAATCAGAGGTTAATAATAGTTCTAAGTCAGTTGTAATTGGATATGCTATGAAAAAGAAATTATTTAGCCAAGAAAACCCTCTTAAAAAAAATATAAAGATAGATGGGAAATCATACGAGGTAGTAGGAATACTTGCAAAGAAAAATCCTGAATATGACGAAGCTCTAATAATGCCGTATACAACTCTCCGAGATAATTTTGATGGTACTACAATAATATCTATTGTTTCAAAAGCAAAAAGCCAGTTCCCAATTACAAAGGCAGCAGAAAGCGTTAAACTAGCGATGTACAGAGATCTACACGACGATGAATTTTCAGTAATGACACAGGAAGATATTCTCGAATCTATAAATAGTATACTAGGAATTTTAGCTGTTGCTTTAGCTACAATATCAGGAATATCTTTATTAGTCGGTGGTATAGGGATTATGAACATCATGTTAGTATCAGTTACAGAGAGAACGAGGGAGATAGGTTTAAGAAAAGCACTGGGTGCCACATCATTTGATATCAAACGCCAGTTCATGATAGAGGCAGTAATTATTAGTTTATCTGGAGGTTTAATTGGGCTGTTACTTGGTTGGTTAAGTACATTGGCTATTAAGAACCTAGTTAGAGCTACCGTGCCTTTTTGGGCCATACCACTGGCGCTGGGGTTTTCAATAGTAGTTGGTGTGGTATTTGGAACTTACCCTGCGGCTAAAGCAAGTGAAAAAGATCCAATTGAAGCACTAAGATACGAATAACAATTTGGGTTATTTTTCTAATATTTTTAGCTCGTAAGTTTTTCCTTTTTCTAAGTTCAACTTATCGATTTTTAATGTAATGTCTTCGTTATCTTTTAGAATTGCCCATTTAAAACCATCCTTGGGTTTGATACCGTTAACCGATTCAATATTTACACCGTAGGTATACTTTATTAATTCATAAGAAATATCTCCCGAGCTTCTTATTTTTTTCATTAACTCTTCCACTGAATCCGTGTTTTTTAATGATTTGGTAAATTCTTTTGAAGTTTTACCGTCTATTAATTTTAACTTTACATCTACGGAATAGGTTTCTTCTACTTCAACTTTTTTCTTTTCATAAATTTTTAAGTCGTCCCTTTTTAATATAGATCTGACATAAAGTACAAGAAGCCCACTTAAGAATATATAGGTTAATATAAGTATAATTTTCTTTTTATTCATCTTATTAATTTTATCACGGAAAATTATGTATAATATAAGTAAGTACGATTTTTTATCCTGCCCCCATAGCTCAGCGGATTAAGAGCACTCGTCTTCGGAACGAGGGGTCGGGGGTTCGAATCCCTCTGGGGGCGCCATTTGATGTAAAGGTATTGAGCAAGGGATTTGAATGT
>ERZ795061.3048-NODE-3048-length-14868-cov-4.214406_pt1 | contig 14868 bp, 7 predicted proteins | sample MGYA00375145_ERZ795061 | MGnify/ENA primary metagenome ERZ795061 (study PRJEB30190, sample SAMN05720144) | anaerobic digester metagenome | isolation source: active sludge of municipal wastewater-treating anaerobic digesters | place: USA | collected 2014-12-22 ... | reverse complement strand
ACCTGGGGATGAAGACCGCGACCAACGCCTCGTCCCGGACCTCCCAGGGGGCGATCCACAGCCTGAACCGGGCGCTCCAGGTGGCCTTCCGGTCCGGCGCCGTGATGGGACTGGTCGTCGTCGGGTTCGGCCTGATCGACATCTCCCTGTGGTACCTGATCCTCGACCGCCTGATCTACACCCCGGAGCATCTCCAGAGCGGGCTGTCCTTCCTGGGTCTGACCTTCGTCCACGCCGGCACGACCGAGCACCAGAAACTGGTCGAGATCACCGTGACCATGCTGACCTTCGGCATGGGGGCCTCCACCCAGGCCCTCTTCGCCCGCGTGGGCGGCGGCATCTACACCAAGGCGGCGGACGTCGGAGCCGACCTGGTGGGCAAGGTCGAGTCCAACATCCCGGAGGACGATCCCCGGAACCCGGCGACCATCGCCGACAACGTGGGCGACAACGTGGGCGACGTGGCCGGCATGGGCGCGGACCTCTACGAGTCCTACTGCGGATCGATCCTCTCGACGGCCGCCCTGGGAGCCGCCCTGCCCTACGCGAACCAGTCGGACAATCTGAAGGCCGTCCTGTCGCCGATGATCGTCGCCGGCGTGGGCACCATCCTGTCCATCTTCGGGATCTTCCTGGTCCGGGCCAAGGAGGACGCCACCCAGCGGAACCTCCTCCGGGCCCTCCTGCTGGGCACCCTGGGCGCCTCGGTGCTGATCATCCCGGCGGTCTGGTTCCTGGGATACCTGGGCATCGTCCCCGAGGGCGTCTGGATCTCGGTCATCGCGGGTCTCCTGGCCGGGGTCGTGATCGGCCAGGCGACGGAGTACTTCACCAGCGACGAGTATTCCCCGACCAAGGGGATCGCGAAACAGTGCACGATGGGCCCGGCCACGACGATCATCGATGGCATGGCCGTCGGCATGATGTCCACGCTGATCCCCGTGATCACCGTGGTGGTGGCGCTGCTGGTGGCCTTCTGGGCACCGGGAGGCTTCCAGGAGGGCCGCTTCGCCTTCGGGCTGTACGGCGTGGGATTCGCGGCGGTGGGCATGCTGGCCACCCTGGGGATCACGCTGGCCACCGACGCCTACGGCCCCATCGCCGACAATGCCGGCGGCAACGCCGAAATGGCCCACCTTCCGAAGGAGGTCCGGCAGCGGACCGACGCCCTCGACGCCCTGGGGAACACCACCGCGGCGACGGGCAAGGGCTTCGCCATCGGGTCCGCGGCCCTGACGGCCCTGGCGCTGCTGGCCGGCTACATCGAGGAGGTCCGGATCTGGATCGGCCGCATGGCGGACAACCCCTCCATCGGCGAGGCCGGCTACTACGTCCGGGGGCCCATCCTCTTCGTGAAGGGCCACCTGGCCGACGCCTCGGCGGCGGCGCTGGCCAAGGCCGCCGAGATGAAACTGACCGTGGTCGGGACCTACGACGCGACGATGGCCGACTTCATGCGGGCCTTCGACGTCACGCTGATGAACCCCGCCGTGATCGCCGGGGTCTTCATCGGCGCGATGATGGTGTTCTTCTTCTCGGCTCTGACCATCAAGGCCGTGGGCCGGGCCGCCGGGTCGATGGTGGAAGAGGTGCGGCGGCAGTTCCGGGAGCGCCCCGGCATCATGGAGGGCACCGAGCGTCCCGACTATGCCCGGTGCGTGGCCATCTCGACCCAGGGCGCCCAGCGGGAGATGGTGCTGCCCTCCCTGCTGGCCATCATCGTCCCCATCGTGGTGGGCCTCCTCTTCGGGGTCACCGGGGTGCTGGGCCTGCTGGTCGGGGGCCTGTCCACCGGGTTCGTGACGGCCGTGATGCTGAACAACGCCGGCGGCGCCTGGGACAACGCCAAGAAGTTCATCGAGAAGGGCAACCACGGCGGCAAGGGGTCCCCGGCCCACAAGGCCGGCGTGGTCGGCGACACCGTAGGCGATCCCTTCAAGGACACCACCGGCCCAAGCCTGAACATCCTGATCAAGCTGATGTCGATGGTCTCGGTCGTCTTCGCCGGGCTCATCGTGGCCTTCGGCGGCCTCTTCGGCTGATCCTCCGCCCGGTCCTTCCGCGCCGCCCCTCCCCTGGCCTACAATCGTCGGGCACAGGGGTTTCGATGGAAGATGTCTCCCGGTTCCTCCGCGACCACGTCCCCTGGAGCGAGGTCCCCTCCTCCGTCGTGGACCGGGTGGCCCGCGGGGCCGAGGTCCTCTACCTTCCGCGCCAGTCGGACCTGGGTCCTCTGATCGCCTCGGGGAACGGGGACCTCGTCGTCATCCGCAGCGGCACGATCCGCGTCCCATCGGAGGTCCTCCCGACCTCCTTCGACCGGATCGGCGAAGGGGACTTCCTGGCGTGCGACGCACCGTCGCAGGCCCCCTCCAGGGTCGCTCCCGTCGCCGAGGAGGACTGCCTCCTCTACCGGATCCCGGCCGAAGTCCTCGCGTCCCTGGACGATGCGGGCCCGATCCTTCCCTGGACCCGCTGGAGTCCGGCGGAACGCCTGGCCCGGTTTCCGGTCCTGGATCCCCTGCCGGGGCGCCATCCGATGAACGAGTCCTCCCCGGAAGGCACCCGAGAACCGGACCGGTCCGGTCCGCCCGACCGGCCCTCCCCTGCCGCCGAGGCCCTGGCCCGGTTGCTGGAGTCCCTCGAGGAAGGCCCCGGTCCCGGGCATCGGGCATCCACGCCCCTCTTCCCCCTGGCGTCCCTCCACCCCCCTGCGGCGGCATTGCTGCACCTGTGGGAAAGACTGCGGGCCGTGGCCTCCCCCGAGGCCCTGGGGGACTGGACCCGCGCGGCGCTCGCGACGCTGTCGGGACGGCGCCCCGGCAGCCTGGCCGAGGCTTCCCGGGCCCGCCTGATGGCCTGCGTCGCGGATGCCCGGGTCCGCAAGGCGGCGGACCTCGCCGGCCGGGACCGGTTCCCCCGCTGCCCCTGGTCGCTGCTCACCACTGCCCCTGCGGACCGGTGCGCCTTCGTCCCCGGAATTCCCCTGATGCTGATCGCCCGGGACGCCACCGAGGCCGATCGCGTGGCTGCCCGGAACGCCCTGGAAGAGATGGACCGCATCCTCCAGGCGTCCCCGGTCGCCGGATTCCCCCCACCGCCGCTTCGATCGGCCGCACGCTGCCTGGACGAGTCCGACGCGTCCGCGGTCGCTGGCGGAAGCCTGGACCTGGTCGCCGAGTGGCTTGACGCCCGGCCGGTCGCCGGCCCCCTCGATCCCGAGCGGTTCCGGGGCATCCTGGCGGACACGCTGAAGGCGCCGGAAAACCTTCGCCGCTGCATCTCCCAGGTTCGGCTGAGGCTGCCCCTGGGACTGTTCCGGGGAATGGTGGTCCGGCAGGACGGCCGTCTGGAAGAGTCCATCACGCCGGAGGACCTGCTGTTCCTTCCCCTCCGGGATCTGGCAAGGATCGCCGCCGTCCTGGCGACGGACCGATCCCGCACGACTCCGGCGAGATGGATGGAGGCCGCCCGCCGGGGAATCCTGCCGGAGGAGATGGCCCGGGCGGCGGTCGGGGCCTGGACGCTCGGCCTTCGGCTGGAGATCGCGCTGGGCGACCCGGACGTCGTCCCTGGAGAACCTTCCGCGATCCCGAGGATTCGTCCCCGGGACCTGCATCCTCGGGATCGCGGCCTGGCACGGGACGCCCTGGAGGTGATGCACCGGTTGTCGGGCCTGCTGGATCGGGGGCCCTGGTCGGAGGGCCCATGGCGCTACTGACCGCCAGGAACCGGCGGATCCCCGGGGTCTCCCGCCGGGAACCGCTCCCCGGACCGACGAACCTTCCGGTGCCGCCCGAACCGCCCGATTCCACCCCCTGGCGACAGGTCCCGTTCCTGGCGTTGGACCTGGAGACCGGCGGGCTGGATCCGGTCTCGGACCCGATCCTCTCCGTCGGGACCGTGCCGATCGACGGGGGACGCATCCGACTGTCGGAAGCCTGGACCAGCCTCGTGGCCCCTCCTCCCGAGAGGCCCGTGACCGCCGGTTCGATCCGGATCCACCACCTGCTTCCCGACCGCCTCCGGAGCGCCCCGCCGCTCCGTCAGGTGCTGGCGCTGCTGCTGCCCCGCCTCGAAGGGCGGGTCCTGGTGGTCCACGTCCGGGCCGTCGACCAGGAGTTCCTGCAACACGCCTTCCAGCGGATCTTCGGGGTTCCCTTCCGGTGGCCCATCGTCGATACCGCCCGCCTCGCGTCCTTCTTCGCGGAGCAGCCGCTCCTGGGAAGCGACGCGGGCCCTCTCCGTTCCCTGCGGTTGCCCGATGTCGCAGGGGCACTGGGAATCCCCGTGGACCGGCACCACGAGGCCCTCGGAGATGCGCTGCTGTGCGGCGAGGTCCTGCTGGGCCTCGCGTCGCGCCTGGAAAGAATGGGACGGGGCACCCTTGGCGATCTGCTTCGAGCGGGGGCATGAACACCCGACCCGGGAGGTGAGGATGGACATCCGCGGCTTCCTCCTGCGCATCGTGCTTCCCACGCTGCTGGCGGTGGCCCTCTTCACCGGGCTGATCTTCGGAATCCTGCTCCCCGACTTCGAGCGCAGCCAGCTCGATCGGAAGCGGGAATTGATCCGGGAACTGACCCGGTCCGCCTGGTCGGTCCTCCAGGAAGTGCTGGCCGAGGAGCAGGCGGGCCGCTACACCCCCGACGAGGCCCGGAAGGTCGCCGCCCAGAGGATCCGGGACCTCCGATACGGTCCGGAAGGGAAGGACTACTTCTGGATCACCGACATGACCCCACGCATGATCATGCACCCCTTCCGCCCCGACCTGGACGGCCAGGATCTGACGGAGTTCCGCGACCCGAAAGGCAACCGCATCTTCGTCGCCTTCGTGGAGCGGGTCCGGGAATCGGGCAGCGGCTATGTGGACTACGTGTGGCAGTGGAAGGACGATCCCGGGCGCCTGGCGCCCAAGGAGTCCTTCGTGATGGGCTTCGAGCCCTGGCAATGGGTCATCGGGACGGGCATCTACACCGAGGACGTGAAGGCCGAGATCGCGAGCCTCGCCGGGCGCCTGGTCCGGATTTCGGCGGTGCTCGTGTCGGTGGTCGTCCTGATCCTGGTCTTCGTGTCCTACCAGAGCCTCCGCATCGAGCGGAGGCGCAGCGAGGTCGAGCAGGCGCTGAAGTCCTCCCACGACCGGTTCCAGGCCCTGGTGGAATCCTCCGCCAACGGGACGGCGCTGGTGCTGGAGGGCGTCTGCGTCTATGCGAACCCCGTTCTGGAGCAGATGGTCGGTTCCGAGTCCGGAGGCCTGACAGGACAGCCGCTTTCGGGACTGCTGGAGACGGACCCGGACTCCCCAGACCCCCTCTCCGCCGGCGACACCGATCCCGGGACTCCCCGAGAGGTCCGCCTCCGGCACGCCTCGGGACGCCGGGTCGATGCCCTGGTCCGAACCACCCCGATCTCGATGGAGGGAAGGGCCGGGGTCATCCTGGAAATCCGCGAGATGAGACGGGCCCCCGGAGGAGGACCGCTGGAAGGGTTGGGCCTGGAGAGCATCCCATCGCTGGAGGCGGCCCTGCCCCTGGGCGTCTTCCGGACCCGTCCCGGTCGGAGGGGGATCCTTCTGTGGGCGAGTCCGGCCGCCCGGCGGATCCTGGGATACGGACCGGCCGAGGAGATCCAGGGGCTCTCCCTGATGGATCACTGCGCATTTCCCGAGGACCGGGATCGGATCGTCCAGGCCCTCGCTTCGGAAGGCACGGTTCAAGGTCTGGAGATTCCGATCCGCCAGCGCCAGGGACGACTTCGCCGGGTACGCCTCTTCGCGATGATGGTCCACGACCCCGACACGCGCCAGCCGGCCAGGGTCGAGGGGATCCTGGAGGACGTGACCGAGGCCTCCCTGCGGGAACAGGAGCGGACCCGGATGATCGACGCGGCTCTGGAGGACCGGCGGAGATGGGAATCCCCCGTGTCGGAACTGGCCGTCCCGGCGGAGTTCTGCCGGGCCGAGGACCCGGCATGGAAGGCCGCGGTCCGGATGGACCAGGTCGGGAGGGACGCCCTGCTGGTCGAGGGACCCGGAGGCGACTGTCTGGGGATCGTCACCGACGGTGACCTTCGGCGACGGGTCCTCGCCGAGTCCCGGGACCCCTCCCTTCCGGTCTATCGCGTGATGTCCGCCCCGGTGGACTGCATCGCGCCGGACGCCCCGGCGGCGGAGGCCATGGTCCGCATGACCCGTGCATCGGTGGGCCACCTGGTGGTCCGGGGAACCGGCCCGGAAATCCTTGGAACCCTTTCCCGGGAGGACCTCTCGGGGATCGGGATGCATCCCGCGAACCACCTCCTGCGGTCCATCGCGGCGGCCCGCACGGCCGAGGAACTCACCTTGGAACGGCAGCGGCTTCCCGCCCTGGTGGACGCCTCCCTTCACGCTGGCGGGAGTCCCGAGGGGACCGCCCGGCTGATCACGGCCGTGGCCGACGGGGTCACCCGGCGTCTGCTGGAGTTCGCCCTGGCGGAGGCCGGCCATCCCCCCGCCCCCTTCGCGTTCCTGGTCCTCGGGAGCCAGGGAAGGCACGAGCAGACCCTGGTGACAGACCAGGACAACGCGATCCTGTTCGACGACGTCCCGGCGGATCGCCTGGAGGCCGTCCGGGAGTGGTTCCTTCGGCTGGGCCGGCGGGTCTGCGAGGACCTGGAACGCTGCGGCTACGCCTCCTGCCCGGGAGGCATGATGGCCCGCAACCCCCAGTGGGTGCAGCCCCTGGGGGCCTGGAAGGACCTCTTCACCCGCTGGATCCGGGCCGGGACGCCCCAGGATCTCCTGACGGTCAACATGTTCTTCGACTTCCGGACGCTCTGGGGTTCCGGGGAACTGGCATCCTCCCTCCAGTCCCACGTCTTCCGGGAAATGGAACAGACCCCCTCCTTCTTCGGCCACCTGGCCCAGAACGCGCTGCTGTACAAGCCCCCCCGGGGTCTCTTCGGCAAGATCCTGACGTCGGCCGACGGCGGCCCGGCGGGGCACACGTTCAACGTCAAGGAGGCGGTGCTGCCGCTGGTGAACTTCGGAAGGCTGTACGCCCTGCGGCACGGCGTCCCGGACACCACCACCCTGGGGCGGCTGGAAACGCTCCACCGGCAGGGACACCTGTCGTCCCAGACCCTCCGGGACAGCCGCGCCACCTACCTGCTGCTGATGGAAATCCGGCTCCGGCACCAGGCGGCCTGCATCGGCCGGGGAACGCCTCCGACGAACCTGGTGGATCCGCGGGATCTCGCCGAGGTCCAGGAAGGGGCTCTTCGCCGGGGGTTGGGGCAGATCGCCACACTCCTGCGAAAGATCTCCTTCGATTTCCTCGGACATTCATGACCGAATTGGTCCTTGTATGTGTCTTTGTGCCCCATTCCCCCCCGGAAACACTGCGTTTTTTCCCTTGACGCCTCTTTCTCTTCCTCCGTATATTCCGGTCCCATGATGGCGTCCCGGTACAGGGCGTCCGGGCCGCGACCGGAAGGCTTCCCACAACCAGGAGAATCCCATGCTCCATGAACCGGCAGCGAGGCAGGGTCCCGATCCCGCTTCCGACTACAAGGCTCGGCTCGGCGTCTGGATGTTCGTGATCTACTGCGCGGTCTATGCCGGATTCGTCGCGGTGAACCTGCTGGCGCCGGAGGCCATGGAAGCCACGGTCCTGCTGGGGATGAACCTCGCGGTGGTCTATGGCATGGGACTGATCGTCTTCGCCCTGGTCCTGGCGCTGATCTACAACGGCATGTGCCAGGCCCGGGAACGGCAGATGGCCGGATCGACGAAGGGAGGTGAGTGACATGGACTGGATGCCCATCATCGTCTTCCTCGCCTTCGTCGCCTCGGTGCTCGGCCTTTCCTTCTTCTTCGCCCGCAGGACCCGTTCCGCGGCGGGATACTACGCCGCCGGCGGCACCATCCACTGGTCCGTCAACGGCATCGCCTTCGCCGGCGACTACCTCTCCGCGGCGTCCTTCCTGGGCATCTGTGGCATGATCGCCACCGCGGGATACGACGGATTCCTCTACTCCATCGGCTACCTGGCCGGATGGATCGTCGCGATGTTCGTCGTGGCGGAACCCATGAAGCGCCTGGGGCGCTACACCTTCACCGACGCCCTGGATTCCCGCTTCAACAGCAAGGGGATCCAGTTGGCGGCGGGCATCAGCACCCTGATCGTCAGCATCTTCTACCTGATCCCCCAGATGGTCGGCGCCGGAGTCCTGATCACCCCGCTGCTGGGTCTGCCCCACGCGGTCGGCGTCGTGCTCGTCGGGACCATCGTCATCATCATCGTCGCCACCGCCGGGATGACCTCGACGACCTACGTGCAGTTCCTGAAGGGCGGTCTGCTGGTGGTCTTCAGCCTCGTCGTCGTCATCGCCGTGCTGTTCCGGGGCCTGTCCACGGAGCCGGACCAGGGCGGCCGGAAGCCGTTCCATGCCTACGCGACCCTGGCGGCGACGGAGGCCGACGGCCGGATCGCCATCGAGGATCCGTCGTGGCAGGTGGCGGGGACCGCCGAGGCCGGAGGCGTGACCTACGTGAAGGCCCAAAAGGACGGCAAGGTCTGGTGGTTCAAGAAGGCCGTCGAGGACGGCGAGGTCCGCCTGCACGAATGCCAGTACGAGGCGGAAACACCCTCGGGCCGCGTGGTGAACGGCGAAGAGGGCGGCTCGCTCCGGCAGGCGGGCAACCTGGTCTCCATCGACGGGACGACCGAATCGACCGGCCCCATCGGGCCCGCGGACTTCCTGGCCAGGATGGGCAGCCCGAAGACCCGGGTGCAGCTCTTCAAGCAGGTCAAGTTCCAGGCCGGCGACGACAAGGTGACCGCCTACTGCCCCGCCATCGTGCCGGGCAACAAGCTGCTGAAGCCGGGCCAGAAGTTCAAGGTCGAGGGCACCCCGCTGCAGAAACTGGACTTCGTGAGCCTGATGCTGGCCCTGTTCCTGGGCACGGCGGCCTTGCCTCACATCCTGATCCGCTACTACACGGTCCCCTCGCCGGCGGCGGCCCGGAAGTCCACCATCGTGGCCATCGCGGCCATCGGGTTCTTCTACGTGCTGACCCTCTACATGGGCCTGGGAGCGATGGTCAACGCCGTGGTGAACCCCGCCGACAACAACATGTCGGCACCGCTGCTGGCGAGGTCCTTCGGCGGGCTCCTCTTCGCCGTGATCTCGGCCATCGCCTTCGCGACGGTCCTCGGCACGGTGTCGGGGCTGATCGTCGCCGCGTCGGGCGCCGTGGCCCACGACCTGATGGACCGCTTCGGGGGCATGCAGCTCAGCGACAAGTCCAAGGTGAAGGCCGGGAAGATCTCGGCCATCGTGGTCGGAATCTTCGCGATGGTGCTGGGCATCGTCTTCCACGGCATCAACGTCACCTTCCTGGTGGGACTGGCCTTCGCCGTGGCCGCCTCGGCGAACCTCCCCGCCATCGTGATGATGCTGTTCTGGAAGAAGACGACGGCGAAGGGGATCGTGGCCTCGATCCTGGTGGGAATCCTGGTGGCGGTCGGCATCATCCTGTTCTCGCCGACCCTCTGGACGCTGTACGGGCTCAAGGCCGCCGACGCACCGATCCCCTTCGAGAATCCCGGCCTGTTCAGCATCCCTGCATCGTTCCTGACCCTGGTGGTGGTGTCCCTGCTGACCCAGCCCAAGGGGAAGCCGGAGTAGAATGGCCGCACGCGTCCTGGAGGTTCGGCGCCCGGAACCGGATGTTCCGGAAGAGGAGGTGACCCCATGCATCGCGTCGCATCGTTCGTCGGTCTGGTGCTGGTGCTGCTGTCCGTGTCGCTGCCCGCCCGCGCCTGGAAGTTCGAACTGGGCGAGCACACCAACCTGAACATCGACTACCTGCTCCAGGTCCAGGCCCAGTTCGCCGAGGATGCCGCTCCGAACAAGTCCGACTGGAGCAAGGATTTCTTCATCCGGCGGTCCCGGATCCTGCTGTTCGGCGATCTCTGGAAGGGGATCTCCTTCTTCATGGAGACCGAGCAGGCGAACTTCGGCAAGGGCGGGAACTGGGATCAGCCCTTCTTCATCCAGGACGCCTTCGTGTCGTTCAAACTCCACGACGCCTTCATCGTGGACGTGGGCATGATCCTGCTCCCCTTCAGCCGGCCCAACATGCAGGGGGCTGTGGGGCTGAACGCCCTGGACTACCACGTGGACATGATCCGCTTCCCCGCGGGGAGCCACAAGGTCTGGCGGGACGCGGGCATCCAGTTCCGGGGCTACGCCGCGAAGAAGAAGTTCCAGTACCGGCTGGGCGTCTTCAACGGCGCCCAGAACCAGGTGCTGGCCAGGGACGCCAAGGGGGAGGCGATCAAGGACAAGGACGGCAAGGTCGCCCTGGCCTCGAACCCCGAGGACTGGCCCCGCTTCACCGGCCACGTCCGGTACGCCATCCTCGGCACCGAGCCCGATTTCTTCCCGAAGGGGATCTACTTCGGCCAGGCCCCGCTCCTGTCCCTGGGCGCCGGCTTCGACCTCCAGATGGACGCCGCGATGAAGTCGGCACCGGTGCTGGACGCCTCGAAGGCCATCACGACCCCCGGGCGGACCACCCACGCGGTGGGGGTCTCGGCGGACCTGTTCCTGGACATCCCCTTCGGCAAGGACTTCCAGCACGAGTTCGTGACCCAGCTGGCCTTCTTCTGGTACGACCACGGCAAGGACCTGGTGTACGCCAAGGACGGGACCTCCTCCCTGGTGGCCGCCAAGGCCAGCGGCCTGGGACTGCTGACCGAAATCGGCTATCGCTGGACCTTCTTCGAGCCGGTCCTGGCGCTGGACTGGTTCAAGGGCGACCGGGCCAACAGCGACCTGCTGTCGGTCCGGGGCGGCCTGAACTTCTGGATCCGGAAGCACGGCGCCAACGTGAAGGCGGAGTTCGCCGCCACGAAGGCCGGGAAACTGGGCGACGCCCCCTGGACCAAGGCCTTCACCACCCAGGCCCAGCTGTTCTTCTGATTCCCGGGCCCATGCCTCCGGATTCCTCCGCGTGACGATCCGGCTTCCCCTCCCGGGTCCGATGCCGTCGGGTCCAATCCGGGGGGCCGGCCTTCCCTCCGCTGCCCCACGCCGCCCGCATCCTCCACGTGTTGACGGTCCCCGACCGGATGGGATACCTTGAACTCCCGGAGCCCACCGGCTCCAGTACCGGTCCGGTCGCGCCTGGGAAGCGCCCCGTTCACGCGGAGTGCCTGGAAGGAGGAGTGCGGGTGGAGGTGTCGGCCTGGGTCATCGTCCTGCTGGGACTGATGATCTTCCTCTCCCACCTCTTCGCAGGGGTCTTTGAACGGACCCGGATTCCCGACGTGCTGCCCCTGGTGCTGGTCGGGCTCCTGAACGGGCCGGTCCTGGGATGGCTGTCCGCCGACCGTCTGGGAACCGTGGGCCACGTCTTCACCACGGCCTCCCTGGTCCTGATTCTCTTCGAGGGAGGCCTGGACCTGAATCTCCGGGTCCTCGCCAGGTCCCTGTCTGGCGGCGTGCGCCTGGCCGTGATCAATGTCCTGGGAGTCACCGCGGCGGTCGGCGCACTGGCCCACGGATGGTTCGACATGGACCTCCTCCCGGCCCTCACCCTGGGGACGATCTCGGCGGCCACCGCCTCGGCGGTCGTGATCCCGATGGTCTCGCGCCTGCGGGTGTCCGATTCGGCCCGGACGGTGCTGGTGGTCGAGGCCGCCCTGAGCGACGTGCTCTGCATCATCCTGGTGCTCGGCTACCTGGCCGCCGTGGGCCGTGACGAGCCCCTGGGTCCGGCCATCCTCGGCCGGATGATCAGTTCCCTGCTGCTCGCCACCGGGATCGGCGGACTGTCGGGAGTCGCGTGGTCCCTGCTGCTGGATCGGGTCCGGACCCTCCAGACCTCGATGATCACCACCCCGGCCTTCGTCTTCGTCGTCTTCGGCATCACCGAAATCCTCGGATTCAGCGGCGCCGTCGCGGCCCTGACCTTCGGATTCGTCCTGGGAAACACCGAGTCCGTCCAGCGGGGACTCCATTGGCTGGGCCAGGAGATCCGGGTCGGCCACCTGCTGCAGCAGGAACGGGACTTCTTCGCCGAACTGGTCTTCGTGATGAAGACCTTCTTCTTCGTGTACATCGGCATCCTGATGCCGCTGAAGGAGCCGGCCCTGGTCCTCGGGAGCCTCGCGATTGTCGGGGTCACGCTGCTGGTGCGGATCCCGGTGGTCCGGATCGCCTGTCCTCGGCGGATGGGGATGCAGGACGCCGCGGTCGCCTCGGTGATGGTGCCGAAGGGGCTCGCCTCGGCGGTGCTTGCCGCCCTGGCGGCGGACCAGCAGTTGTCCCGGGGAGAGACCGTTCGCGACCTGGCCTACGGGGTCATCCTGATCAGCATCCTGGTCACCGCCATCCTGGCCTTCCTGGTGGAGAGGGGATGGGCTTCGCCGCTGTTCCGGATCCTCTATCGGGACCCCGTTGCGGCAGCGGAAACCGACCGGAAGCAGGAAGGCTGATCCGTCCCGGCCGCCCGTGCTCGCCTCACCGGGAAGCAGCCGGACCTCCGCCATCGCCGGGGACGGGCCCGGTCCAGCCGGGAAAGGCAAGTCGGCAGGCGACGGGATGGTGATCGAAGCACGGAAAGTCCGCCACCGGCAAGACGCCCTCGGTGACTCCCGGGGTCACGCAGGTCCCCTCCAGGTGATCCGAAACCAGGTGGTCGATGTTGAACAGTCCGCCGTAGGAAGGGGTCGCATCGGGCCCGACGTCCGTCACGAAGTGGAAGGGGCGATCCTCCCCGACGTAGTCCCGGAGGAAGGCCGCGCTGGGATCGACCTCCGCCATCCGGCCGGGGTCGGTGTTGAAATCCCCGAGGATCAGGTTCCGCTCCCCGTTGGCCCCCGGACTCCCATCCCCGAGGTCCATGAAGACCTGGCGGAACTGCCGGACCCGGCAGTCCTGGTCCGAGGGGGAGATCCCCGAGGAACCGTGCACCGAAACCAGGGTCAGGGGTTCCTGGCCGTCCCAGCGATCGATCACCCCCCGGGCCACCCGGGCGCCCTTCCCGCAGCCCTCGACCGTGGTCCCCTGAAGGCCCTCCAGGCAGAAATCCTCGCCGCAGCCCCGGAACCGCCCGAAGCGCCGGTGCACCGCGGCGCACTTGTCGGGCTTCCCGGGGTGACAGGCCACCTGCCACCCGGGTCCCAGCACCCGCTGCATCACGGTCGGCCCCCCGGGGGTCCAGTCCTGGCAGGCGAAGCCCTCCCGGGCCTCCTCCGGAATCGAGGGACAGGCGTCGGGATGGAAGACCTCCTGGAACGCCACCAGGTCGGGGTCGGTCCGTTCCAGCCAGGCCCGGACCGCCTCCATCGCCGGCAGGAAGGCCAGGCCGTTCCCGTACCACTGGTCCGCCACCCGGGCCTCCCCGGGGCCGAATCCCCCCGGGGGTGCCGCGGGATCGAAGAGGGGCGTCCCGACGTTGAACGTGACCGCGGTGAAGTTCTCTGGGGACGGTGGCGTCGCGAGGCGCAGTTCCCGGTCCAGGTCCAGGAAGAGCCGGCGATCCCCGGCCCGGATGTCCTGGCGGGTCCCGTTGAAGGGGGCGCGGACGAAGGGATTGTCGTAGCGTTCCTCCCACCGGAGCGGGATCTCCCGCCCGTCCACCACCAGGGGTTCGTCCCACCCGAAGACGACCCGGCCGCGCCCGGGGGAGTCCCATTCCACCCGGTAGCCGTCCGGGAATCCGTTCCCGTCCCGGTCGCCCAGGGGCTCGGTCCGGATCTCGCCCTGTTCCATCGCCTGCCGGAAGGCCTCGAAACCGCCCCATTCCTGCCGGTCCCCCAGGCGGACCAGCCAGACCGCCTGGGCCCCCGGCGCCACCAGGTCGAAGGGTCTTCCGTCGTTCCGGAAGACCTCGGGCTGCCCCTCCCGCCAGGAGGGTTCCCGGAGGGACCAGAGGGCCACGTACCCGTCTCCCTTTCGGCCGAACGTCCATTGGCCCTGCCGCACGACCTCGTCGAAGTGGGCCACCGGGAAGTAGGCATGGGTCTCGTCCCGCCAGTTCACGGCATCGAGTCCCAGGGGCCGGGGCTCGAACTGGGGGGCGTAGAGAATCACGGCCAGATCCCCCGACTGTCCGATGCGGGGGAGGGACCCGTCGCCGGTCCAGTACCCGCCGCCGTGCTCGTCGTAGGCCTGCCAGTTCCAGTCGGCGGGGACCGGATCCCCCGGGGCGACCGGAAGGGATCCGGGATGCTGGGTGAAGACCACGGCCCGCTCGGACAGCGTCGCCTGCCAGGCATGGACCTGCATGGCCGGGCTCCCCTTGCGGTAGTCCTGGACGCTGGACAGCATGCCGTTCGGCCCCCGCCAGGTCCGGACGAAGGCCTCGGTCAGCAGACCCGTGTTGAAGACGCGCCAGAACATCCGGTACAGGGGATGGAGGTCCCGCACCAGCACCTCGACGGGCTGGGTCAGGTCCAGCATCCCGGCCACGGCCCCCAGGGCGTCGAAGGACCCGGTCCAGAGGTCGTAGCGGGTCGCGACGTCCAGCGTGACCGGGAGGACGGGCCACGCGGTGAAGGCCCCCATCGCCCACCAGGTCGCCAGGTGCTCCTCGCCCCAGGTGAGGCCGTAGGGAGGCGGCGGGACGGGATCGTCGGGGTCGGCCGGTGCCTCCTCCGGGATCGGCAGGCCGATCCGCTGGCGGTTCTCGAAGGGTTCGCGCGATCGGGCGATGCGCACCAGGACATCGGGCATCGCGTAATGACGGCTCCGGGCGAACAGCACCGCGGCCCCGGGAGCGTCCCCGGTCCAGGACTCGTCGGTGTCGTCGAAGAAGAGCCGGGCGGCGTCGAAGGTGTCCTGGGTCACGGCGGCCGCCTTGTCCTTGATGTA
>ERZ795061.3046-NODE-3046-length-14871-cov-7.672854_pt1 | contig 14871 bp, 11 predicted proteins | sample MGYA00375145_ERZ795061 | MGnify/ENA primary metagenome ERZ795061 (study PRJEB30190, sample SAMN05720144) | anaerobic digester metagenome | isolation source: active sludge of municipal wastewater-treating anaerobic digesters | place: USA | collected 2014-12-22 ... | reverse complement strand
CCGGCGCCCGCCCCGGCTTCGGCGACGAGAAGTATTGCGGTTCGATGACGACCCCCGGCTACCGCACCCTGAAGAACAGCAAGGACGGGATCCAGCTCTATACCCACACCACGTTCGACTTCAACGACCTGGCCCAGGGCTACGCCGACGTCCTGCTGAGCCGCGAGAAGGTCCGTTACCACATCGGCTCGGGATACACCTGGTGGGGCACCAGCGTCGGCTGGGGCTACTTCTACGACCCCCGCGTCGGCACGGGTGTTGCCGATGCCTATGGCGAACTGATCTGCGGTGATGATCCGGATTGTCTGGCATCGTTGCCCCCGGGCGACCTGCTCAACCTGCAGCGCGCCTTCACCCCGGAGGACATGGGCGGCTGGGAAAACACGATGGACGAGAACAAGAGTTCGTCCTACTCGGTCACGCTCGGCGTGAACGGCACCCTGAGCGAGGATTCCAACTGGGATTACGACGTCAGCCTGACCCGCACCCATTACAAGCTCAACGAAATCAGCCTGGCCCGCCTGGCCGACCCGATCAACAACTACTTCCAGCAGCACGTGCTCGGCGAGCAACTGGGGCTGGATCCGTACTTCGGCGCCTACCCGGTCTTCGAGCCCGACTACGCGGCGTTCTACCAGATGCTGTCGCCCGACGATTTCTACAGTTTCATGGGCACGACGAACTCGCGCAGCAGCACCTTCGACAACCTCCTGCGCGCCCAGTTCACCAATGGCTCGTTGTGGTCGATGAAGGGCGGGGATGCGGGTGCTGCGATCGCGGTCGAAGCAGGCACCGAAGGTTGGCGTTATGACCCGGATCCGCGCCTGCTTAACGGCGAAATCTGGGGCACCACCGCGGTCAGCGGCGCCGGCAAGCGCTCCCGCTATGCCTTGACCGGCGAACTGCGCCTGCCTGTGCTGGAACCGCTGACCATCACCGCTTCGGCGCGCTACGACGGCTTCCGCGCCGCCGGCGAGGATATCTCCAAGCCCACCTATGCGCTCGGCATCGAGTACCGTCCGATCGAATCGTTGCTGTTGCGCGGCAAGTACGGCACCGCCTTCAAGGCACCGACCCTGGCCGACCAGTTCCAGGGTCTGAGCGGCTTCTACAGCACCACGACGGACTACTACAACTGCGCCCTGCTGGGCTTCGAGCCGGGCGAGGTGGACGACTGCCCCGCCCGGTTCTCCGACCTGCAGTACTTCGGCCAGCAGTCCGGCAACGTCGACCTGGAGCCGATCACGGCGAAGGTGTGGAGCTACGGCGTGGTGTGGGCACCGTCCGCGAAGTTCTCGGTCAGCGCCGACTACCACCACTGGGATATCCGCGACGAAGTCCGCTTGCAGAGCGTCGACCAGTTGATGCGCGACGAAGCGGCCTGCCGCACCGGCGGCCTCGACATCAACTCCGGCACCTGCCAGGCGGCGATCAGCCAGATCACCCGCGGCTCGGCCGGCACGGTGCAGTCGATCGAGGTCAAGAAGATCAACATCGCCAAGCAGACCCTGGACGCAGTCACGGTGGACATGAATTACCGCCAGGAGCTGGGCGCGTTCGGCACGTTGGGCCTGTCCGGTTCGTGGACGCGCAACCTGGAGCACCTGCTGCAGGACTACCCGACCGACCCGGTCGTCGATGCACTCAACGATCCGTACTGGAGCACCGACCCGAAGTACAAGGCCAATGCGTCGGTGAGCTGGAACAAGGCCCGCTGGACCACCACCCTGTACGCGAACTACATCGGCCCGACGCCGAACTACCGCGCGACGCTGGATCCCGATGGCTATGCCTTCGCGGGTGCTGGCCGCCTGGGTTCGTACACGACGGCCAATGCCAGCGTGAACTTCGATGTCACCGAAGACCTGAAGCTGTCGTTCCTAGTCAACAACCTGGCCAACCGGATGCCGGACATGGATGTTCGTTCGTATCCCGGCAACAGCGGCGAACCGTACAACAGCAGCAACTTCAACCTGCTGGGCCGTGCGTACTACGTGGAAGCGAAGTGGAATTTCGGCAAGGGCAAGTAATCGCCTTTCGTCGATGACACCATGAGGAACCCCGCCAATCGGCGGGGTTTCTTTTTGCACGCCCTGCGGGCGACTGCGCGATTCAGACGACGACGCCGGCCGCTTCCAGCAGCATTTTCAGCTCGACCAACTGCGGTTCGTAACGCTTCCAGCGTTGCAGGGCGTCGCGATGCAGCGGCTGCCGCACCTGCACCGCGCTGGCGGTCGCAACCGGCGCTGCGTTGTCGTTGAAGCGCATGCACGCTTCGTCCCAATCCAGCCCGCAATGCGCCAGCAACCTGCGCGTGGTGCCTTCCTGGTCCTCCACGATGGACTCGTAGTCGATCTCGAGGATGCGGCCCGGCATGGTGTTCCGCCAATGCGTCATCAGCCGGTCGAAGAGGATGTAGTAGCGACCGGTGTCGAGCAGGTCGAAGGAATAGTCGTAGTAAGGCGTGCTCTGCGCGAACAACTGGCGGAAATTCCCCAGGCAGGTGTCCATCGGGTTGCGTCGCAGGCAGATGATCCGCGCGTTCGGCAGCGCGCGTGCGATGAAGCCGGCGTAGAGGAAATTGTGCGGGAGCTTGTCGACGAACCGCGGCTTGCCCGCCGTCGCCGGGCGCGTGCTGGCGACGTAGGCATCGCCGAGTTGTCGCCAATACAGCGAAGCGGCCGAACGCACGGTGTCGACGTCGAGCAGCTCCGGGGTGCGGCTTCTGGATGCACGTTTGAGCACCACGCCGAAGTTCTGCAATTCGCCCGCCGAATGCACCAGCGGATGGCTGGACAGGATGCGATCCACCAGCGTCGTGCCTGATCGCGGCATGCCGATGACGAAGATCGGTTCCTCGCTCGCGCTGCCAGGGGCGCTCATTGTCCCGGCGGGCGTGGCTTGCTCGATCGCGGCGAACAGGGCGACATCGCGCTCGGCCCGGTATCCGCGGCCTTCGCCGCCGGCCGCCTTTCCCGCAGTGAGATGCGCGAACGCGCGGGCATCGTCGCCGAGGTCTTCCTGTTCCTTGGCCAGCGCGAGGTTGAGGTACATCCGCGCCGCCGCATCGCCCGCATCGACCAGCAAGCCCTGCAATCGCGCGACATGGTTGGCATCGGGGGTGGCCTTGCGCAACTGCGCCAGTGCGAGGTGCGCCTTGCCATGCCCCGGCTCAAGCGCCAGGCAGGCCTCGTATTCGCGCTCGGCCTGCTCCAGGTCGCCCAGGAACGTGTACGACGTGCCGAGGTTGAAACGATACGCCGCATGCGCCGGCACCTTGCGCGCCGCCTGTTCGAACAGGGCGATGGCCTTCGCGTGTTCATTGGCCTGGGTATAGACCACTCCAAGCGTGTCCAGGGTCGCCGGGTCCCCGGGGGCCATCGCCGAAGCCGCATCCGCCGCGACCAGCGCTTCGCGGGTGAGGCGCGCCATCGCCAGCGCGCGAGCGAACTGCGCGGCGTAGTCCGGGCGCTTGGGGCTGAGGTGCACGGCGCGTTGCAGGTGGCGGATGCCTTCCGGCAACTGCTGCAGCTGCAGCGACGCCACGCCCGCCACGAAATGGACGCCCCCATGGTCCGGCACCATCGCGATGAGGCGCAGCCCCATCGCGCGTGCCGCCTGCCACTGGCGACGATTCAAGGCATCCACGGCATCGGCGTACAGGCGCTGCGCTTCGTTCATGCAGCCATCCTAACCTTCAGCCTCCATACGGCATCGGATGCGGTATAAATGCGCCACTCGGCCAACGGGCGCGCCGCGCCCCGCCATCTCCCTGGGAGGGGACCACAATGCGCAAATTCATCCTCGCCGGCCTGCTTGCCGCGGTCGCTTTCTCTGCCTCTGCCCAGAACCCGGCGACGTCACCGGTCGGCAAGTGGAAGACGCTGGACGACAAGACCGGCAAGGCGATGACCATCACCGAAGTCTACGAAGCCAAGAACGGCACCCTGGCCGCGAAGATCGTGGAGAACCTGGGCATGCCCGCCACCTGCGCGAACTGCAGCGACGAGCACAAGGGCAAGCCGATCGTCGGCATGGTCACCCTGTGGAACCTGAAGGCGAACAAGGATGGTACCTGGGGCGGCGGCAGCGGCTACAAGCCATCCGAAGACCGCGAGTTCAAGGCCAAGTCGGTGACGCTGATCGACGGCGGCAAGAAGCTCGAAGTGAAGGGCTGCGTGTCGATCATCTGCCGCACCGCGACCTGGGTGCGCGCGAACTGAGTGCATCGCCCTGGACAACGAAACGGCCCGCTTGCGGGCCGTTTCCATTTCAGGGCGACGACCTGACCACCTCCAACGGGAATCCACCCATGCGCAACGCGTTCATCGCCGTCTCGACGTTGTCGCTATTGGCGGCAGCGGCCGCCCACGCACAGCAACCGCACTCGTCCGCGGTGGGCCGCTGGAAGACCATCGACGACGCCACCGGCAAGGCGAAATCGGTGGTCGAGGTGTACACGGCGAAGGACGGGCGGCTGGCCGGCAAGGTGGTCGAGATCCTCGACCTGAAGGACGGCCCGAATCCCGCCTGCACCGAGTGCAAGGGCACGCAAAACGGCAAGCCGATCAAGGGCATGGTGATCCTGTGGGGCCTGCACGCGGATGGCACCGGCAGGTGGTCGGGAGGCCGCGTGCTGGATCCCGAGAACGGCAAGGACTACAAGGCCAAGCTCGAGCTGCTCGACGGCGGCCGGAAGTTGGGCATGTCGGGTTGCATCGCCTTCATCTGCAGGCAACAGGCCTGGGTCCGCGAATAAGCCGGCCACGATGCCGCGCGCAAGCCCCGCCCGGTCGGGGCTTTTTTGTGCGCATGCGATAATCGCGGCCCCTTCGCATCGCCTGCCTCCATGCCTCGTTCCGCGCTGGTCACCAATGCCCTGCCCTACGCCAACGGCCCGCTGCACCTGGGCCACCTGGTCGGCTACATCCAGGCCGATATCTGGGTGCGGGCGCGGCGCATGCGCGGCGACACGGTGCACTTCGTCTGTGCGGACGACACCCACGGCACCCCGATCATGCTCGCCGCGGAAAAGGCCGGGGTCACCCCCGAAGCCTTCATCGCCGGCATCCAGGCCAGCCACGAGCGCGACTTCGCCGCCTTCGGCGTGGCCTTCGACCACTACGATTCGACCAACTCGCCGGCCAACCGCGAACTGACCGAATCGTTCTACGCGCGGCTGGAAGCCGCCGGCCACATCGGCCGCCGCAGCGTGGCCCAGTTCTACGATCCTGCCAAGGGCATGTTCCTGCCCGACCGCTACATCAAGGGCATCTGCCCGAACTGCGGCACTGCCGACCAGTACGGCGACAACTGCGAGTCCTGCGGCGCCACCTACGCGCCGACCGACCTCAAGGAACCGAAGTCGGTGCTCTCCGGCGCAACCCCGGAAATGCGCGACTCCGAGCACTTCTTCTTCGAGGTCGGCCGCTTCGAGCCGTTCCTGCGCGACTGGCTGGCCGGCGATGTCGCCCTGCCCGGCGTGAAGGCCAAGCTGATGGAGTGGCTGGATGCCGAAGGCGGCCTGCGCGCCTGGGACATCTCCCGCGACGCGCCGTATTTCGGCTTCGAGATCCCCGGCCAGCCCGGCAAGTATTTCTATGTCTGGCTGGACGCGCCGATCGGCTACCTGAGCAGCTTCAAGAACCTCTGCGCGAAGAACGGCGCCGACTTCGATGCGTTCCTGGCGAAAGGCAGCGACACCGAGCTGCACCACTTCATCGGCAAGGACATCGTGAACTTCCACGGCCTGTTCTGGCCGGCGGTGCTGGAGGGCAGCGGCCATCGCGCACCCACCCGCCTGCACGTCAACGGCTACCTGACCGTGGACGGCGCGAAGATGTCGAAATCGCGCGGCACCTTCATCATGGCGCGCACCTACCTGGATGTCGGGCTTGAGCCGGAAGCGCTGCGCTATTACTACGCGGCCAAGTCCTCCGGCGGCGTGGACGACCTCGACCTGAACCTGGCGGACTTCACGGCGCGCGTGAACGCCGACTTGGTCGGCAAGTTCGTCAACCTGGCCAGTCGCTGCGCCGGCTTCATCGAGAAGCGTTTCGATGGCCGCCTCGCCGATGCCCTGCCCGATGCCGCGCAGTACGCGCGTTTCGTGGCGACGCTCAATGGCGTGCGCGAGGCCTACGAGCGCAACGATCCGGCCTCGGCGATCCGCCAGCTGATGGCGCTGGCCGACGAGGCCAACAAGTACATCGACGAGCACAAGCCGTGGGTGCTCGCCAAGCAGGACGGCGCGGATGCCGAACTGCAGGCGGTCTGCACGCAGGGCCTGAATCTCTTCCGCGTGCTTGCGTCCGGGCTGGCTCCCGTGTTGCCGCGCACCAGCGCGCAGGCCGCGGCATTCCTCAACGCGCCGGTGCGCGCGTGGAGCGATCTCGATGCCCCGCTGGTGGCGCATGCCATCAACCCCTATGCCCCGCTGTTCACCCGCATCGACCCCAAGCACATCGACGCCATGACCGACGCCTCGAAAGACACCCTCGCCGCCGCGCCTGTGGCTCCCGCGAAACCGGCCGAGGCGAAGAAGGCGGAGGTTGCCTCGGGCGCTCATGGTTCGACAGGCTCACCACGAGCGGATGCCGGCATCATCGGCATGGACGATTTCGCGAAGCTCGACCTGCGCATCGGCAAGGTGCTGGAGTGCGGTTTCGTGGAAGGCTCCGACAAGCTCCTGCGTTTCCTGCTGGATGCCGGCGACCTTGGCCAGCGGCAGATCTTCTCCGGCATCCGCGGCAGCTACGGCGAGCCGGACGCCCTTGTCGGCCGCAACGTGGTGTTCATCGCCAACCTGGCCCCGCGCAAGATGCGCTTCGGCCTGAGCGAGGGGATGATCCTGTCGGCCGGTTTCGATGGCGGCGCGCTGGCGCTGCTGGATGCCGATGCTGCGGCGATGCCGGGCATGCCGGTGCGCTGAATGGACCTGGCGCTGGTCGATTTCGACCACACCGTCACCACCTGCGACACCTACTCGCGTTTCCTGCGCCGCGTCGCCACCCCCACGCAACAGGCGCGTGCGAAATGGAGCATCGGGCCGTGGCTGGCCGGTTACAAATTGCGGGTGCTTTCTGCGGAGGCCCTGCGCATCCGTGCGACCAGGGTCGTGTTCAGCGGGCGCGATGCCGCGGAGATCGACGACGCCGGTGAACGCCATGCCCGCGACCTGCTGCCGGGCGTCCTGCGGCCGGCGATGATGGAACGCATCGGCTGGCACCAAGCGCGCGGCGACACCGTGGTGATCGTGTCCGCCTCGCTGGATGCCTACATGCGGCCATGGTGCGCCGCACACGGGCTGGCGCTGATCTGCAACCACCTGGAGGCGGTGGATGGCCGCCTCACCGGCCGCTATCTCGGTGGCGATCGCGGCCGGCACAAGGCTGGCGACATCCTCGCCCGCTACGACCTCGCCAGTTTCGATCGGGTGCATGCCTACGGCGACAGCCGCGAGGACCGGGCCATGCTGGCACTGGCGCAGGAGCGCTGGTGGCGCGGCGATCGCGTCGCCTGAGCGTTACAGTCCCACCGGTGCAGGACTCATCGCCGCCGCTGGTCGAACGCCTCGACCGCCTGTTGCCGCAGACCCAATGCGGGCAGTGCGGCTATGCCGGCTGCCGGCCGTATGCCGACGCGATGGCGCGTGGCGAAGCCGGCATCGACCATTGCCCGCCCGGCGGCGATGCCGGCGCGCGGGCGCTGGCGAGGGTCCTGGGCGTGCCGGCGAAGCCCTACGACCGCAGTCGCGGCGAGCAACTGCCGCCGCAGGTGGCGGTGGTGGTGGAAGCCGACTGCATCGGTTGCACCAAGTGCATCCAGGCGTGCCCGGTCGACGCCATCGTCGGCGCATCGAAAGCCATGCACGTGGTCATCGATCCGCTGTGCACCGGCTGCGCGCTGTGCGTGCCGGCCTGCCCGGTGGATTGCATCGTGATGGAGCTGCTGCCGCAACCTGCGGTGGCGAGGAGCCAGGAAATGGGGTCAGAGTGAATTTTGCGCCGACCATCGTCGGCTCAACCAAGAATCTTGGTCGCAAAACTTCACTCTGACCCCATTTCCGGATCGCCGCGAGCAATCGCTATTTCGTCGCCGCAGCCTCGCAGCCATCGCATACCCGCTCGACCTTGTAGCCCTTCGCCTTCAACTTCTCGACCAGGCCGTCGCTGCCGAGCAAGTGCAAGGCGCCGACCACCACCAGGGTATCGTCGGAGGTGGAGCCGCCCAGTCGTTTCTCGATCTGCGGCAGCCACGCTTCGTTGCGATCCACGTCCAGCAGCTTGTACGACTGTGGTGATTTGGCGGCCATCTCCGCGCGCATGCCGGTGTCGAGGCGCTCCACGTCGCCGGCGCGCCACCAGGCATGCATGTCCTGCAATTGCTGGACCGCCTTCTTCGGATCGACCAGGAATTCGTCCAGGCCCTGCGCCTGTTCCGGGTACGGCACCGAGTCCATTGCCTGCATCTGCGCATCGATCGTTTCCAGCCCGCCGGCCGGCTTGCCGGCCTTGGCCGCGCGCTCCATCAGGTGGCGATCCAGGCCCAGGTCGGCCTTCAGGCCCATCGCCTGGCTCACGCCCAGCACCAGGCCCAGGTTGACCAACCATGGCTCGCTCTGCTCGAGCGCCTGCACCGAACCGCCACTGGCGGAGACCAGTGTATGGAGCCGTTCCAGCGTCGCCTTCGGCAGGACTTTGCTCAGGCTCTGGCCGTCTTCGTACGCCATGTATTTCTGCATGATCGCCGCCGTTTCCGGGGACGTCATCTCGCGAGGGTCGACTTCGAACAGCAGCGACTCGGCATCATCGAATGCGCGGTCGATCTCCACCGGCATCGGATAGTCGTCGCTCTTCAGCAGGTGGAAGGAGCCCAGCAGGTAGACGTCGTTGTCGGCGTCGGACACTTTCCACAGCAGCGGGCGCGCGACGACCGTGGCCGCCCCCGCGTTGGCGATGGGGGATGGGGCCGACTTGTTGGCCTGGTCCGCATGCGCGGGCAGCGCGAACGCGGCGGCAAGCGCCAGGGTGAGCAATCGTGGGGTCACGCGGGATCCTTCGGTGGCGGAATGGAGGTGTCGTCGGGTTTTGCGTAGGCCTTCTCGCCGGCCGACACCGCCAGGTCCAACCGGTTCTCCGGTGGCGGCAGCGGGCAGGTTGCGAACGGGGTGAATGCGCACGGCGGGTTGTAGGCCTGGTTGAAGTCGATCAGCACGCGGCCCTGCGCATCGGGTTTCGGCGCATCGATGAAGCGCCCGGCGCCATAGCTGCCATGACCGCTGGTGCGGTCGGCGAACACCAGGAAGAGCGTGTCTTCACCCTCGTCCAGCGCTTCCAGCCGGTAGGTCTTGCCGTCGCGCTGGAACTCGAGCGCGCCGGGATTGGGGATCTGGTCGATGGTGCCGATGATGTTGGCGATCGGCAGGGTCTTGCCCGCCGGATGCGCAATGAAACGCGCGGGCACCTGCCAGTCGCGGCCACCGGGCCAGTATTCCAGGCCGGCGAAATGCACCCGGCTCGGCGCGTCGGCGTGCTTGACCCGCAGGGCGAGCCGACCACCGCGTTCGATCACGGTGACCAGCCCCTTGCCTTCGTCGAACGCGATCACGCTCGGTCCCGCTGGGTCCTTGTCGCTGCGCAACACCCCGCCGCGCGCCGGCTTGCCATCGACCGTGACCGGCACATCGGCCACGAAACTCGCCTTGCCGTCGCGGACGGTGAAGACGCCCAGGTGCTCCGGGCCCATCGCCAAGCGGATGCCGTTGTCGACATCGCGGCCCACGCGGTGCGCGCCGGGATCGAGCCAATGCATGCCGACCAGGCTGGTCCAGCCATCCGCGCGGCTGAGGTCGATGACCCGCCGTCCACGCCACATGAACTGGTCGTGCGCGTACTGCTTGAGCGCGGCTTGCAGCTGGGCCGCCTCGTCCGGGGTGGCCTGCGGCGGTGGCGCGCGCTCGCAGCCCGCCATCGCCAGCACGCAGGCCAGCGCGATGCCCGCGCTTTTCATCGTCCCCGCAGGAACCATCGATCCATCTCCGCCAGGCCGAAACGCGTCCACGTGGGACGCCCATGGTTGCACTGCCCCGAACGTTCGGTCGCTTCCATCTCGCGCAGCAGGGCATTCATTTCATGCAGGGTGAGCCGTCGGTTGGCGCGGACCGCGCCATGGCAGGCCATCGTGGACAGCAGTTCGTCGCGGGTCTCGGCCACGCGCCGGGTGGTGCCGTGTTCGCGCAGGTCGGTGAGCACGTCGCGCAGGAGGGCTTCCACGTCGCCGTGCGCAAGCAATGCAGGCACGCTGCGCAGCAGCAGCGATTGCGGGCCACTGCGCTGCACCTCGAAGCCGAGTCGCGCGAGGGTGCCTGCCTCACGCTCGGCGACGTCGGCCTCGCGTTCGGACACGGCCAGGCTGGACGGCACCAGCAACGGCTGGGTGCGCAGGCCGGCGCCGTCGTGCGCGGCTTTCAGTTTTTCGTAACCGATGCGTTCGTGCGCGGCGTGCATGTCGACGACGACCAGGCCATCGGCGTTCTCGGCCAGGATGTAGATGCCGTGCAACTGCGCGACCGCGAAGCCGAGTGGCGGCATGCCGCCGGGCGCATCGTCGGGCATCGGCATCGCGGCAACGGTGGCGGGCGATTCCGCGGCGTCCGCAAACGACCCGCCATCGCGCGGCGCGTACAGCGCGGCATAGGCGCTCGGCGCGTCCGCCACGCGCAAGCCGATCGACGATTGCTGCGGCGCCGGCATCGACCATGCATGCGGTGCCTGCATCGGCTGCATCGCCGTGGCTGCGCCGCCTGCACGCGTCTCGGCCAGCGCGGCATGCAGCGTGCGGTAGACGAAGTCGTGGACCAGCCGCGATTCGCGGAACCGCACTTCGTGCTTGGCCGGGTGCACGTTGACGTCCACCCCGCGCGGATCGAGTTCCAGGAACAGCACATAGGCCGGGTGCCGGCCATGGAAGAGCACGTCGGCGTAGGCCTGGCGGATCGCGTGCGACACGTTGCGGTCGCGCACGCTGCGGCCATTGACGTACAGGTATTGCTGGTCGGCGCTCGCCCTGTTGTAGGCGGGCTGCGCAATCCAGCCGTGCAGGCGCATGCCGGCGCCGGCGTGGTCCACGCGCAGGGCATTGCGGGTGAAGTCCTCGCCCAGCGCCTCGTGCAGGCGCACGTCGCTGAGCATGCTGCCTTCCTGCAACTGCGCCTCGCCCTTCCAGCGCCGCGAGGCCTTGCCGTTATGGGCAACGCGCAATTCGACATCGGGCCGCGCCAGCGCCAGCGTGCGCAGCCAGTCCTCGATATGCGACAGCTCGGTGCGTTCGGCGCGCAGGAACTTGCGCCGCGCCGGCACGTTGTAGAACAGGTCGCGCACTTCCACCGTGGTGCCGGGCGGATGCGCGTGCGGCACGACCTCGCCGACCTTGCCGCCCTCGACCTGCAGCAGCGCGCCGTGTTCGTTGCCGTTGCGCCGCGACGTCAACCGGAAGCGACTCACCGAGGCCACCGAGGGCAGCGCCTCGCCGCGGAAGCCGAGTGTCGCGACCGCCTCCAGGTCATCGATGCTGGCGATCTTGCTGGTCGCGTGGCGCTGCACGGCCAGCGGCAATTCGGCGGGGTCGATGCCGCCGCCATCGTCGCGGATCCGGATCAGGCGGATGCCGCCGTCCTCCAGGTCGATGTCGATGCGGCGCGCGCCGGCATCCAGAGCGTTCTCGACCAGCTCCTTCACCACGGACGCGGGCCGTTCCACGACTTCGCCGGCGGCAATCTGGTTGATGAGGGTGTCGGGAAGCTGGCGGATGGTCACGCCGGGATTTTAGCCGGCATGGCCATCAATTCAGCAGAAAACCTTGGCTCGTCATTCCCGCGAAGGTGCGAATCCAGCGTCTTTCATCGCCAAGCACATCGGAAGAGCAGGAAACGTCAGTGGATTCCCGCCTTCGCGGGGATGACGAGACGGACTTACGGACTGCCGCCCGCGCTCGCACCAGCGCCCGAGGTGGACGCCTGGCTGACCTGGGTCGCCTGGGCCCGCGCCGCATACAAGGTGCCCGGGGGCGGCTGGCGGGTGAAGTACTGGTCGATCCCGGCCAGCACCGCTGCCGCCAGCTTGCGCTGGTAGTCGGGGCTGGACAGCAGGGCCTCCTCCCCGTGGTTGGAGATGAAGCCGGTTTCCACCAGCATCGCCGGCACGTCGGAGGTGCGCAGCACCGCGAAGTTGGCATGTTCCACGCGGCGGGTCTTGCCCACGCTGCCCAGGCTCCCCAAGACATGCGCGGCGGCATCGGACGAGGCCTTCATCTGCCCGCTCTGGGTCAGGTCCAGCAGCACCGATTTCAGGGTGTCGCCGGTGGCGGCCAGCTTCACGCCACCGATCAGGTCCGCGGCGTTTTCCTTGTCGGCCAGCCAGCGCGCACGCTGCGAGGAGGCACCGCGCGTCGACATCACGTACACCGAGGAACCCGTGGCATCGCGATTCTCGGCGGCATCGGCGTGGATCGACACGAAGATGTCGGCGCGGGCGCCCCGCGCCAGCACCGCGCGGCGATTGAGCGGGATGAAGACGTCGGTATCGCGGGTCAGGTGGGCCTTCATGCCGGGCGTGGCATTGATCTGGCGGGCCAGTTCGCGGGCGATGGCCAGGGTCACGTTCTTCTCGCGATTGCCGTTGGGGCCGATCGCGCCGGGATCCTGGCCGCCGTGGCCGGCGTCGATGGAGATGACCAGCGGGCGCATGCCGGCCTGCATCGCCGCGCGCGTGACGGGCGCGGCAACCGTGGCCGTCTCGCTGGCGATCGGCTCCGGCTTGCCGGTGGCGATGCGGGTCGGCACGCCGGTAGCGACGGTGCCGGGCAACTCGGAGACCGTGGCCGCCTTGCCCACGAGCTTGCCGGGATCCGTTTCGACGGCAGCGGAGGACTTGGCGATCTCGGCGATCGGATCGGGCCTGGCCGCGGCCACCGGTGCCGCAGGCACCACGACCGCCGAGGCGACGCCATCACCGGGCCATTCCAGCACCAGCAGCGGGCCTGCCGCGGTGGTTTCGATGCGCGGCGGCATTGCCTTGACCTGGCTGGCCAGGTCGAACACCACGCGGATCGTGCCGGGCTGTGGCTGGCCGGTGCGCACGGCCTTCACGGCACCCGCGCCGGCAGGCAGCGCCAGGTTGCGGGCCAGTCGGCTGTCGGGGAAGTCCACGACCAGACGGTCGGGGTTGCGCAGTTCGATGACCTTGTAGTCGCCGCTGCGATCGAGCTGCAGTTCGACGCGGGTACCAGTGGCGCCGGCATCCACGCGCAACTGCTTGATTTCCGAGGCATTTGCGAGGTTCCAGCACAGCGCCGCCAGCAGCATCAGCGCCAGCAGGACTTGCTCGAGGCGGATCCCCTTCACTCGCATGCCCGGAAGTTAAGCACTTGCCATTCCCAAGCGCAAGCACTTTTCCCTTAATAATCCGTGGCCTGCCGCACTTTCCTAAATGCGCGCGCAACTCCTGCCCGGAGCGTCAAGCAGATCCTAGCGCCTGCAGCCAGGCCTCGCCGCCTGGCGTGCGTGGCTGCAGATGGCAGCGACGCCCCGTCCCTTCCACCGCCAGCACCACATCGAGGTCAGCCGCGGGCAGGCCACCCTGCCCGCGCTCCGGCCATTCGACCAGCCACAGGCGCGTCTCGGCGGGATCCAGCCCCAGGAACTCCAGCTCGCCGGGATCGCCGATCCGGTACAGGTCCAGGTGCAGGGCCACCCCGCCGTTGGGCAACGGGTAGTGCTCGACCAGGGTGTAGGTCGGGCTGCGAATGGTGCCGGTCACGCCCAACGCACGCAGCAACGCCCGGGCAAGCGTGGATTTTCCGGCGCCGAGGTCGCCATGCAGGTAGGCCACGGCATGTGGTGGCAGGGCGCTGGCGAGGCGCGCGCCAAGCGCATCCGTGGCGTCCGCGTTTTCAAGGAAGACATCGTGCATGCGCCTATCGTCGCATCGGATTGGCCAGCCGGCGCAACCATGGCATGAGGTCCGAGGGCAGCAGGCCGCGCTCGCCGTCCTCGCGCGCCGCTGCATCACCTGCTGCTGCATGCAGCAGCGCGCCGGCCGAGGCGGCATCGGCCGAGGTCATGCCTTGCGCCAGCAGGGCGGCGATGACGCCGGTGAGCACGTCGCCCATCCCGCCGACCGCCATGCCCGGATTGCCGGCGCAGATCACCGTCGACGGCGCATTTGCGGAGGCGATGATGCTGCCCGCGCCCTTCAACACCACCACGCACCCAAGCCGTTCCTGCAGCGCTCGTGCGGCGGCGAAGCGATCGCGCTGCACCTCGCTTGTCGGGATACCGAGCAGGCGCGCGGCCTCGCCGGGATGCGGTGTTGCCACATCCTGCGCACGCAGGCGGTGCCCCGATGAGGCGAACAGGTTGAGCGCATCGGCATCGACCACGCGCGGCGCTTCACTGGCCAGCACGGCCTCCAGCAGCTGTCGTCCCCACTCGCCCTGCCCCAACCCGGGGCCGAGTGCAATGACGCCGGCGCGTGCCAGCAAGGGCGCGAGTTGCGCAACGTCGTCGACCGCGTGCGCCATCGCCTCCGGCCGGCGTGCCAGCAACGCAGGGACATGCGACGCGCGCGTCGCCACGCTGAGCAGGCCGGTGCCGCTGCGCAATGCGGCGTCGGCGGCCAGCAGGATCGCGCCGCCGCTGCCGTGGTCGCCACCGATGCACAGCACATGCCCGTTGCGACCCTTGTGGCTGTCGCGCGAACGCAACCGGAAGAAACCGGGCAGTGCATCGGCGCGCAATGCAGATGCCGCCGGATCCAGGTGATCGAAGATGGCTTCCGGCAGGTCGAGCGCGGCCAGCGCGAGGTCGCCGGC